>ERZ1090864.676-NODE-678-length-17962-cov-8.117608_pt1 | contig 17962 bp, 13 predicted proteins | sample MGYA00478479_ERZ1090864 | MGnify/ENA primary metagenome ERZ1090864 (study PRJEB33644, sample SAMEA5815743) | chicken gut metagenome | biome: Chicken; feature: Gastrointestinal Tract; material: Caecum | place: Ireland | collected 2019-01-01 | study: A study of the...
TGCCTTACGCCGTATCCAATTATTTTTAGGGCTTTCCAAGATAACGCACCGGGACCACCACCCATATCCCCGCCCGCCGCGAAAACGTCCTGCATCAAACCGACGGTTTTCGGACCTTTCTCTATCGGTTGGTCCCCCGCAGGTACAGATTTACAGCCGCTTTGCGATCGCTTTGATAAATCCTTCGCTGTTAAGCACTGTCGGATTTTCGATCGTGGTGATCAGCGCCAGGTCTTTTGTCATCTCGCCTGCCTCGATCGTATCAATGGTTGCTTTTTCCAGGCGGTCTGCGAATTCCATCAGTTCCTGATTTCCGTCCAGCTCGCCGCGCTTCCTGAGCGCTCCTGTCCATGCGAAGATCGTTGCCACAGAGTTTGTGGATGTCTCCTCGCCTTTTAAGTGTTTGTAGTAATGGCGCTGCACGGTCCCGTGTGCCGCCTCGTACTCATAATATCCCTCCGGAGATACGAGCACAGAAGTCATCATGGCAAGAGAACCGAATGCGGAGGATACCATATCGCTCATCACATCTCCGTCATAGTTCTTGCATGCCCAGATATAGCCGCCCTCTGACTTCATCACGCGGGCAACCGCGTCGTCGATCAGTGTATAGAAATACTCGATGCCTGCTGCTTTGAACTTCTCGTCAAATTCTGCGTCATAGATCTCCTGGAAGATATCTTTAAATGTATGGTCATATTTCTTGGAGATCGTATCTTTTGTGGCAAACCAGAGATCCTGCTTTGTGTCCAGAGCGTAGGAGAAGCAGCTTCTCGCAAAACTCTCGATGGATTTATTCAGGTTGTGCATCCCCTGTACGATGCCCGGCCCGTCAAAGTTATGTACCAGCTCTTTTGTCTGTGTGTCGTCCTCTGCCGTATAGACAAGCTCTACCTTGCCCGCTCCCGGGATCTTCATCTCAGATCCTTTATACACATCACCGTATGCATGTCTTGCGATGGTGATCGGCTTCTTCCAGTTTTTCACGCACGGCTCAATGCCTTTCACTACGATGGGAGCGCGGAATACCGTTCCGTCCAGGATCGCGCGGATCGTTCCGTTGGGGCTCTTCCACATTTCTTTCAGGTCATACTCATCCATGCGGGCTGCATTGGGAGTGATGGTCGCGCATTTTACTGCGACTTTATATTTCTTTGTAGCAAGGGCAGAGTCCACGGTCACCTGGTCGTCTGTTTCATTTCTGTGCTCCAGTCCCAGGTCATAATACTCTGTCTTCAGGTCAATGTACGGGATGAGGAGCTCATCCTTGATCATCTTCCAGAGAATCCTTGTCATCTCGTCCCCGTCCATCTCTACGAGGGGTGTGGTCATTTTGATTTTTTCCATTGTAGGTGTCCTCCTGATTCTTATTTCTATTGGATCGATCTTCCTTTTTACATCGGTTTCCCACAGCTGTCCCGCCGGCGCGGGATCTTACTCCTGTTCGTATCCCTGCTTTTTCAGATTCTGCATCACATGCATGATATGCTCATTGGCAAGCTGTTCCGCCATCTCAGCATCCCTGTCCCTGATCGCGCGCAGGATCTGACGGTGTTCACGGATAGATTTTCTCGCCCGGTCCTCTGACACCACAGACGACAGCCTGGCTGTCTGCACATAATTGTGGAAGTCCGCAAGGACATGCCTCAGGATCCTGCTGCCGGAAGCTTCATACAGGACGGAGTGGAACCTGCCGTCCAGCGCCGTGACCTGCTCTGCGCTGAAACCGCTCTCTTTCTTCATCTGGAACTCCGAGAGAAGGATCGTTTCCTCCAGTTCATCCAGCTGTGCATCCGTGATATGCTCCACAGCCCAGCGGGCACACAGCCCTTCCAGCATGGACCGGATCATGTAGATATCCCAGATATCCTTGTGGGAGATTCCGGTCACATATGCCCCCCTGTTCGGGATGATGGTCACCAGCCCTTCCAGTTCCAGCTGCCGCAGTGCTTCCCTGACAGGAGTGCGGCTCACTCCCAGCTCTTTTCCGATGGTGTTTTCCCTGAGCTCATCATTTTCCTTGTATTTCCCGTTCAGGATGTCTCCCCGTATCTTGTGGAAGACACGCCCGCCCAGGGAATGGTCCTGATACTCTTCCATTTTCAGTCCTCCTGCTGCCAAGACCGGCCGGTCATAATGTTATGTGCAGCTCGTCACACACACTGTCTATTTTCGCAACTAATTCTTCATCTGTCAAGACTGTAACGCGCCCGTCCTCATATTCTTTGTCCACCCAGTCTTTCAGCCTGCGCACAAGCTCTGAGTTCTTGTCTACCTGGCGTTCGCCTGCCAGCTTATAGTACGCGTTGATCCAGTAAGCGATGCCAGCCGCTCCGGAGGTGTTGGACACAGAGACAAGCGCCGGACGGTTCAGGAATTTATCCGTGTCGAATATATTGTAGATCTCCTCGTTTTTCAGCATGCCGTCCGCGTGGATCCCTGCCCTTGTCACATTGAAATTCCTGCCCACGAACGGAGTGCGGGAGGGGATATGGTATCCGATCTCTTTTTCGTAGTATTCCGCAAGCTCTGTGATCACGGTCGTGTCCATCCCATCAAGAGTGCCCCTGAGCTGCGCGTACTCAAATACCATTGCCTCCAGCGGAGTATTTCCGGTGCGCTCTCCGATACCGAACAGGGAGCAGTTCACGCCGCATGCCCCGTACAGCCAGGCCGTCGTGGAGTTGTTGACCGCCTTGTAAAAGTCATTGTGCCCGTGGAACTCGATCAGCTCGCTCGGCACACCGGCGTGTGTCATCAGGCCGTAGATGATGCCCGGGATGGATCTCGGGATCACTGCCCCCGGGAAATTCACGCCAAAGCCCATTGTATCGCAGACACGGATCTTGACCGGGATCTTGTATTCTTCCATGAGCTTCATCAGCTCCACGCAGAACGGGATCACAAACCCATAGATATCCGAGCGTGTGATATCCTCCAGATGGCATCTCGGGCGCACTCCGGTCTCCATACACTCGCGCACAACAGAAAGATAGTGCTCCAGCGCCTGCTTTCTCGTCATTTTCAGCTTATAGAAAATATGGTAATCCGAACAGCTCACAAGGATGCCCGTCTCTTTCAGCCCGATATCCTTTACAAGCTGGAAATCCTTTTTGCTCGCGCGGATCCAGCTGGTCACTTCCGGGAACTGATACCCCTTCTCCAGGCATTTGTACACCGCGTCCCTGTCCTTTTTGCTGTAGAGGAAAAACTCGCTCTGCCGGATCTTCCCCTTCGGTCCTCCCAGACGGTGCAGATGATCATAGATCGTGACGATCTGCTCTGTTGTATACGGAGCCCTTGACTGCTGCCCGTCGCGGAAGGTCGTGTCCGTGATCCAGATCTCATCCGGCATGTTGTGCGGCACGATCCTGTCGTTAAACGCGATCTTCGGTATCTCATCATAACGGAACAGATTGCGGAACACATTCGGCGTGTCCACATCTACAAGGGGGAACATATGCTCCTCCAGCTCCAGAAGATTTGTGTGCTTGTTCATAAATACTTTCCTGTCCTGCATCGTATCTGCCTCCTCCATATTCGATGCCCTTTCCGGTCCTGTATTTCCCGGATAGATCTTAGCTTCTCGATTTTGTATAATTGTATACACTTATACAACATTTGTCAATCCATATCTTTATTTCCCTGCGGTCTGTACAGGAGCAAAGGTCTTCCCGCACAGGCACAGGCGCCGCTCTCCGGCGTATCGCGCAAAAAAAGCCGGATCCCCCAGCGTGTTCCGCCATTGGAAATCCAGCTTTTTGAATTCTCAGTTTTTTCCTTCTGTCCGCTCCAGCTTATTTTAAAGGATCCTCACTTTAAGCACGCCGTCGATGCATGCGAGCTGTTCTTCTACTTCTGACGGCACCTCTGCATCCACATCCATCATTGTGTAAGCATACTCTTTCCGGCTCTTGTTTGTCATGAGGGAAATATTGATCCCTTTCTCTGCCATCAGGCCTGTAAACTGCCCCAGCATATTCGGGATGTTTTTGTGGAGGATCGTGATCCTCGGCTCCTCTCCCTTTGCTCCCATATCGCAGTCCGGGAAGTTGACGGAGTGTGTGATATTTCCGTTTTCCAGGAAATCCTTCACTTCCGCCGCTGCCATCTTTGCGCAGTTGTCCTCAGATTCTTCCGTGGATGCGCCCAGATGGGGGATGACGATAGCTCCTTTGACGCCCACGATCTCCTTTGTCGGGAAATCAGTCACATAGCAGCGCACTTTCTCGGATACAAGAGCGTCCACGATGTCTTCCTGGTTCACCAGCACGTCGCGGGCAAAGTTCAGGATGACCACGCCCTTTTTCATCAGGCTGATGGCATTCCTGTCGATCATGCCCTTTGTATCCTCCAGCGCCGGTACATGGATCGTAATATAATCACATTCTTTGTAGATCTCATCCACGGTCTTTGCATGGTAGATGCTGCGGGACAGTCTCCACGCAGAGTCCACGGATACATACGGGTCATAGCCGTATACTTCCATCCCCAGGTGCACAGCCGCGTTCGCGACCAGCACGCCGATGGCGCCAAGGCCGATGACGCCGAGCTTCTTGCCCTCGATCTCTGTCCCTGCGAAAGCCTTTTTCTTCTTCTCCGTGATCTTGGCGATGTCGCCGTCCTCCTCGTACTCCTGCACCCAGTTGATGCCGCCGATGATATCGCGGGCAGCCAGGAGCATTCCTGCGATCACCAGCTCTTTTACTCCATTTGCATTCGCTCCCGGAGTATTAAAGACCACGATCCCGTCTTCTGCGCAGCGGTCCAGAGGGATATTGTTGACCCCGGCTCCCGCGCGCGCGATCACTTTCAGGTTCTCAGAGAACTCCATCTCATGCATCTTCGCGCTTCTGACGAGGATGGCATCCGCCTCCTCTGCGTTCTCTGTGTTTACATAATTTTCATCCAGTTGATCCAGTCCCACTTTGGCGATCGGATTCAGGCAGTGATATTTGAACATTTTACTGATTCTCCTCTTCAAACTTCTTCATAAACTCAACAAGTGCCACAACGCCCTCATACGGCATTGCATTGTAAATGCTGGCGCGCATTCCTCCCACGCTTCTGTGTCCTTTTAAGTTCTCAAGGCCTGCTGCCTTTGCCTCTTTGACGAATTTTGCATCCAGGTCCGCGTCCCCTGTCACAAAAGGAACGTTCATAAGGGAGCGGTCCTTTTTCTCCACAGTCCCTTTGAACAGCCTGCTCTGATCCAGGAAATCATAGAGGACTTTTGCCTTTTTCTCGTTTTTCTCTTTCATAGCCTCAAGGCCGCCCTGGGCTTTGATCCATTTGAACACTTTGCCGCAGATATAGATCCCGTATGCCGGCGGTGTATTATAGAGAGATTTTGCGTCTGCATGCGTCTTGTAGGTAAGCATAGTCGGCGTTCCCGGAAGCACGTCTTCCGTGATCAGGTCCTCGCGGATGATCACGATGACAACGCCTGCCGGTCCGATATTCTTCTGGACTCCGCCGTAGATGACGCCGTATTTTGTCACGTCCACAGGCTCAGACAGGAAGCAGGAAGATACGTCCGCCACAAGTGTCTTTCCCTTTGTATCCGGCAGCTCTTTGAACTTCGTGCCGTAGATCGTATTGTTCTCACAGATATAGACATAATCCGCATCCTCAGATACCGGAAGGTCTGAGCAGTCCGGGATATAGGAGAACGTCTTATCCTCGGAAGATGCGATACGGTTTACCTTTCCGTATTTTTCCGCTTCTTTTGCAGCCTTCTTCGCCCACTGTCCGGTGATGATATAGTCCGCCACACGGTTCTTCATCAGGTTCATCGGGATCATGGCAAACTGCTGGGAAGCCCCGCCCTGGAGGAACAGCACTTTATAGTTGTCCGGGATCCCCATCAGGTCCCTTAAGTCCTGCTCTGCTGTGGTGATGATCTCCTCGAATGCTTTGGAACGGTGGCTCATCTCCATCACAGACATCCCTGTCCCGTTATAGTCCAGCATCTCCGCTGCTGCTTCCTTCAGCACCTCCTCCGGCAGCACTGCCGGTCCCGCTGAAAAGTTATACACTCTGCTCATTTTCCTTACCTCCTGTTTTCCTCTTTTCTATCAGCATGGCTGATCCTGCAGTTTCGTACAGGGTCATTTCCCCATGTCTTCCTCATCAAAAGCGTCGCTGATCGCCGCTCCCGGCGCCACCATCGGCCATACTTTATCATCGCTGTCGATCTGGCAGTCAATGACGACCGGCCTGTTCAGGGTCAGCGCCTTGGCAAAAGCCTCCCGGAACTCATCCTGGGATTCCGCGCGGATCCCTTCCGCTCCCATGGCTTCCGCCAGTTTCACAAAATCCACCTTATCTCTGAGCACGGTCGCAGAATATCTCTCGTCATAGAAGAGGTCCTGCCACTGGCGGACCATCCCGAGCACATGGTTATTGACCACGACCTCAATGACCGGGATATTATGCCTTACCGCGGTGGCGATCTCGTTCATATTCATGCGGAAGCATCCGTCTCCCGCGATATTGACGACTGTCTTATCCGGGCAGCCTGTCTTCGCCCCCAGGGAAGCCCCCAGGCCGTAGCCCATCGTGCCCAGGCCGCCGGATGTCAGAAGAGTCCTCGGCTTTGTATATTTGTAGAACTGCGCCGCCCACATCTGATGCTGTCCTACTTCTGTGACGATCAGTGCATCTCCCTTTGTCTGCCGGTAGATCTCTTCTACGATAAAGGGCCCTGTCAGCGCGTCCGGATGGTATTTCAGAGGATACTTTTCTTTATAGGAACGGATCTGCTCCATCCATTCCGGATGGGACTGCTGCTTCAGGCGCCTGTTGAGCGCCCTGAGCACCTCTTTCACATCTCCGATCATCTCCTCCGTGACAATGATATTTTTATTGATCTCCGCGGGGTCGATATCGATCTGCAGGATCTTCGCGTTTTTGGCGAATGTCGCCGTGTTTCCTGTCACACGGTCGCTGAACCTCGCTCCGACGACTACGAGAAGGTCGCATTCGCTGACCCCGTAGTTGGAAGTCTTCGTGCCGTGCATTCCCAGCATTCCCGTATACCGCGGATCCGTTCCCGGGAATGCGCCTTTCCCCATCAGGGAATCCGTGACCGGCGCATCCAGCTTTTCCACGAATTCTTTCAGCTCTCCGCTGGCCCCGGAAGTCACTGCGCCGCCGCCCACAAAGACATACGGTTTTTCCGAGGCCTCGAGCATCGCAAGGGCGCGCGCGGCCTCTTCTTCATTCATATGAGACTGGTCGGGAATATATTTCCCGAGTTCTTCTTTCTGGTACTCTGTGACCGCTGCCGTGATGTCCTTCGGGATGTCCACGAGCACAGGACCGGGCCTTCCGGTCCGCGCGATGCGGAACGCCTTGCGGATCGTATCCGCCAGCTTTGTCACATCTTTTACGATGAAACTGTACTTTGTGATGGGCATTGTGATCCCTGCGATATCGATCTCCTGGAAACTGTCCTTCCCCAGGAGCGACACCCCTACATTACAGGTGATGGCCACGATGGGGATAGAATCCATGTACGCGGTGGCGATCCCGGTCACCAGGTTCGTCGCCCCGGGCCCGCTGGTCGCCAGGCAGACGCCGACTTTGCCCGTTGCCCGCGCATACCCGTCCGCCGCGTGCGCCGCGCCCTGCTCATGGGAAGTGAGGATGTGGCGGATCTCATCCCTGTGTTTATACAGCTCGTCATATACATTCAGGATAGCGCCGCCCGGATAGCCGAATACGGTGTCCACTCCCTGTTCTTTTAAACATTCGATTACGATCTCTGCTCCGTTTAACTGCATGCTGTGCCCCCTTTTTCTATCTTTCGTCCCTGCCGGATAAAAACCGGTCCGCCAGGGCTTTAATTCCCCTTCGGGATCTCCAGGATCGCTCCCCGGTTCCCTGATGTGACCATGGACGCATAGCGTGCCAGATACCCGGTCTTCACCTTTGGTTCCCTGGGCTGCCATTTTGCCTTTCTGGCCGCCAACTCTTCATCGGAGATATCCAGTTCCAGCTTCAGCTCCGGGATATTGATCTTGATGATATCGCCTTCTTCCACGAGCGCGATCGGTCCGCCCACCGCTGCTTCCGGAGATACATGTCCGATGGACGCCCCCCTGGAAGCGCCGCTGAACCTTCCGTCCGTGATCAGCGCGACTGTAGAGCCGAGCCCGTATCCCGCGATCGCTGAGGTCGGGTTCAGCATCTCGCGCATACCCGGTCCGCCTTTCGGTCCTTCGTAGCGGATCACGATCACATCGCCCGGGTTGATCTTCCCTGACTTGATCGCCTCGGTCGCCTCCTCATCGCTCTCAAAGATCCTTGCAGGTCCCTCGTGCACGAGCATCTCGTCACATACAGCAGAGCGTTTCACTACGCTGCCGTCAGGCGCCAGGTTTCCTTTCAGCACGGCAAGTCCGCCTGTCTCGGAATACGGATTGTCGATAGGCCTTATGACTTCCGGATTTTTATTTTCACAGCCCGCGATGTTCTCGCCCACTGTCTTCCCGGTGACTGTCATGCAGTCTGTGTGGAGAAGTCCTTTCTTGTTCAGCTCATTCATGACCGCGTACACGCCGCCCGCCTCGTTGAGGTCTTCGATATATGTATGCCCTGCCGGAGCGAGATGGCAGAGGTTCGGGGTTTTCTCACTGATCGTATTCGCGAAGTCGATCTCAAAGTCCATGCCGATCTCATGGGCGATCGCCGGGAGATGGAGCATACTGTTCGTGGAACAGCCCAGAGCCATATCCACGGTCAGCGCGTTGAGGATCGCGTCCTCTGTCATGATATCCCGCGGCCGGATGTTCTTCCTTACCAGCTCCATGACCTGCATACCCGCATGTTTTGCGAGCTGCAGCCTTGCGGAATAGACCGCCGGGATCGTGCCGTTTCCGCGCAGTCCCATGCCCAGAGCCTCTGTCAGGCAGTTCATGCTGTTGGCCGTGTACATACCGGAGCAGGAACCGCAGGTCGGGCACGCTTTATTTTCATACTCGCAGAGGTCTTCGTCCGTGATCTTTCCTGCTGCATGAGCACCCACAGCCTCAAACATGCTGGAAAGGCTTGTCTTTCCTCCCTTGACATGTCCGGCCAGCATAGGGCCTCCGCTGACGAAGATCGTCGGGATATTCACGCGCGCCGCTGCCATAAGAAGGCCGGGCACGTTTTTGTCGCAGTTCGGGATCATGACCAGACCGTCGAACTGGTGCGCCATTGCCAGCGCTTCCGTAGAATCCGCGATCAGGTCTCTTGTCACGAGAGAATATTTCATCCCGATATGTCCCATCGCGATGCCGTCGCAGACTGCGATCGCAGGTACCATGATCGGCGTGCCTCCCGCCATCGCGACTCCCATCTTCACTGCCTCTGTGATCTTATCCAGGTTCATATGCCCCGGCACGATCTCATTGTAGGAGCTGACCACTCCGATCAGCGGCCTGTCCAGCTCTTCCTGGGTCATCCCAAGCGCATTAAACAACGATCTGTGCGGCGCCTGCTGGACGCCCTTTGTCACTGTGTCACTTCTCATCTGTCCTACCTCACTTTCCGATATACGCGCAGATCCGGTCACCCATCTCTTCTGTGCCAATCTGTTTCTTTCCTTCTGACATGATATCTATCGTCCGGTACCCGTCTCTGAGCACCATGCCCACTGCCTTCTCGACTGCATCCGCCTCCCGGTCAAGGTCAAAGGAGTACCGCAGCATCATCGCCGCTGACAGGATGGTCGCGATCGGGTTTGCGATCCCCTGGCCCGCGATGTCCGGGGCAGACCCGCCGCTGGGCTCGTACAGACCGAATTTCATGTCATTTAAGCTGGCGCTCGCGAGCATCCCGATGGATCCGGTCACCATGCTTGCCTCGTCTGATAAGATATCCCCGAACATATTCTCGGTCAGGATCACGTCAAACTGTGCGGGATCCTTCACGAGCTGCATCGCACAGTTGTCGACCAGCATATGCTCCAGTGTGACTTCCGGATAATCCGCTGACACTTCTTCCACGATCTTTCTCCACAGCCGGGAAGAGTCAAGGACATTCGCCTTGTCCACACTGGTCACCTTTTTCTTTCTCTTCATGGCGATATCAAACCCGCGCTTTGCGATCCTGCGGATCTCGGTCTCGCTGTATGTAAGCTCATCCCTTGCGACAAGCACTCCGTCCTCTTCCTGAGTGCTGCGCTTCCCGAAATAAAGCCCGCCGGTCAGCTCCCTCATGATCATCATGTCAAAGCCCCGGTCCGCGATCTCCTCTTTCAGGGGACACGCGCCCTTTAATTCTTCATAGAGCACCGCTGGCCTTAAGTTTGCGAACAGGTTCAGCCCTTTCCTGAGCTGTAAGAGCCCTGCCTCCGGCCTTTTGGACGGTTCCAGCTGATACCACGGGGAAGTCTTTGCATCTCCGCCAATGGATCCCATCAGTACCGCGTCGCTGGCTTTCGCCGCTTCCAGAGTCTCATCTGTAAGGGGCACCCCGTTCACATCAATGGACGCCCCGCCCATGAGAAGCTGTGTATAAGAAAGGGAATGTCCGTATACCTCTGCGACCCTGTCAAGGACTTTCATTGCCTCATCCACGATCTCAGGGCCGATCCCATCCCCCTTTATCACTCCAATCTTCATTTCCATAGTTTCTCTTCCCTTCTAAGTCAAAATGTTACTACTAATCATACCGCATTTTCCGAAGTGTTTCAAGTAGTTCGGACATAAAAATAGAGGGCACTCTAAAATATCAAAGGGACCCCGCAGCTTTTGCTGCGGGGTCCCGCTCGGACCGTCCGTCTTATCTGTTCGATCCTCTTCTCTTTCTTCTGATGCAGAATACCACTCCGATCAGGGATGCCGAGCCCGCCATAAGAGCCGCACTGCGTCCGGCGTCCATCCCGTCTCCGGTCTTAGCCGCCGCTGGCTTTGCCGCCTCGTAGCGGTTGATAAACTCAGCTGCCTCCGTGCCGGAGCTGTCTGTACCATCTTTTGCATAGACTGCGCTGCTTACTTTGAGCGCGCCGTTTTCATCTGTTACAGTGACTGTCAGAGTCCACTGGCTGCCATCGTAGGTATATCCTGTCTCGCTGCCCTTGTCCTCGGTGATCAGGAACCGGTATACACCGGCTTTACTGAATGTGATCTCTCCGAAGTTTGTGCTTCCCGCGCCTGTGACCTTTGCCTTGTCGGAACGGATCACCGCGCCTTCGCTGTTCTTCTCATCTGCCTTAAGGCTGAAATAGAATATCCGTCGGGAGCGTTTGTCTCCTCGATGATATATGTGATCTTCTCTCCGTTTTCATAGATCGGAAGATCCTTAAATATCACATACCCTGTATCCTTTACGCTTGTCTGTGTCTGCTCAGGTTGATCCATTCCTTCCCGATAGATGGAGATTTCCGCGCCCGGAAGGGCTACTTTCTCCCCGCCCAATGTCATCCTGTACTTTGTGACACGGACCTCACCCTTATCGGAATAATTGACAATGGTGCCAAGATCCTGGACCTCTTCCTGGTCTTCAACCGTATATGGTCCGAAATAATAGGAACCGTCTGCGTATTCGTGGTCATATTCCTGATACAGCGCCTCATATCCGGACGGATCCAGGACTCCTGCCGGCGCTGTTTCTTTGAGATAATACTCGCCTGCCGGGAGCTGGAGCTGGCTTCCTGAGCTCAGCTTCAGCGGCTGTCCGTCATAGCCCTGTACCGGCGTAAATGTCTCTCCTTCTTTTGTATAAACTTCAAAAACCACTCCTGATGTCTCAGTTTCCTTACCGTCCGATGTTCTGATCTTTTTCTCGATAGTGATCTTCGGATCCGGACGATTCTTCAGTGTTACAGTCTGTGTTTCTGTATCTGTATCAACTGCCTTAACGTCTTCCAGGTCGACGATCAGGTCATCTGCATCTGTGACATTCTCATATCCCTGAGGGGTCACAGATTCTTCCACAAGATACTTTTTCCCGGGATCCAGTTTTGTAAAATCTCCCGCAGACGGTATCTCGGTGCTGTTAATGACTTCTTTGCCCTTATGTCCATCTACGTTCTCGTCATATTCATAAATCGCGTATTGCGCGCCTTCTACGAATTCGTCGGTGTAAGAGTTTACCTTCTTAACGACAACCGGGACTTTCTGTTCCACATTGTCAATGGTGATGGACTGCTGAAGCTGGATATCATCGCCGTCTGTAAAATTGAACGGACCATACGCGGTCAGCTTCTCTCCATCCACAGTGATGGTCGTTTTCTCTGCACTGTTTGTCCCTGCAAATCCTTCTGTTTTCCCTGAGAGGGCATACCCGTCTGTCGAAGAAGTCTCCACAAGGTAATAATATCTCGCCGTATTACCCGTAGTGCGGGGCAGATCTGTGATAGACACTGTCTTTCCCGCTGTGACAGTATAGGATTCCGTATTAAATTTTATATACTCTGTACTGTCCCCCTCTTTGTAATACAGGTCAAAGGATGCGGTAAGGCCAGCCAAACTGCTGACAGCCATCTTGCCGGAGTCTGCATTCCAGAACTTCTTTGTCAGATCAATGCTTCCGTTCCGCCAGTTCTCCATCTCGATCAGAACAGCCTCATTTGATCCGTTTCCTATATTATTTTCCAGAGTAAACGTTTCTGAGTAAAGGTACCTGTTCCCGGACGCATCAACAGCTGTCTCGCCAGCTCCGTGCCATCCCTCAGGCAGTTTCTCTGCAAAGCGGTAGGTATAGACGTTTCCATTTTCGTCATATGCCGGATAGCTTCCCGTGATCGTTCCGTCCTGCCCCAGGCTCAGATTCTCAGCTACTATCTCCGGATCATCCCAGCTTCCGTCGGCCGTTATCCTCTGGAGTGTGAAACAATCCGCAAATATCCCGTAATTTGACTGATCCACATTCTCAGACTCTTTCGAATCAAGGTCAAGCACCTTTTTCTGGAGTTTGATGTTTGCGTTGTTGTAAAGGTTGACGCTTTCATCCGACTGTTTCGGATTTTCTGCTGTCAGCGTGAATGTATAAAGCGTTTTATCTTTGATATATCCTTCGGGCGCGGCAATTTCCTTTACATAATAAGTGCCGTAAGGAAGGCGGCCAAATGTCAGATTTCCCTGCTTGTCCGTTGTAGCGCTCCTGATCGGATCTGTACACTGGTCATTACGATACAGGCCGAACTCGGCTCCCTCCAGGTCGTTTTCCCCGCCGTTTACTTTTCCTTTTTTGTCAATGCTGATGCTGCCCAGGGTCTCCCTGTTGTAGAAATCAGCTTTACCGCTGCCTTCTTCCGCGATAGTGACTTCCTTATCCGCCGCATTATTCTCTTTATTTTCGGCATCTGTGACTTTCACTGTATTGGACGGCAGGGAGTTCCCCTCTGCTTCCAACTCTGATACTATATATGTCCCGGCATCCAGATATACCTCGATCTGCCCGTCCTTCCAGACAGAATCTGCCCCTGACGTATCCGCCGGATTGATGGTCACGAGACCGTCTGTAACCTTCAGCGCGGTATAAGTGCCGTCGAGATTCTTCTTATATAATGTAGGCACAGTTCCGTCTTTACCTGCCACTTTGAATGTGACCGGCCCGCTGACCGGATCACCTGCCGGGAAATCCGCTGCTGTATAGAGGCTGGGAGTCCTATCTGCATAGTCTACGATATATTTGCTGATCGTAAGTTTTGCAGGCTTGATCACCTCGTTCACTTTCTGATCCGCGTTTGAACTGCTTGTCTTATCCTCGTTAATGCCTGCGAGACGATAAGAAATCTCTGCCCTGTTGTTTACTGTCAGCGGGCTCTGATCCGCATCGCTGTATTTCGCGATGAATTTTTCCGCGGGATATACCACATCCACAGTATATGTGGAATAATACGGCGCGTCTTTATCAACGCCGCTCACATCGTGGCTGCCGCATGTCTCGATCGGGAGCGCATAAGTCCCGTCATCGGATGCCTTAACCTCTTCCCCGTCCGATGTTTTCACTGTGATCTCTGTATACCGGATCGGATTTCCCTGCCGGTCATTAACGGTCGGCACTTCCGTGAGCACTACATCTCCATCGAAAGGCACACGTCCGATCCTTCCGTATGTCTGCTGGTTCGTCACGATCTGTTCGCCTGTGCCTTTCAGGCCGACAGCCAGGTCATAGTGGACTGTCACAGTCTTCCTGTCCTTTGATACAGTAAATCCATCTGCTGTCTTCTGGATCATCCACTCGTCATCCGTGGCCGATATCACGACCGGCGCTTCACTTTCTGTAGCCACCTGTTTTGTAACATTCTTCAGATTATCCGGCCAGTCGTCTTCTGCTCCATTGATGTTCAACGCCTCTGGTTCCAGGATCAGGACACTGCGCAAGGCTATGGGGTTATCTCAGGAACAGCTGGCAGCTCAGATGCAGCTCAGCGGATTAGATATCACCCAGAAAATGGTCAGCCGCATGGAGACCGGGGATCGGATCATAGCTGATTATGAACTTATTTTCTTTTCCAGGTTTTTCCACGTCACATCAGATGAACTTCTTGGTATCGAGTCCCATAAATCAACTTAACCACATATTATACATGTATACAATATCGGGCCGTAAAAAAAGCCGGAAGGAAAAATCCTTCCGGCAATGATCATTTTTACCCTGCTTATTCAGCATTCGGCTTTTCGATCTGAGCGATGGCCGCCTTCTGCATCGGAATGCGGCAGTTTTTATTATTTCCGAATTCCACGATCACATCATCGTCTGTAATATCAATGATCACTCCGTAAAATCCGCTTGTTGTCAGAGCTGTGTCCCCGACCTCCATGGATGCCAGCATTGCCTGGATCCTCTTCTGCTCTTTTTTCTGAGGACGCATGAGCAGGAGCCACATCACTCCGAACATTACTGCGATCCAGATGACCATCATTAACAATTCACCCATAATCAGATTTCCTCCTAACTTTCATTACGCAATAAGATTACTATACACAAAAATAAGCCAATCTTCAAGAGGATTTTCAGGAATTTCCCCTGAGCATCCCTTCCAGCTTCCTCTTTTTATAAGCCTTATATGCTCCCGCATCAATGGCTTCTCTGATCTCTTCCATCATTGTATTGTAAAAATACAGATTATGGAGCACGCACAGCCTCATGCCAAGCATTTCCTTTGCTTTGAGAAGATGCCGGATATAGGCGCGGCTGTAGCTCCTGCACGCGGGACATCCGCAGCCTTCCTCGATCGGCCTGTCGTCCAGTTCGTATTTTGCGTTAAAAAGATTCAGCTTGCCCTGGTTTGTGTACACATGTCCGTGTCTTCCATTCCTGGTCGGGTAGACGCAGTCAAAGAAGTCAACCCCGCGGTCCACTGCTTCCAGGATATTCGCCGGAGTCCCAACCCCCATCAGATAAGTAGGCTTATTCTCCGGCAGATGCGGAACGACCGCATCCAGGATGCGGTACATATCCTCATGGCTCTCACCAACGGCAAGACCGCCCACCGCATAACCATCCAGATCCAGCTCTGTGATCTGCCGGGCATGCGCGATGCGGATATCCTCGTAGATCCCGCCCTGGTTGATCCCAAACAGGAGTTGATGGGGATTGACCGTATCTGGCAGAGAGTTCAGTCTTGCCATCTCAGCTTTGCACCGTTTCAGCCAGCGTGTCGTACGCTCCACAGAATCCGCAATATATTTCTTTTCCGCCACACTGGACGGGCACTCATCAAAGGCCATTGCGATCGTGGAACCGAGATTAGACTGTATCTGCATACTCTCCTCAGGTCCCATGAATATCTTCCTGCCGTCAACATGGGAATGGAAATGCACTCCCTCTTCTTTGATCTTCCGCAGAGACGCCAGGGAGAATACCTGGAACCCGCCTGAATCTGTGAGGATCGGCCTGTCCCAGTTCATAAAACGGTGCAGTCCGCCCAGTTTCTTTACGATCTTATCTCCGGGCCTCACATGGAGATGATATGTATTTGAAAGCTCTACCTGTGTCTTGATCTGTCTTAAGTCGTCTGTGGACACAGCCCCCTTGATAGCGGCCGCTGTCCCCACATTCATAAATACCGGCGTTTCGATCGTCCCGTGTACGGTATGAAAACGCCCGCGTTTTGCCTTGCCGTCTTTTTTCAGCAGTTCATACATTCCTGTCAACCTCGTATTCGTTTTTCCCATATGCAGTCCCATCAGTAATGAAGGACGACCGGAGTCCCGGCGCTGATCATTCCGAACAGTGTGCCCGCGTCACCGTATGACATGTTCACACAGCCGTGCGAACCAAGGCTCTGATACAGGCTCCCTCCAAATCCGGGCTGCCATGTAGCGTCATGGAACCCGTGCCCCTGCCAGGTAAACGGCATCCAGTAAGCCACCGGAGTCCGATAGATCGGTTCCCCTGTCGCCGGGTCTTTCTCCCCTACCAGGGTAGCATTTCTTTCCGTATAAAGTATAGAGTATACCCCTGACGGAGTCGCCCGGTCCGGTGTGGGCAGCCCTGTGACCACATCCGCCTGGAACGCAACAGATCCGTCCACGATATACCACATATGCTGGGCAGAAAGATCCACCTCGATAAACGTAGTCCCCCAGTCCTGCGCGGAATGCGATGCCGCTGTCTGGGCATAAGCTGGCTCCCTTGTTGCCACCTCGCCATTCTTGATACTGTTGATCAGATTCTGTGCCTCTGTCTCCTCATCGATCGACCATCCATACGTCCCGCCGGAAACTTCAACTGTCTTGCCGTTGGGCGAGGTGATCGTCCTTGTCGCTCCCACAGTGTCGTACGTTGCTCCAAAAGTCGCCATCCACTCCCTGACTGCATCTTCATTAAATGTCACCTGCATATTTTCATCGTATGTCAGCCATGTAGAGATCAGGTTTTTATCTACCACGACATTTTCCGTCATGGGATATGTGATACTCGCCTTGCAGTACTGATTCATCGTATCGCATGCATCCTGTACCTCCGGCGATTCAGCCGTATATTTCGGGAGCTTGTAGCACTCCTCCTCAAGCATGTCCAGTGTCGGCTCAAACTCCGTGATATGTTCTCTGATCTTTTCGGTGAGGACTTCCATATTGACTGCAGTCCCATAAACCTCAGGTTCTACCACAAATGAATTTCCGTCAAACTTCGGATACGCTGAAGCAGGTTCCGTCTGTTCCTGTGTGACCGCTTTGATAGACTGTATCTTATCTTCAAGCGCATTTTCATCATAATCTACTTTGATATTGACATTCTGGCTGGTCTTTGAGAAAAGAGAAGTGATCCATAAGATCGGGTTCTGCTTTTTCAGCTCGTCCTCTACGCTGGAATCTTCTCTGTAGACCAGGGAAATATCTGACCCTTTGATCACATCTGTCGCATTATCCAGTTCGATCAGTTCAAGCTCATAATCTTTGACCTGCTCTTTGAGGTATTCCTCGACATCTGCCACCGATCTGCCGGAGAAGTCTTTGCCATTTATCGTAGTATTTATAAAAAAATGTCCGATAAAGAATGCAGAAATCCCGAGATAGATCACAAGCAGCCCGCCTGCAATACTTCCTGCGATGATCCAGGGCTTTTTCCCCAGGCTTTTTTTCTCTCTATTTCCTTTGTTCTCTTTTCTCGCAGCTCTGCGCCTTCTTCTCCTTTTTCTTTTTTTCTCCCCGCTCTCCAATTCTTCCTCCTGATCCACATACACAAGGTCCTCTTCAGGATCTTCTCCGTCTTCTGCCAGATCTTCCGCATCTTCTGCTGGATCTTCTCCGCTTTCTGCCGGGCCCTCCACACTGCGTTCTTTCCCCGCAGCATCCTCAGCCCGGTCCGTTTCCACTGCGTCTGCAGCTTCGTCCGCCTCTTCCACGGCATCCTCGAAACCTTCCTCACTGAGGACTTCTATATCTTCCTGATGTATATCTGACTGTTTTTTTCTTTTCTTTCTGCTCATCAGCCTGCCCATCTCTTTCCTTATACAATATTACGGCAACATTATAGTACGATTATATAAAAAAGTACAGAAAATTATTGTCCATTC
>ERZ1090864.683-NODE-685-length-17882-cov-12.236271_pt1 | contig 17882 bp, 16 predicted proteins | sample MGYA00478479_ERZ1090864 | MGnify/ENA primary metagenome ERZ1090864 (study PRJEB33644, sample SAMEA5815743) | chicken gut metagenome | biome: Chicken; feature: Gastrointestinal Tract; material: Caecum | place: Ireland | collected 2019-01-01 | study: A study of the...
TGCTGCTTCTATTCTACACCTCTCAGCAGGTTTACACAAATTATGGGATAGTCTCCCTTCTTGGCCGCCTCTTTCAGCTTCATAGATCGCAGTTGCTCCACCACGGCTTTGGCTTTCTCCCGGGCAGCTTTCTTGCTTTCCTGTGCGTGGATCGCCTTGAGCATCTTTGCCACCAGCTTCACCTTGGAGCGAGGCGTTACTGAGAACACATTGCGGTAAAAGTGTACGGTACAGCGCTGGTACTTGGTCTCTGGGAATACTTCTCCCACAGCCTCCAGCATACCAAGACACTTGTCGCCAACCACCAGCTTGACCCCATCCAGGCCACGGCTGCGGAGCCACTGGAAGAAGCTGACCCAGCTGGCCTTGTCTTCCTTCATGCCCTCGGCGGCACCCAAAACCTCACGGTATCCGTCCTCATTCACCGCGATCGCCACCAGAATGGCCACATTTTCAAACTCTCCGCCCCAGTTACGGCGCAGGTAGATCCCATCCACATAGACATACGGATAGCGCCCACCTTGCAGAGGGCGGTTCCGCCAATCCTCAATGTGGACATACGCTTTCTTGTTCAGCTCGCTGATGGTGGCCGGAGACACCTTGCTGCCCCACAGCGCCTCGGTAATGTCCTCCACGCGCCGGACGGATACGCCTGCCAGGTACATCTCAATGAGAGCTTCTTCCACACTGCTCTCCCGACGGCGATACCGCTCAATAATGGCGGTTTCAAAAGAGATTCCCTTGAGCTTGGGCACCTTCAGGGTAACGTCCCCGGAAGTGGTGGTAAGGTTGCGGCTGTAGTGGCCGCTCCGGTACCCCTGGCGCTGCTCATTACGCTCGTACCGAGCAGCCTGGGTCAGTTTCTCCGCTTCGGCCTCCAGCAGTTCGTTGAGCGTTTCCTCTACACTGCCTCGAACCAGCTCTTTGAGCTGCCCCTTGATAACTTCTTCATTTAGCTGTACAATCTTCTCGGACATGGTTTGCTGTCTCCTTTCAGAATGGTGTGTCACGACTTCATTCTACCAGAGGACTGCAAACCTTGTCTCTTTTTATCTGCTTTTCATTTTGCGAAACTTATTGTACCTTATCGCCATCTGCTTTTCCCTCCTTTGGGTTTTATTATAGACCCCGGCGGCCAAAAAGGCAAACAAAAATCCCGTGCGCATACAGCACACGGGATGAAGTCTGGTGCACCTCCAGGGACTCGAACCCTGGGCCCACTGATTAAGAGAACTTCAAATACACTTTCCATCCATTTCAAATTTTGTAGAACATTTTATAATTCGTCTGTTTATCGTAGTTTTATAATCTTTTAGTCTTTCTGTTCTCCGCATTGTTTGCACCATGCGCATCCATTATCCGGGGGTTCCGATGTGCAAAAAATGTGCAAAAATGTGCAGCGGGCTATGCTTCTGGAAAAATATGGTAATTGTGCACTTTGCTAGGTACTCAATTTCAATCACCTTCAGGCCTTTTAAATTCCGTTTTATTTAGGGCTCAAAACTTCATATCCAAAACCGGTTCTGCCGGCAGGGACTGAGACAAGGAAAATGGCCGTCCGATGCGCTCGATGCGTGATGGACGGCCATTATTTTCAACCAAATTTAATGGTACTTTTCCAGAAGGGACCAGCAAAAATCAAACCGCCATATTTCCCGTCCAATGATGTTTACCCATTGCTTTCAGCGCACTTTACAAGTATAAATCGCATCTTCTATCGAGAACGAGATCCACATTGGATCGGAACTTTCACCGCTTTCCTCCGGCATTTCAAACAGCCAGTGCATATATGCCCTTTCCTGCGGCTCAAGATAATCATAAGTTAGATCAAAACTGGTTCGCTCCGTACTCTCTACAACGTCAAAACAGCTATATTGATCACTGTTTTGATACCAAAGCTTTAGATTCATAATATTATCCATTTCAAATGTCTTGTTCGAATTATTATGGATCATAAAGCAGATATCAAAAAAGAGCATGCCGTCTTCAGCTGGGTAATACCTATCACTTTGTTCCGCATAATAGGGGTAAATTTCTTTTGCCCAATCTATATGTTCTACACAAAACTCCAGATCTTCTTTTGTCACGGTCTCCCCCAAGGTGTATTCTGTTGCAGAGATTCCTCCCATCGAATAAGTCCCGAATGGGGCTACATTTTCATCTTCTGATATTCCGATTGTTTCCCCATTTTGATCCTGCAGAGCAATGGTGTATTCCTTGGAATCAATGGTCAGGTCCACCTCTTTGAGATTGTGGGAGGACAGCCACTGATCTGAGAAAATAAACATATAGTGAATATAAGTTGTGTCCAACGCAGGCATTACATCGTCTCGCACGATGCTCAGACCACCGCGGTTATGCTCTTCCACAGCAATGCTGCCATCCACTTTCTTGGAACCATCTGAGCATACCAAAACTCCTGAAATCAACTCATTGATTACCTTTTCAGCCGAGGTTTTGTTCCGATACTCTATGCACAGTTCCAGTACGTATTGATCATCACCAATCCCTTTTATGCTCGACCCGCTGCGCATAGGCGCTGTAGCTTTCCTGGCCAAATTGATATACTGAATGACAAACTCTGCCGTATCGCCGGACACCCGTTCACCAAGCGCAAGCGGTGTCGGCGGATTCAGATGGAAGGTGCCTTCTTCATTGATAGAAATTGTTGTTGATGAAGCGTCCGCAGTGATGGAACTTGACACTGCTGGTGTCGACATAACCTGGTCTTCTTTGATTTGCGGTGTGCTTCCGCAAGCCGTCAAAAAGCAAGCACAGCAAAGGGCGGCCAGCCATTTCTGTTTTCTCATCTATCTTACCTCCTTATTTTTCGCTTGCACTTATGCAAATGCATACGCATCCATCAGCAATACCTTTGTCAAATGATGACCTGTTGTTGCAAACATAACGCTGCCCATAACCGTTATATTTTGATTGAGGTATTTCTGTTCATCTCCCTGATTTTCAAAGCCAATTTGCATTTCCGAAATAGCCTCTGCTTCTCCATTGTATCCCAAGTAATCTGAGTAAAGAGATTTTACAACGGGCTGATCCAGCTGCAGGATATAGACGGTTCCCTTATTCTTGGAGTTGATCTCATAATCTCTCTTTACCAAGGTTCCCGAAACTGACATGGTGTTTCCTTCATACAGAGGTCCTGTACTCTCTATGGATTCCGTGGTATCCATTGGATTTGAAGCATTTTCCAACAAGGTATTTCCTCGCAGAAGCTGCGCATTAAAATCATAGCTGGAATTTGACCACAATATATCTTGTGCTACAAAGCACACCTGTTTATTTGTGAAGCAAAATAAGATGGTGTTTTCCGTATCATCTGGCAGAACAGATTTGTTCTTGAAATTGCCATCCGAGGCACGCGCTTCATTTTGGACTCCCTCGTTGATTGCAATACCGTAATCCTGAAAGAATGCCGTTATAGCTTCTCCAAAATGATCGTACGGCGCCGTCACATCATAACATTCGCTGTAATACAAATCGGAAGACACGCAAACTCCGTTTTCAAACTTGTACCCGGTGTACATAAAGTCTATGCTTCCGCCTCCCGTCTGGGTATAGGAGCAAACATACTGAAGCGAATGATCCTGATACTGCATCACCCAGCAGGAACGTTCCATGCCATCCGCAAAACTTCTTGCAACGGAATAGTCTTCACAGAAGAAATAATACCTGTCATCTTTTTGAACCAGCGTAACAGCCGCTATTTGGTCCATCCCAAGATTAGGCGTCAATACAATATTTTTTGAACTTTGCTCACCGGTATCCATCTGAATATATGCCCCAAGTACCGCAGTGGCACTTTGCTTTACCTGGTTTTCTTCCACTTCATATATGTTCAGAACAATGGAATATCTGCCTTCTTCAGACGTTTCATCCGGAACCGAGATATACACCGCCATTTCGCAAATGCCATCCAGATCAAAATCCTGTATTTCGGCTCCAAGAACGCCCCTTGGATTGAACCACTCATCGGAAAACGACTGCATGGAACCCTGCTGGTTTGGATCAAAGCTGCCATATTGACTGACCAGCTCCGCCAAAGCGTCTTCAAACAGGTCGTATTCATTGTTTCCGGCTGCTGCATTGTTGATTTTTCCCAAAACAGCCGCAAGGTTCCCGGACAGATTGTCTGTGGTCGTTGTTTGATCAGCTGAGTCTAAGCCGGCCGCAGCCGTGGAGGATTCTGTTTTACAGACATACACTCCCACCAACACCACCAAAGCGATGACTACCACCGTAAAAACAAGTGCAACCACAATTGGGATGCCCAGCCTATGCTTCGACGACTGTTTCATAAAGTCCTCCTAAAAAAGCCCTATCTGCCGACTTTTCTTTTTTCAGCAGATAGGGCTTTATCCTCACAATCCCAAAATCCGAGTTCATAGAATCCTGCCCTTCGCGGATATATTCTGCCGGAAGGCATCAGACCGTGAAAAGCACTTTTTAAGAAATGCAATAGAAAAACTGGAAGAATCGTACGTATTATATTTAACTTAAATGTACCCTTACAGTCCGAACACCGCAAACAGCTGGCCCAAACCATAGAGGAAATCGCCAATCTCAGTGCTGAAAGACCAGCCATGGGAATCAGAGTAGGTATAGCCATCAGAATATGTATAGACACCGCCCTGATAAGAAACAACTTCACCATGTGCCTGCTGCAGACCAACAGCTTCACTGCTCCAGGTTTCATATCTGGTGGAGCTAAACATTCTTCCAAGCGCATACAAAACGCTTGAAACAATGCCGCCGCCTTCTGCCATCCGCATATTCTCTTCGTTCAGAATAGTGCAATGTGCAGGCAAATTGAGATTACCATATTTCATAGAACAACACTCCCCTTGAATTACGACTTCTTCCAGTTTTTCTATTGCATTTCTGTTCCATTCCGTTATTCTTTGATTCTTGTCAGCGCCACCGATGTATTGTCATGGGGGCCATCTGTCCACAAAGCATACCTTACCAGTTTATCTGCAATCTCCTGCAGATTCTCATTGTCTTCACCCAAAATGCTGCAAATTTCTTCCTGGGGCAAAGCGCGATACAAACCATCTGTACACTGCAAAATGATATCGCCGGCAGACAACTCGAGCGCTTTTCGAATGCCGCCTATATGAGACAATGATGGCATTCCCAGATACCCTGTCAATGCCGCTCGCTTTGGATGCTGCATTGCTTCTGCCCTGGAGATTTGTCCATCTTCCGCCATTTTATCCAGTTGAACACCCAGGGTGTTATCTTCGTTCAACTGCTCCATTGTTCCGTTCCGCCACAAATAAATCCGGCTGTCCCCCAAACTGCACCAAAAAAGTTTATGCTCTTCTGCCACAATCGCTGTCATGGTTGTTCCTGCCTCAATGGGATGATTCTGATCATCCCGAAGGCCTTTGACTTGCTCGTTCAAGCTGACTGAGGCCCGTGCCATAGTCAGAGGGATATCATCTTTTCTGGACAAGAGGGCTTGCAGCATTCCATCTGCCGAGATGGTGCTGGCCTTCTCGCCGCCGGATAATCCGCCCATCCCATCACACACCACACAAACGGCTCCTTGGTCATTCACTTGAAACCGGATGGTATCCTGCTGTTTGTTTCTAGTTCCAATGGATTGGCAAACGGCTACTTCCAACGTCTGGTTTTCTTTACTTGTTAGAAGATTCTCGTCCTTACAGTTCCCATATTCCGAATCCAACGGCAAAATCAGGGTCTGTGTAATATCATCCAGGGCCATGCCAGACTTTGCTCGTTTGCTATTGGAGACTGCTTTTTCCCGCTTGTTTTTCAAATGTTTCAGGAACGATATCATTTTTCAATCACCACCCTGAATTTATATACCGGTGATACAACATAGAAGCAATCTTTATCTTTCAAGGCATAGAGACGTTCTTTTTCCATGGGCGTGCCATCCGACAAAAAGGTCCCAAATTTGGATACATCTTTCAGAACAAAGTCCTGACGTTTTTCATTGTAATAAAGTTCACAGTGTGTTCTGCTGATGCGATTATTGGCGGGCATCATGACATTGCTGGATGCCAAGCGCCCAATGGTAAGCATTCGATTTGGTTCGATCAGCCAGCAGCGCTTCACAGAATCTGTATCCGAGCTGCCATTCTGGATGGTCAGCTCAAGCCAAGCCATCTTTCCCTTTTTCTTATGCCTGAACAGTCCTCCCCGAGCCCGCGGTTCAGCCACAGCCTGCGGCATAATCATACACACTTGGTCAGCCTTTTCAGGTTCCGGGTTGTCAGATTTGGGATTTAGATCCGTTTTATTGCTGTAGCAGGACACCAGTGCAGCCAAATCAATGTCATAATCCTGGGGCTGTACCGCCTTCTGCAAATCCGACATAAAAGCAGTCAGGCTTTTATACCGATCATGGTAATCAAAGGCCAGCGCACAATCCATGATATTAGATAAACGCCGGGAGACAAAGGGCGACAGCTCAGACATCGGAACATACTTTGCGCCCTTGGCCCGTTTCAGTGCATCTACAACATACTGCCCGGTCACAATAAAATAGAAGGTTGCTGCCAGTGCATACAGATCAGTCCACGGTCCTTGGCACAGTTTCATGCTGTATTGTTCATAGGGAGCATAATTGGGTTTCAAATAGATTTTATAGCCTTCTGTCTTTTCTCCCTGTCGGAAGGAACGGGCTGCCCCAAAGTCAATTAGCTTGATATCCCCATTTTTTGTGATAATCATGTTTTCCGGGCTGATATCCCCATGGATCAAGCCGAAGCGGTGTACTTCCACCAGGGCACTGCCGATCAGGAACAGCATCTGTACAGACATTTTAAAATTCTGTTCTGGTGTATGCTCCTTTTGAAAAGTTCGCAGATTACATCCTTCCAGAAGCTCCATCACAAAATAGGCGGTTCCATTTTCTTCAAAGTAGTCCCATATATCAACCACGGAAACATTCCCGCGCAACTCCTGCAGCGCTTTTGCCTCTTCCAAAAAGCGGTGCTTTCCCTGATCAAACTCCTTTTGGTGATTCTCATCAATCAGGCAAAGACTCCCGTCTTCTTTTCTTCCTGCCAGCAGGCCGGACGGATAATATTCCTTGACACAGCAAAGCATGCCGTTCTGGAGATTTTTGGCGCGGTATGTGATACCAAATCCGCCTTGTCCCAGATCATTTCCCAGCAAATATTTCCCGCGCAGGATGGTAAACGCCTCCAACACGTCTTCTTTATGCACAGCGTCAGATTCCCTGTATTCGCAGGCTGTACAGATTCCTTGTTTCAATGTTTCCCGAAAACAGGCAGGGCATAAACTTTTCACACTACTCTGCATCATTGCACGTCATCCTATGGTTTGGATTGTTATTCTACGTTATGCCTTAAATTCCAGGACCTCATTTCCCAGAGTAACATATACGCCATTGGAAAGGACAACCGGCACGCCTGGTTTCAATTGCTGTTCATTCAGGAACGTGCCGTTTTTGGAGCCCATATCTTCCAGCATACACTTGCTGCTTCTGCAGACAATCTTTGCATGCATACGGCTTATAACAGGGTTTGCAATGATGATGTCGGCCTGAGATCCTTTTCCTAAAATCACCTGGCTGTTATTCCGGATGGAAAAGGTTTTACCTGTATTCAACTGAACTAGTACAGCCGCAGCTGCCTCGGGAACTGCCGCAGTCGGTTCATCTTCATCCACCAGCCCAGTCTCCAGATCACGGCCTTCCGTTTCGCCATTGCTCCAGTTGTATTCGTCATTGTCCATTTCCATATCCTGGAGGGAGTAATGCAAAACAAGCCCTACAATCTGCAAAATAGCTGCGGCTGCAAGCGTGATGATCAGTGCAATATGGATGGGATACGAAACCGTCAGGGCCAGATCGGGATCTTCTGTACTCCAAATTGCGGCAAACACCATTCTGAACCGTAGCAAATAGATCAAGATAATCTCTGCTACTGCCCCCACCGTCATAAGGAAGCTCAGAAGATTCATGGTACATACAGAGAAAATAATATTGCAGACAATGAACAAGATCAGCAGCACAAACAGCGCGATTCCTGCCCAATTTCCGGAGGACGGCTCCGTTCCTTCGTTGTGAATGGTTTCGTATGTATGAACGACCCCATCGTATTTGATTAAATATGACAAAATGCTGGTGTTTTGCCCGGCTAAAAGCGGCGCAATCGCTTCGGTTCCTTCCGGCAGGCTGTCCGAAACCTCGCTGATCATCTGCTCATAGGCATTGTCGTCAGCCAGCAACGGATCCAGCAAATCGCTCAACTGCGACTTCATGGAAAAGCCCGGAACGACCATTGCAATGACCAGAGCCAGGGCAGCCAGCCATGACAGAACTGCTCCCCACCTGCGCCCTTTAGACGCGTTGGAAAAGAAAACCGCAAATTTTTGTTTATTTTCCATCTTTAAATCCTCCCGAGAATTTTTTCGGCGTGCCACCTTTATAAATCCGTGCTGGAATGTTCCATCAAAATATCTTTGGTGATCACGTGACGCTGCAGGTTCTCAGCCTCCATTGAGCGGAAAATCCCTCTTTGAAACAGCACAACGGGAGTCCGTTCCAATATCAGAATACTGCTGATATTGTCTTTTTCTCCCCGCTTTTTGCACAAGTCTGTGATGTGATCCAGGATGCCCTGCATTTTTTTTGCTCGCAGGCCAGACCTCAGCCCCAAACGGCTCATTTCTTCTTCCGTTGTTCTTCTCCTGAATCCATCACAGCAGAGCAGAAACATTTGACCTTTTTGTATGTCTCCTGTCAAAAAATCCGGAACAACTTTTTTCCCTGCACCCACGCATTGCCAAAGCAGGCTTTGGCGAACATCTCTCCTCGCCTGATCCGCCGTCAATCTTCCTGCCATGATTTCATGCTGTGCAACGGTATGGTCCACAGTGAGCTGCTGTATCTTTTGATCCACCAGGTAGGTGCGGCAATCTCCCACATGACAGATATAATACCGCCCGCGCATCAGCAACAATGCTTCTACTGTCGTCCCCAGACGGCACCCTTCACGCTCTGCAACCTGCTTCATATTTTTATGAAGCATTTGAATCAGCTGGTCCCAGTCATTAAAAACGACCTGCTCCGGCTCGGACTGCTGCCCAAGCATCTCTGTCCGTTCGTAGAACCACTGGCGGAATGCTTTTGCAACCACTGCACTCGCCCATTCTCCCCGTGCAAGGCCTCCTACGCCATCACAGATCACCGCAAGAACTACGTCGTCGTCAACGTCCTGCCGGGCATGCAGCAGAAGCAATGCATCCTGATTCTTTTGCTTTTTGATTCCAATGTCTGAATTGCATACTGAAACAAAACGCATGGAATTCTGCCGTCACCGTCCTCCTGTGTCATCTCCGTCAGTGGTATTCTTTGTCAATCCGGCGGAGCACATTTTTCTTCTGGCTGTAAAGAAGACATTCTCCAATCAGAGTCGTCAGGGCTCCTGTCACAATCAAAACAATGCCAATTGTCAGAATCATCTGTCCTGTAGACATCTGCATCCTCTTTTCTCTGCTGGGTTACACCCACTTGGAAGCGATCTGATCCAGTTCATCCATTTCCGGGTCGCTGGTTCCCTGGGTCTGTGCGATTTCATAGAGCTGCTTTGCCTGGAGCCAGTAGTCTTTTGCCTCCGAGAAATCATAGGTTCCTGCCTGGTTCTGTTCGGCATCAGCCACAAAGGCAAGCCATTTATACACCCGATAATCATCGGGATATTCCTCCTGCAGAGAAAGAAGGGTCTGCTCTGCACCGGCAAAATCTTCCAGGCGATACTGCACAATGGCAGTACTCAGCCGAATCTCAAAGGTTCGGTTGCCGTTTGTTTGCATCTGCTGGTAGACTTCAAGGGCCCTGCTGAGCCCTTCAGAAGTTCCTTCTGCAGCGGAAAGGCGGACGTAGGCCGCTGCCAGCGGTTCTGCCATCACGTTGTAATAGGCTGCCGGCAGCTGGGAAATCCCGGTTTCCAGCCAGTCAATTTCCTCTGATAGGAAGGCCTCTCCCATTTCCTCATAAATGTTGGCTGCCAGCAAATAGGCTTGGGCCTTCTGTTCTTCGTCTCCGGAAGCATTAATAGCCGCCTGTGCCGACGCCAAGGCATCCTCCAGGCCACCCCTTCTGTACTGCAGCGTTCCCAGTGCCACCTGATAGGCCGCTGTATCTTCGGCTTCTGGGATCTCTTGGCGCATCAGCTGAAGCGTTTCTTCTGCGCCGGACAGATCCCCCAGCTGAAGCTGGGCAGCTGCTAGTCCCTGATACTCAATCGCTTGCTCCGGCGCATACTCCAGCGATTTTCGGTACATACGCACCGCATTTTCGTATTCCTCCAGGGCATCATAACTTCTTGCCGCTGTATAGTACAGATTGGCAACTGTCTGCACATCTCGATACTGTAGGGGACGGGTCAGAATAGAACCAATTTCATCCACGCATTCCTGGTATTCGCCCTGGCGGTACAGAAGCACTGCCTGTTCAACATACGCCTCCAGTCGGTCATCGTAAAGGGAAATTGCCCTTTGAAGCGCCTGGTCTGCTGTGTCGAACTGCATGGCCTCGCCGGCAGTCCGGCCACTGCGCACCAGCGAGTCATACAGCATCACCCGCTCCTGGCCCATGCGCTGCACCCCAAAGGCCACACAGGCGGCTCCTGCCACCATCATCAAAACCGAAACAAGAGCCACCATTTTTTGGGCGGTGGCAGTGTTTTGATAACGCCGATCCATGAGGTGGATATCCTGCAGAGCCCGCAGCATTTCCTGCGCATCTTGAAAGCGTTCTTCCTGATGTTTACGCATGGCCCGCAGGATGATGGCCTGGAAGCTCTTGCTCAGCCCGCAATGATAGCTGGTAATGGGGCGAACCTGCTCCAGGGCATGGGCCGGCCTTTGTCCTGTGGCAGCAAAGTACAGTGTAGCCCCGATCCCATAGACATCTGTCCGCTTGCTGATGGTCCCATAATCACCCGCATTGGTTGCCTGTGCGGCTGTTGCCGAATAGTTAGACTCGAAACAACTGCGCCGGCTGTCTTCTTCTGCCCTGCCAAACAGCGACAATGTTGCCTCCTCATCGCTTTTGGTAGGGCCTTTTGCGTACTGTTCCGGAGCCGCATACCCGGGCGTTGCCCCCAGCGCCAGCACACCTTTTGAAAACACAAGGGAGGTGTTGAAATCAATGACGCAGATATCTCCCGACGGCGTAATCATTACATTGCTGGGCTTGATGTCACAATGCAGAATCGGAGGGGTCTGGGTATGCAGATAGGCCACCGCTTCACAGAGCTGGCAGGCCCACCGGTAAACCGTCTTTTGATTTGCCGGCCCATTTTTTTCGATATACTTCTGCATGTTTTCACCCTGGATGTAATCCATGATGGTGTAAACATATCCGCTCGGACTGTTGATGATGTCATAGATACGCGGAAGATATTTGTGCTTCAGATTTTTCAGGATGTTGGCTTCTGCACGCTCATCCATCCGGCCGCGGAACTTCTGTTTGACCCGCTTGATGACAACGTCAATATCCAAGCTGTCCTTATGTGCCAGATACAGTGTTCCCATGCCACCTTCATCCAAAGGCCGCATGCGGCTGTATCCGTTCCCGACATCCGTGATCCACTGCCGCCTGTCTGTTGTTTCCATGTTGATTCTCCCTGAACCTCTCGATTAAAAGCCCAATCCACCCGGCAAAGCGCTCAGTCCCTGACGGATGGCATCCTGGGCGTACTGCTGTGCAAGGTCTGCCGCTTCGCCTTCCAGACCGCTGTCTTCCACCACCTGGCTTGCTGCATCTTGAGCTACTTCCTGGGTGACCTTTTTAACTACATCCTGGGCATTGTCCTGCGGCTTTACTTCCACTTCCACCGGGTCTTCAATCGACTCAATTTCCATGTGGATAACATAGTCCCCGTTTGTTTTGGTTTCGATAGTGGCATTGATATCATCCAGCTGGACGCCATTCGTCTCAGCCAGCTGAACCACTTCATCCGCCTGTTCCTGATCTCCCTGCTGGGAATAATACGCACCCAGCGCTGCGTATGGACCCACGCTGGCAGGTTCCATGCTCAGCCACGCATTTCCGATTTCAAGCAGGGCATCTGAATCGGTCTGGCCCAGCGTTTTCAAGTACCAGTCCGAGAGCTGCCGATACGGCGCATCTCCGCCGCCATTGGAATAAATCGTACCTGCATTGCTGAGGATTTGCGGAACAATGGCATCCTCATCCTCAAATACATCCTGTGCCTGGGTCAGAATATTGTCTGCATCTTCTGTTTTGCTCAGTGCTGCATACGCCGCATACAGCCCCGCATATGCATCCTTGTTCTGCGGATTGTGGGCAATGATTTCAGTATATTGCAAGATCGCATTTTGATAATCCAATGTGCCAATATACCCGGCTCCCAGATCCAGCGCTTTGGCCAAAGAGAACACTTCCTCCACTTCCTGGTCGCCTTCCACCGACAGGGTCGCCAGCGTTTCCTTGTGGCCGCAGGAAGTCAGGGCCAGCACCAAAGCGGCACCAAGCATCACTTTGCGAAATGTTTGCACCATATTCTCTTCTCCACCTCTCCATCGTGCAGGAATTTATAAAAATTGAAATACATATTCGCCGCCGGGGAGCATCAGTTTTGAGCCACACTTCACTTTGGCGGGAATACGCGGCTCGATCTGTCGTCCATTGATCTGAACACCGTTTCTGGAACAGTCTGTCACCAGATATCCCCGTTCAAATCCCACGTACTGCACAATGCAGTGAACACGGCTGATCTTTTGGCCTTCTATGATCAGTCCGGCCTGTTTTGGATCCCGCCCCAAAACGAGCTGCTCCCCTACTTGTAAGGGAATTTTCATATTTTTATAATTTCCCGCCAGGCCCAAAAGCCCTCCCAAGGCAAGATCATTGCCCCGGGAGGTGCTCTTTTTGTGCGGGACTAAACAGGCTTCCCTGCCATCCTCAGAATTTCTCTCCGCCGGGCATTTCTGCCTGCTTTTAGTATCTACATATTCAGCATAATATGCCCGAACCATGTGATTCACATCGCGGATCATTAGAGCCATGGCGACGGCTGCTCCCATACCCGGAAGCAGAATCATCCACAGACACAAGGTTTCCCCATCGTGTACCGAATCTACCCTGTAGCGCTGGGCGTTGTCGTACAAACGGTCCGCTATATGGGCAAACCACAAATATTGATATGCACCCAGTGTGAGAATGCTCAGCAGCAGCATCCAACCCACCGATGGGATTTCTTCTTCTCCGTCTCCATCGCAAATCCGATTCACATCCCTGACCATTTGCTGCATAAACCAATAATGGTAGAGCGACAAGGTTGCAAAGCTCAGGACAAAATAGAGACCAATACTCCGGTTTGGGATGATGGGATGTACTGCCCTTTGATCGTCATGTGCGTATGCCATGGCATTACAGCAGACGAATCACATTCTTTGTGTTTCCAAGAGCCAGCTCTGTGCCGCGGTTCACCAGAACCGGCGCATTGGTCGGGAGCTTAGAGCCATTGACATAAGTGCCATTGCTGGAATAATCAATCACCTGGTATTTCTGTTCTTTGCTGCTGAACATAATAGAGCAGTGCCGGCGGCTGATTTTCTCTGCGCCTTCTGTAAAGACAATTTGCACCACCGTCTTATCCCGTCCAACCAGTACCGGGTGATCCGGCTGGAGCGGGAATTTTGCTCCTGCATACATGCCGGCTACGCCAATGATGGCGATATCTTTTTCCAGCTTCGGACCGTTGGATACCTGTTTCACCTGGTTATCCGATCCCTGTCCTCCATGATTTTGATTCCACATCTTATCATTAAGGTAGTGGATCTGGTTTTCGTTCTGACCACACCTATTTTCCACCTTCTGGACTCTGCCCTCCAGATAGTGGAGATAATCCATCATCTTTTGACAATCCGCCGGGGCAGAAGTATCACTGGTAACAGAAATTACCTTGACCGGAGACTTTTTGAGTTCCTGGTACAGCAATGCGCAGGACATATGGTAGTAGGGATCCACATAGAAAACGCCCACCAGGCCGAGTGTAATACCTTTCAGGATGCGCCAGCCGAAAAAGCTCAGCTCAAACACAAACAGTTCCCCAAAATGACCCTCGGTAATCTGCGTGCTCTGTGCCAGCACCTGGTCCACCGGCATATCATGGTTTTCAGCCAGAATCCACCGCATGGCCCAGGTTTTATACCACATATAGACGCTTAGAGCCAGGCAAGCAATGGTCACACAGCTAAGCAAAAAGATATACAATCCAAGGCCAGATAGATTCCTGCCATAGCTGAACACAATCTGTGTAATCGCTGATGCACCAAACACTACTGTAATCAAGGCACCTGCTATAGCAGAGACAACGGAAGGCAGCAACGTTGTGCGAATCCACTCAGACCAGCAGACCCGAACCACATTTCCGTAGTTTTCAAAGGGCTCAAAAGTACTGACCACTTTGGGGCGTTTGTTTACTTCCACAATCCGAAGATAATACCGGATCAGACCAATCTGTACAGGCGCAACCAGCACAGCCGCAATACCATACCGGGTGATGGTGCTGCCTGCCACATAGGACACAATCGTAGACGGGACATTCATAACCGCCGTCAGGCTGGAAATGGCAGAGCCCAAAAAGGTCGCAATTCCCGACAGCAAGCCGGTGACAACCGTTAAGTCCAAAATTGCAGCGGAGGCTGCCATATAGAGCAGGCTAAACAGGACTTCCACGCCGACCATGCCGCCGTGGTTCTTGTTTTGCCGCATATATTGTTTTGCGGTTTCTTTGATCTCAACTCGATTCATCTCAATCTCCTCACTTACCAGTGGAAATGATCTCCGCACAGCGGTACAAACATGAGTTTGGTGTTGCCGATGCTCAATTTGTCGCCCGCCTTCAGCTGTACTGCATTCAAAACAAGCTGATCATTGAGATAGAACAGCTCTTTTGCATCACCCGGTTGTGCCAGGTAAACATTGCTGCGGGGGTCATAAACTACAATGGCATGGGAACTGCGCGAAACGGTGTTGTCGTTTTCTATGCACACATCCATCTCAACAGCCCGGCCAATGAAATTACGTCCCTGATGCAGCCGGTAGTCCGTGCCCTTGTTGATGCCTTCAACGCAAACCAGCCAGCCTACAACTGGCGCCGGGCTGCCAAACACGCCATCTAACACATCGGCGGACACCGGGATGGTCTTATCCTGATCTGCAACGGACTGTGTTAGCTTTTCCGTCACAATGTTGGACTGCTCTGATTCCTGCGCAAATTGGTTGGCCTCCACACCCGTCAGAGGAATCGTTGTGTCATCCCCTGTGCTTTCCTGCCCGCTCATTCCACAATGAGGACACTTGTTACCAAACCGTGCCGGATCATAGAAGTGTCCATTGGGACATTTTACCAACGTCATACTGATTCCTCCATTATTTAAAGTTTATCCGTAAAAGGAGCAGCAGTTTCTGCGCCTTTTATACCTTTTTTCCTGATTCCTAGTTTCCCAGAGAATCTTGATAATTCGAAAGGATGTATCTCCAATCCGGATTTGATCCTGTTGACTCAGTTTTTGTGCCTTGACCAACCGGATTCCGTTCAGATAAGTGCCATTTTGGGAATCCAGATCCGACAGCCATATTCCATCTTCACGCACTGTAAAGACACAGTGTTGTCTGGACATTCGTTTGTCCTGAAAACAGACATCACACATCAGATCCGATCTTCCCCAAATGGAGCTTTTGTCGATCAAAATATCCAATTTCTGCCCTGCTTTCTCCCCGCTGATCAGCTGGATAGTGACAGACCCAGACACCCCCGTTCCCGCTGATTGAATGGGTTTCAGGGATTCTGCCTGCACATGGTGCACCTCATAGGTAATGGTTTGCGGTTGTTTTTTCCTTCTTTTCCATACAATGGCAGCACCAACTAGAATCGTCAGAAAAACGATTGCACCTGCAAAGGCGACCATTTTTACTAAGGGCAATGCCTTTTTAAACTGGAAGGGAGCAGATTCCAGCTCATTCTGTTCCATGGAATTGTCCAGAATATCAGCAAAGGTAACTGTATATTCTCCCGCCTGCATATCATTTGGCAACCGTACCAAATAGGTTGTAGTGTCCAGCTGGGTTACCGAGGATGGCACCAGCTCCTCCGGCCCTTTGCGGATTACATACCCTGATACCTGGTCTGCTCCCGTGACCTGTTCTGAAAACTGAATTTTCAAAGCATTTTCACGTGACAAATAAGAAAAATTTATAATTTCAGGCGGCGTCTCATCCGGAATCCAATCCGAAAATTGTATTTCACGAGTGTAATTTTCCTCTCCCTGGCTGGTTTTCAGTTTAATGAGCAGCGTATGGGTTTTACCGTCTATCTTGTTTGAGTCGCTCTGAAATCGAACGCGAGCAGCACTGTTCAGCCACGAAATCAAATTATTCCATTCGCTCTCTGCATTATGTACGCCAAAAGAGACTAAATTTCCTCCTGTCAGTCTGGCAAAACGACCGAATCCCTCTTGTTTTTCCACCTCTACATAATCCGCACATAACGCATATACAGGGACATTGTTTTTGGCAACCTGATCCTCAACCTCCTGCCTTGTAATTCCCGCGCTTCCCGTATCTTCAAAACCATCTGATATGATCAGCATGACCTGGCGATTATCTGTACCATCAGCCTGCATATAATCAATTCCCTGATGGATTGCTTCGTAAAGACATGTGTTCTGATCTTTTCCATCCAGCTGATCCAAGATCATCTGAATTTGATTTTGATCGCGGCATTGATTGGCTTGAAGGACTACATCGTCTCCAAAGGTAATCAGTGTCATACTATCGACAGGCCGCAGAGTGTTGGCCAAACTGGAAATTTGCTTTTTGGCTGCCTCAAAATAAGTCGGATGAATTGAACCCGATATATCCAGCATCACCGTATAGGACGTCCCAAAAGAACCACTTTCATCTGTTCCTATATAGGATAACTGTTTTCCATCCAAATAGGCTTCAATCTCACGATCCTCATAAACAGGTCCCTTATTATAAATATAAGCTTCCACCTCCGGCATTCTCGCCTGGATTTGTTCAACGGTAATTTCTGTCAGCCCGCTGTCCAGCTGATCCAATGCCACTGCAGCGCAGATATTCATTGAGACAATGGCATATATTATAGCAGTTACCAATACCTTTTTTGGATTCCGCAAAAACCTTGAAAGCATAATACATATCCCTCTATCCCAATTTCATCTCCATCTTTTAGTTCAACAGGTTCCAATATTAATTTGTTATTATAATATACAAGAGGCCCTTTTCCTGGGTCTAAAATGATTTTTTTGTGCTTTTCATCGCAAATAATGGAACAGACTCTGGATTCCGTCAAATGACTGTTACTGCTCAGCAGAATATCTGCAGGAGGCTGTGTGCCAATGTCATTTCTGCCATAACTTAGTCTCCAGTCTCGCCCGCGCTCGCTTCCTCGCACACACACAAGCCAGCCTACGACCGGCTGTGTTTCCTCATCGACTCCATCCAAAAGATAACCAACAGTCCGATCACTTTCCTCCAAACCGATGGTTTTGTCTTCTGACTTCCACTGATTTGATTCAAGCATTTTCTGCTGTTCTGCCATACAGACTGGGCAAAATTTAAATTTTTCGGTGTCATAAAAATGCCCTTTTTCACATCGGCGTATCGCCATGAGAGACACCTCTTTTCATCCATTGTTCTATAAAAAGTAGCGTCCGAAGTTTTGAGAGGTCTGCTTTCAAATTTCTTATAAATCCCAATAGGATCGCTCAAGGACAGCAATCTTTCCAACAATTTTACAGATCATTTTTGTTTCATTAGATCTGCAAGTATATAATTCATTATTTTCTCACAATTAGTATAGCAA
>ERZ1090864.689-NODE-691-length-17768-cov-8.741263_pt1 | contig 17768 bp, 17 predicted proteins | sample MGYA00478479_ERZ1090864 | MGnify/ENA primary metagenome ERZ1090864 (study PRJEB33644, sample SAMEA5815743) | chicken gut metagenome | biome: Chicken; feature: Gastrointestinal Tract; material: Caecum | place: Ireland | collected 2019-01-01 | study: A study of the...
ATTTTTTGAGTGTTAAAAGCTTTAATATATTAGTATATTTGAAATCGAATTACAAATGAGGAAGGAGAACGAAATATGGACACTGACCAAAGTAAAGTTATCGCCCAAATAAAAGAAAACTATGCGAGTTTGGAAAAAGGGATTGTAAATCAGCTCTATTTTGAAGCTGAACATGGAGCAACGATCGGACATTACCGAGAAAAAATATGGGCAGAGATGTTTAAACGTATCGTGCCGAAAAAATTCGTTGTCGAACAGTCTGTATTTCTTATTGATTCGAGGGGAAAAGTATCAAATGAAGTAGATCTGGCGATTTTTGATGAGCTGTATACTCCTTATATTTTTAGATACTATGATCTGAAATTTATCCCTCTTGAAGCAGTGGCTGTCGTCGTAGAATGCAAAAGTACATCGTTAAATAAAGAAAATCTCGAAAGCTGGGCAGAAAGTATTTCTGAACTGAAAACATCATCAGCTCAGAAGTCATTTGCGCGGACGATCAGGGCTATTACTTCCGGACCTGCAGATACACAGCCGGCAACGCGTCCTCTCCGTGTACTGTGCTGCCTGAATGAGCAAAAGGGGCTGCCGACAGCGGCAGATACAAAGTTCGATGTAGTTGTTAGGGCGCTCAAGGAAGAGAGAAAACTGGATATCAAGTGGGACGAAAAAAAGAAAAACCTGTATGACTGGTATCTGTGTCTGAATCAGGCAAATGGCAGAGAGCGGGAAGGAATAAAGGGGGCAGAGGAAGCAGAAGCACATGATCTGGATGAGTATATAATATACAGAACAGGAAACAATGGCTCTGATAAAGAAGAACTTTCCCTGATGTCATTCAATTTCCAGCTGAATCAGATCCTCATGCTGATCAACAATCCGATGCTGTTCCCGCATTTGGATTATGTGGAAATGTTTAACGGATCCAGGCGGAAGGAGGGCTCAGACAGTGAATAAATATATTGCAGCTCTTTCAGTGGACAAAGTTCAGACATTTCTGACAGAAGTGATACACTCTCATACCCAGGAGAAAGAGTCGGAAGAGGCGACGCTTAAGAGCATTATCAATTCGTCTGATCAGATTGCAGGAAAATTTTTTGAGGATATATATGAAAGATTTCCTGAGGCAAAGGCAAACACACTGATGAAGTGTTCCGGCGTATTTATATTCAGCAGCGGCCAGACGGAGGAAGCGCTGGAGGAAGCGCTGAACGATTTGTTTGTAAAATATTACAGAGAATCACAGGGACAGAAAATTCTGAGATGGGTTTATTTCCCTTCCGAAGGATTAGATGAGATTTCTGCTATCCAAAAAGCGAAAAAACAGCTGAAACAAGCGCAAACTCTGAACCATATCATTGAAAAGAATCAAGAACTGCTTTTCCGGTTTGATGATGGAATAAAAGCTGAGGTCAGCAATTATACCGAGGAAAGGATCAAGAAAGAGTTCCCGGTATTCGTGAGAGATGTGAATACCCTCAGGATAGAAAAGGAAGATGAGTCCCGCTTTCGCATTGCTGTCATAAAAGCGGATCTGGATAGAATGGGGGATATGTTCCGGGGAATCGACCGATATGAGAAGTACAGCAGAATCAGTGAGATCCTCAACAGTGAGATCTGCCTGGAGGGTCTGCACGAAGCTGCGAAACAGTTTAAGCCTGAGGGCAGGGAAGGGTGGCTCTTTCCTCTGTATATCGCGGGGGATGATATTTTCTTTGCGGTGGCAGTGGAAGATATGCTCAGAGGTGTAAATGTCTGCAGACAATTGATGCAGAATGTAAACCGGAAAATTGAGGAAAGTGGGAGTTGTGATGAAAAACTGGGGATGAGCCTCGGGGTGGAAATCACATTTAACAAAGAGCCGATACGCTACTATATGGAGCGGGTTGAGAGACAGCTTAAAAATGCAAAGGATCAGGATCCGCCGGCGATACTCGGAAAGTTTTTGAACATGCGGATCTCTGTTGGAGATCTGACATTTTTTGATATTGACTATAACAAAATGAAGGCGTATCGGGAGAGCTTGAAAAATGACAGGGAGAACGGTAAGCAAAAAAAGCTGGAACTTGACTGTCAGATGCAGAATAAGCCCATATGGAACTACTTTATCAGTGATGTGAAATTCCTGAACCGTGTGAGGACAGCTGGCGGGACCTGCAGTGAATTGCTCGGGAGACCGAATTTCTTTTATACATTATTAGAAGACGTTACTGATGAGGAGATAGAGAACGATAAGGTAAAGTATATCAATCATGTCCTTTACCGCCTGGAACCCAGGTATTTTGAACATTCCGATGACGAATTGAGCCAGGCTGAGCTTGTGCTGAATGCCAGCCTGATCAGGCAGCTGTATGAAAGAGAGGAAAGCGGGTTCAGACTGGTGCTGGAAAGTGAAAATAGGAAGCGCTTTGAGACATATCTCCGGCTGATGATACTTTTCAGTGACATCCGCTTTCAATTATTTAAAACGGATACGGAGAAACATGTTGAAAAAAGAAAGCCCATTCCTGAAGCTTATAAGAGCAAAAAGGCGGAAATCCGACGGCTCCTGTTTGCCAAACCGCGCGAGTATCTCTACACCACCTGCCTGTATGCCCGGTCAAAAGAATTGACAAGTTTGTTCGTAAAAAAAGTATCTGAAGGGCGTAAATCCGGTTATCAGAAAGTTTCTCTTGAGCGTTCGTCATTTTTTAAGATGAAATCTGTGCTTTGCGAAAATGTGCCTTGTGAAAAGACGGCAGAAATCATAGAACTGCATAATCCACTTGAAAAAGAGAAGATCGATGAGATCATTAAAAAGCGAAAAGCTGAAAAAAAGCTCCCGAACAGGCTTTATTTTGACAAACAGAAAATGATAAAAACAGTAAAGAAAAGCAGTGCGTGGACACCTGATTATGTGGATTCCCTGATGCTGTTTTACAGCTATAATGAAATGTTCATGAAGATGAAAAAGTAAGTTGATATATAGGAGGAGTCAGCTATGGGATGTATTCTGAAAATACATATTAAAACGCTTTCAAATCTTTTTATCGGAGGCGCTCCGAAATCTTTTGAGATCGGAGGGATCGATCAGTGGACGGCAGCGGATGAGGACGGCTTTCCGTGTATTCCGGCATCGTCTCTGAAAGGAGCGCTGCGGGCGATCGTGAGCAGAGATACAAGTGAAAAGGCGGCGGAGATTGCGGAATGGTACAGGGAGTATTTGAGGAGAGAAAAAGAATCAGTCTGTGCGAGGGTGCTCAGTCTTGATAAACAGAAGAAGGAAGGTATGGAACGCTTTGAAAGAAGATATGACAGCGCCATAGAAAATGCATCAGCTTCCTATCTGTTTGGCATCCGGGAATTTAATGACACGCCAAAATTGTTTTTTAATGATCTGCGGGTGACAGACAGGAATCAGGAACCGAAGAAATATTTCTCCATCGATGCCAAGACTGCAATCGATAGTAATGGTTTGGAACCGAAATCTAATCCCAGAACTTATAAAGCGGTAAAAACAGGTGTGGAATTCGAAGGCGCGATTGAATTTTACGGATTCGCAGAGGATGAGAATTTTATTGAGACAAGCAAAGCTTACATTATGGATAATCTGGAGAAATTTAATTCGGGGATCTATCGGCTGGGAAATTCGAAAAGCCGCGGATACGGAAGAATATCAGTGACGTTTCCTGACTGGGACGGAGGGCGGACAGAGTGAAGAATTATAAAATTATACTAAGGTCATCAGGCACAGTCACCCAGCTGCCGGACTCTCAGAAAATATTCGGGGCGATGGTGACAGAATTATCCAGGATGCAGGGCGGGGAAGCCGCTGCGGAATTTGTGCGGAAAGTTTATAACAGGGAGGCTCATCTGGCTCTGTCAAACTTGTTCCCGCTGGGATTTCTCCCGGTCCCCCAGGACTATATTATGGAAAAGCTTGCAGAGCGAGTTTCAGAGGAGAAAAAGCCGGAGGAGAATCTGAAAAAATTGCGTGCGCAGATCAGGGAAAGAGCCTATATCAGAGAAGAAAAGTTAAACTTCATTTTGAAAAAACCGAGTGCATGCTGTTCTGTCTATCCCTATATCCGGGAAGTTTCCGGGCAGCAGCTCAGGGCGTCCCTGGAACGTGGCGGTTGGGGAATAGAAGATCTGGAGAAAAAGTTATTTACAGTGCCTGTAACTATTCTGCAGGAGATAAGCAGAGACGATGAGAGTGAAAGCAGAGGGCGGACAGTTTCAGAATTTTGTTTTTATCTTCAGGGAGACAGCGGCCAGACGGTGGAGCCTCTTGTCAGTACTGCCGAACAAATGAAGAGAACAGGCAGGCCTCTGATATTGGGGAAAAGAGCTTCCCAGGGATTAAATAAGTATTATGTCGATGAAATCATGTGTATGGAAGAAGAACTTGCCGATTCTGATAAGGGGGTGTATTTAAATTTGGGAATGCTGCTCCCGGATCAGATTGACTATAAAAAATCCTGCCTGAAGCTGTTTACTTCTGAGAGAAAACCATTCTCGATGCCGGGCGGATGGAATCAGACCTATCCCAGGTGGTTTATCAGTTTTATCAGCTGCGGCAGTGTAGTTGCCCTGAAAAATGGGATTGAGCATGCGGGCAGATGTATATGGTCAAAATTTGGAGAAGACAAGAATCTCGTATTTGGAAATGCGTTTTTGTATCCGATTAATTTGTGAGGAAGAAAATCATGAAAAAGATTACATATACTATGAAGTTTTTGTCAAGTACGATCGTGTCGCCCCGCGCGGGACAGGCCTTCTATCATGGCATCGATACATTCTGCAGGGAGCCGGTGCTCTGTCCGTCTGATCCGAAGGGGGCAAAAACGGTAAAAGTCGTCTATCCTTTTTATCAGTACGGCATGTATGAAAAATATGATCCGGATCACGCAGAGTATTATCTCCCGGGAAGTTCTGTAAAAGGGGCGCTGCTGCAGAAGAATGATAAAAAGATCCATATTATGGCGGATGATATTCCTGTTGCCAGGGAGCAGATTGTGCTGAAAAATCTTGAGAAAGCCCAGTATGTCGATGAATATAATGATGCCGATTTTAAGCTGTTTTTTGAGAATGTCGGTGTGGAAATGCTGAAAGCAGGCAGTGTACTCAGCGGAGACTTGTACCTGGAAGACGATATAGCGTTTGAGGAAATCCTGGAGGATGCAAACAGCGCGGCAACGGCAAAAATCAGTCAGATGTGCAGGTATCTTGAAACGCTTATGAAAAATGAGTACAAGAGTGTAGAATTTAAAAAAGAATTGAAACAGATGTTGGAAAAACTTTATTCTCTGGAGAAAAGGAAAAGCATCATTCTTATTGGCGGCTATAAAGGACTTCTGCATTCCATTCTGCTGAAGGCTGACAGGAAGACAAAGAAGCGGCACGAAAACAGCGAGAAAGGACGAGGGATATTTCTCGATCGTGAGACAGACCTTCCCCATGGGCTTGCGAGTATTCGATGCGAGAGTGAAGTGCAGATTTTGTGAAAAGACAGGAGGATTCTATGGAATATATCGCGCATCTCAATGAAGAACGCACACAGACACTGAAAGACCATTTATGCGGAACGGCTGAACTCGCTGGGTATTTTGCCGGCCGGTTCGGTAAAGCGGACTGGGGCTATGCGTGCGGCATGCTCCATGATATCGGGAAGTACTCCCTTGCATTTCAGGATAAAATCAAGAATAACAGCAACAGGCAGGTGGACCATTCGACAGCCGGAGCGAAAGCATGTTTTGAAAAGGGCGGGATGTACAGTTTTATGAGTTACTGCATTGCCGGACACCATTCCGGGCTCCCGGATTACGGCAGCTCATCGGATCCGGGGAATGCCCCTACGCTGCAAGGCAGGAAAAAGAAGCATATAGAGGATTGCGGTGCATATAAGAGTGAGATCCATATTCCAGAGATAAAGACACTGCCGTTTGATCCCCAAAATTCCCCTGACCCGGATTTTTCTTTGAGCGTATTTATCCGGATGCTGTATTCCTGTCTGGTGGACGCTGATTTCCTGGATACAGAATATTTTATGAAAGAAGGGCGGACGCAGCGGGAGACAGGAGAAGAACCGTCTGTCCTTTTGGAAAAACTGAAAAAACATGTCGCGGGCTGGCTTTTGAATGAAGACACGGAAACCGTAAACGGAAGGAGAACGGAGATCCTAAGGCACTGCTTTGAATGCGGACACAAAGAAAGAGGAATCTTTCAGCTTACCGTGCCCACAGGCGGAGGAAAAACAATCGCGTCACTGGCATTCGCTCTGCAGCATGCAGTGGAAAACCAGATGGACCGCGTCATCTATGTGATCCCTTATACGAGCATCATTGAGCAGAATGCGGAGGTATTCCGTGAAATCCTGGGAGAACAGAACGTCCTGGAAAATCACTATAATGTGGATTATGAAAGCACGGAGGAATTAAAGCCAATGCAGCTGGCGTCGGAAAACTGGGACAAGCCGGTAGTGGTGACGACAAATGTACAGTTTTTTGAATCGCTATTCGCAAATAAATCATCCAAGTGCAGGAAGTTACATAACATCGCCAACAGCGTTATTATCTTCGATGAGGCGCAGATGCTTCCGACAGACTATCTGAAGCCGTGCATCGCGGTGATGGAAGAACTGGCTGCAAATTTCGGCTCCAGTATTGTACTATGCACAGCTACACAGCCCGCTCTGTCTCCCTTTTTTCAGAGGAAGATGCCGGTTACAGAGCTGTGCCCGAGAGTGGAGGAGCAGTTTCGCTTTTTTGAAAGGGTGACATTTCAAAATGTTGGAACTATATCAGAAGACGAATTGATAGAAAAGCTGCAAAAGGAAGAACAGGCGCTCTGTATCGTCAATACGAAGAAGAGGGCGCAGAGGCTCTATCAGAAGATGAAGGGCGAAGGGGTATTCCATCTGTCTACGGCAATGTATCCGAAACACAGGAGAAGAGTCCTGGACAAGATCAGACGGCTGGTGAAGGATGGGAAGAGATGTATCCTAATCTCCACAAGCCTTGTGGAGGCGGGGGTAGACTTGGATTTCTGCACAGTGTACAGACAGCTGGCAGGAGTGGATTCTATGATACAGGCAGCAGGCAGATGCAACAGAGAGGGGAAGCGGGCTGCGCAAGACAGCTTTGCTTACCTGTTTCAGTTTGAGGAGAAAGAATATGTCCCGGGACAGCAGCTTCAGATCGATGTGTCGAAAATGCTGCTCTCAGAGGGAGAGGATATCTCATCGCTTCACAGGATAGAGAAATATTTTGAAGCGCTGTACCATTTCCGTGGCGAGAGTCTGGATAAAAAGAAGATCTTTGAGGAGTTCAAAGACAAAAGATATAACTTTGCCAAAGCGGCGAAGGAGTTTAAACTGATCGAAGAAAATACACTGACTGTTTTCATCAGCAGGGAGGAAGATGCGGAAGAGTTGCTCTGGCAGATAAAACATCAGGGATATACAAAGTCGGGAATGAGAAAAGCAGGACAGTATTGCATTCAGTTATATGAGAATGATATCGAAAAGCTCCGGGGAGCGGGAATGCTCCGACAGGTTCCTGGAGGAATCGAAAACTTTTATGAGCTTGTCGACAGCGGGCAGTATTCGGAAGAGATGGGGCTGAATCTTGGGATTGAGTCGGGGATAGCGGTAGTGATGTGAGCAGAAATGAGAAAGGCAGGAAGAGATAAAGTATGATCATATACCATGGAAGCAGACAAATTGTAGAATATCCTGAAATAAGAAAAGCAAAATACAACAAAGGCTTTTATTTCGGGTTTTATTGCACCAGGTTTGAAGAACAGGCTAAAAGATGGGCGTCACGCTATGGTGCAGATGGATATCTGAATAAATATGAATATATACCGGACGAAAAGCTCAACTGTAAAGTATTTGAAAATATGACAGAAGAATGGCTTGATTTTATCGTGGCATGCCGCAGCGGAAAACCTCATAGATACGATATAGTAGAAGGACCGATGGCAGACGATACAATTTATAATTATGTACAGAACTATATGGATGGGAAAATCTCAAGGGCGGCATTCTGGGAACTGGCAAAGTTTAAATATCCAACGCATCAGATCAGTTTTCATACGGTTTCAGCACTTGATACATTGAAATTTGTTGGAAGTGAGGTTGTATATGGGGACAAAGAATAACAATGCACTTTTTTATACATGCAGCCTGATCGAATATATCGGCCGCAGGATGAAGCGGACAAGATGTGAAGTTACAGATTATATGGGAAAGAATAGGATCAAGAGGATTTATGAGTATGCAGATGTCTTTCACTGTGAACCAATAGAAAAGACCGCGGACGAATTTATTGAAGAAACGAATATGACAGAAGGAAGTTTTGACAATGTAAAGGAATGCCGTTATACCGTTCCCGGATATTGGGATATCGGAGAAGTATATGAGCGGTTGATTGAAGATGTCTGTGAGGATGAGAAGGTAATAGATGGTATATGGGAGATATACCATTCCTGGATTGACGGGCAGATCTCAGATTATAATACGGACTTTTATTATCAGCCGAGAGATTATATTGCAGAATGCTATAGGAAAGGAGTGGTCTTATAAATGAAACAGAGGAAGGAGGTCGAGCAATGGGAGTAGGTGTCAAGGTCAGGGTGTGGGGAAATTACGCGCTCTTTTCACGGCCGGAAATGAAGGTCGAAAGATGCTCCTACGATGTCATGACGCCCTCGGCGGCGCGGGGGATCCTTGAGGCAGTCTACTGGCATCCGGGCATGAGATGGGTGATCGATAAGATCCATGTGGTCAATCCGGTCCGGTTCACAAGCGTGCGCCGGAATGAAGTGAAGAGCAAGATCCTGGCGGGAAATGTGCTCCAGGCCTATAACGGAAAAAAAGATCCCAGGTCACTGTACATAAGCACCAAGGCGGAGATCGTCCAGAGGGCGTCGCTTCTGCTGCGGGATGTAGAGTATGTGATCGAAGCGCATTTCGAGATGACAGAACAGGCGAATGAGACGGACAATCCGGGTAAATTCAAGGACATTATCATGCGGCGGTTAAGAAGAGGGGAATGTTTCCATATGCCGTATTTCGGATGCAGGGAGTTCCCGGCGAATTTCTGCCTGTGCGAAGAGGGAGAGATCCGGACTGCGTATGATGATGTGGAGGAGAAAGACCTGGGCTTTATGCTTTTTGACATGGATTACTCGGACAGGAATAACATCCAGCCCATGTTTTTCCGGGCTGTGATGAAGCGGGGAGTCCTGGATCTGAGAGACTGTGAGGTGATACGATGATCTTACAGGTATTGGTAAAGCATTATGAAAATCTGGAAAAGCAAGGGGAAGTGGATCAGGAGGGCTGGTGCAAGGCGAAGGTTTCTTATGGCGTCAATCTGTCAAAAGACGGCAGGGTCCTGGGAATCCTCACTTTGAAACAGGAAGAGGATAGAGGAAAAAAGAAAGTACTGGTTCCTCAGCAGATCAAAGTGCCGGAGATGGTGACACGTTCATCAGGGGTTTCGGCAAATTTTCTGTGTGACAATTCAAAATATATTCTCGGCATTGACGCGGAAGGCCCGAACCAAAGAGTGATTGAATGCTTTAGAGCGGCAAAGGAAAGGCATCTGTTACTGCTGCGGGAGACAGAAGGCGAGATGGCACAGGCAGTCCGCTCCTTTTTTGAGACATGGGAACCGGGGAAAGCATCAGAATGCATTGAGATTAAGGAACGATGGGAAGAGGTCACGGATGGAGGCAACCTGATCTTCTGCATGGGGATGCATTACGCGCAGGACGATCCGTTCATACAGTCATCCTGGGAACGCGCAAGAACTGTATCTTCAGAAGACGGACAGACAGGGGTCTGTCTTGTGACTGGAAAAGAGGCAGAGATCTCCAGGATCCATAAAACGATTAAAGGAGTCCCGGGAGCCCAGTCCAGCGGCGCAGCCCTTGTTTCGTTTAACGCTCCGGCTTTTGAATCTTATGGGAAAGAGCAGAGCTATAACGCGCCTGTCGGGCGGTATGCGGAGTTTGCCTATACGACGGCTCTGAATTATCTGCTCGGGCAGAGGGACTATACGTTTCAGCTTGGTGATTCCATGATCGTATTCTGGGCGGAAAACGGGAAAGAAGAATATCAGACGGCGTTTTTCGAGGCGGCTGATCCGAAGCCTGACAATCAGGAAGAGATAAAAGGGATGTTTGAAAACCTGAAAAGGGACAGGCCGTTTCATACAGGAGACGTCGTCCTGGATCCGGATCAGAGGTTTTATATCCTTTCTCTTGCACCGAATGCGGCCAGGCTGTCCGTGCGGTTTTTCTACCAGGATTCCTTTGGAAATATATTGAAAAACCTGGCGGCGCATTATGAGAGAATGTCGATCGTTAAGCCGTCCTGGGAGAACCGTGAGCTTATGGGAATCAGGGATATGCTTGCGGAGACCGTGAATCAAAATTCTAAAGATAAGTCTCCGGTTCCGAATATGGCGGCGCTGGTGATTCAGGCAATCCTGTCGGGGGCCGGATATCCGGCGAGCCTTTATACAGATGTCCTGATCCGGATCCGGGCAGAGCAGGGCCGGGTTACCTGGGGCAGGGCCGGGATCATCAAAGCCTATCTGATACGAAATGCGAACTGGAAGGAAGGAGAGAGTTATATGGGACTGAAAGAAGAGAGCAGAGATACAGCATATGTGCTTGGAAGGCTGTTTTCCGTATTGGAGTCGATCCAGATGGACGCGAATCCGGGGATCAAGGCGACGATCCGCGACCGGTATTTTAACTCCGCGTGCGCGACGCCGGCGTCAATCTTCCCGGTGCTTGTGAAATTGAAAAACAGCCATATGAAAAAACTGGAGCGGGAGAAAGGCAGTGCAAAAGGCAATTACGAGAAGTTGTTGACGGAAATCATGGAAAAGCTGGATGAATACCCGAGACGGCTGACGCTGGAGGAACAGGGGAAATTCATTCTGGGATATTATCACCAGGTGCAGAAAAATACGAAAAACGGGAGGAAAAGTAGATGAGCGAAGTGATCAAAAACAGGTATGAATTTGTTGTGCTGTTCGACGTAGAGAATGGAAATCCGAACGGAGATCCTGATGCGGGAAATATGCCGAGGATCGATCCTGAGAGCGGACTCGGGCTTGTTACGGATGTGTGCTTAAAGCGCAAGATCAGGAATTATGTGGAGACGGTAAAAGAAGACGCGGAAGGCTTCCAGATCTATATCAAGGAAGACGTACCGCTCAACAGAAGCGACCGGGAAGCGTGCAGAAGTCTCGGGATCGAGGAGACGGAAGACAAAAAGGTGACGGAAGCGCTGAAGAAATTAAAGAAAAGCGATCCGGATACAGACCTTAAATTAAAAGATTATATGTGCGGCAATTTCTATGATATCCGTACCTTTGGTGCGGTCATGACGACATTTGTAAAAGCCTCTTTAAACTGTGGGCAGGTCAGAGGACCGGTGCAGATCGGATTTGCAAGGAGCATTGACCCGGTCATCAGCCAGGAAGTGACGATTACAAGAGTGGCGATCACCACTGAGAAAGACGCAGAAAACAAGAGCACCGAGATGGGAAGAAAGAGTATTGTTCCTTATGGATTATACCGGGCGGAGGGATATGTATCAGCAAACCTTGCGCGGAAGGTGACCGGCTTTTCGGAGGAGGACCTGGAGCTTCTGTGGGAAGCGATCATCAATATGTTTGAAAATGACCATTCGGCTGCAAGGGGAAAAATGGCTGTCCGGGAACTGATCGTATTCAAACACAGCAAAGAGCTCGGTGACTGTCCGGCGTATAAATTATTTGACGCTGTGGAAGTAAAGAGAAATGAAGGCGTGGAATATCCGAGAAAGTATCAGGACTACACGGTGGAAATACATGAGGAGAAGATACCGGATTCAGTTGAAGTGAAAAGGATGGTATGATGGAATATTCGGAAGATGATTATCTGATGATCTCGGGAATCCAGCATTTCAAATTCTGCCGGAGACAGTGGGCGCTGATCCATATAGAGCAGCAGTGGGCGGAGAATGTGCATACGGTTACAGGCGAGCTGATGCATAAGAAAGTGCATGATCCGTCACTTAGAGAAAAACGAAAGGATGTTATCACTGCCAGAGCCCTGCCAGTCTCATCCAGGGAGCTGGGGATCAGCGGCGAGTGCGACCTGGTGGAGTTCCATAAATGTGAGGATGGGATAAAGCTGCATGGCCACAGAGGGCTGTATTCGATCTATCCGGTGGAATATAAAAAGGGGAAACCGAAACTGTCGGAGGAGGATAAGCTTCAGCTTGCGGCACAGGCGATGTGCCTGGAAGAAATGTTTTCTGCGCAGGTGCCGGAGGGAGCGATATTTTACGGCGAGACGAGACGGCGTGAATCTGTGGAGATCACAGAAGAACTCCGCAGAGAGGTGAAAGATATGTTCCAGGAGATGCATGGGTATTATTCCAGAAAGTATACGCCGAAGGTGAAGTACAGCAAATCGTGCAATGCGTGTTCTCTCAAAGATATCTGTCTGCCGAAACTCGGGAAAACAGTCTCCGTGAAGACATATATTGATCAGATGCTGAAGGAGGAAGATGAATGAAAAAACTGCTGAATACACTGTATGTTACTTCTGAAAACAGTTATCTGTCTCTGGATGGGGAAAATATAGTTGTCCTGGAGGAGCAGAAAGAATTGGGCAGGATACCGCTGCATAATCTGGAAGGGATCGTTTCCTTCGGCTACCGCGGGACAAGCCCTGCGCTGATGGGAGCCTGCGCGGAGCGGAATATTTCTCTGTGTTACCTTACGCCTCAGGGAAAATTTCTGGCCCGTGTTTCCGGAAGGATTAAAGGAAATGTGATATTAAGAGAACAGCAGTATGCGAGTAAAAACGATGAAAAGATCAGCCTGGAAATCGCAAGAAACTGTATATTGGGCAAGGTATATAATGCCAGATGGGTCCTGGAACGGGCTGTGAGGGATCATTCGATGCAGATTGATGCAGAACGGGTAAAAAATGCATCCGCTTTTCTGAAAGAAGCTTTGGAACGGATCCGCAGCGCGGAATCGAAAGAACAGCTCAGAGGCTACGAGGGCGAGGCTGCCAGCATTTATTTCGGCGTCTTCGATGAACTGATCCTTCAGCAGAAAAAGGATTTCGCATTCAGGGGACGGAATAAGCGCCCGCCTCTTGATAACGTGAATGCGCTCCTGTCGTTTGTCTATACCCTGCTGACAAACAGTATTACTTCAGCTCTGGAAAGTGTGGGGCTGGATCCCTATGTGGGATATCTTCACACGGACCGTCCGGGCAGGGCGTCTCTGTCGCTGGATCTGATCGAGGAACTGAGAGCAATCCTTGCCGACCGGTTTGTACTTACGCTGATCAATAAGAAGATCATCAGCGGGAAGAATTTCTCTGTGAAGGAAAACGGGGCGGTACTGATGAATGATGAACTGCGGAAAAAAGTGCTTGGAGAATGGCAGAATAAGAAAAAGGAAATCATTACCCACCCCTATCTGAAGGAAAAAGTGGAGTGGGGGATGGTGCCCTATGTACAGGCAATGCTCCTCGCCAGATATTTAAGAGGCGATCTGGACGGTTATCCTGTATTCCTGTGGAAGTGAGGTGGCGGAATGCTTGTGCTGATCACATATGATGTGAATACAGAGACCGCGGCGGGAAGGAAACGGCTGCGGAAAGTCGCAAAGCAGTGCGTAAATTATGGAAGAAGGGTTCAAAATTCTGTTTTTGAATGCATTTTGGACAATGCCCAGTGCGTTACCTTGAAATCAATATTGGCAGATATTATTGATGAGAGTGTTGACAGCCTGAGATTCTATTATCTGGGAAATAAGTATCAGACAAAAGTGGAACATATGGGTGTTGACCGTGGAATTGCAGTGGATGATACGTTGATTTTGTGATAATATAAGAGTGCGAATAGGAAGCGGACATAAAAATGCCGGGGGATTCGCACTCTTAAATGTGCACAAACGGCGTGTTTTGTAGACGAAGAGGGGATGAAAAAAGGGGAAATTTAAGTATTTGAAATGATAATTTGTCGATTTCTGCTGAAAATGAGGAAGAATTTTTGGCTGAAATTGCTGTCGCTCCCTGCATAGGGGGCGTGGATTGAAACATGGATCTCCAGAAAGTAGCGAAGTCAGTGGACAGTCGCTCCCTGCATAGGGGGCGTGGATTGAAACTAAAGACAAATATGATGCTGATTCGGCAGAATGGTCGCTCCCTGCATAGGGGGCGTGGATTGAAACTTCACAGATCCGGAAAGCAATCCGGAAAGCGTCGTCGCTCCCTGCATAGGGGGCGTGGATTGAAACTGTACCGTCGTGCCTGCTGCCTTCTTCCATTCTGTCGCTCCCTGCATAGGGGGCGTGGATTGAAACAAGATGTGGCTCGCCCAGGTCGGTAAGGAGCGGTGTCGCTCCCTGCATAGGGGGCGTGGATTGAAACGTAATACTGGTCTGCATCTAACAACTGCGCCCCGTCGCTCCCTGCATAGGGGGCGTGGATTGAAACGTCATGAAACCGTCCGGGAAGGCGGTGTATAACAGTCGCTCCCTGCATAGGGGGCGTGGATTGAAACAGAATACGACAGGAAGCCGGACCGGGGAAAAATCGTCGCTCCCTGCATAGGGGGCGTGGATTGAAACACCCAGTTGTACCATCTCCCGAATTCTTGATCCGTGTCGCTCCCTGCATAGGGGGCGTGGATTGAAACTTTGATGACAAAGTGCGAAAGGTTTGGCATAAGCGTCGCTCCCTGCATAGGGGGCGTGGATTGAAACGTGATTGATCAGGCAGCGGATGTCATCCGACAGGGCGTCGCTCCCTGCATAGGGGGCGTGGATTGAAACAATTTAGTCGTTTTTGATCCGCCTCATCTTATCCGTCGCTCCCTGCATAGGGGGCGTGGATTGAAACATTTAAATCCTCCTGTTCAGCCGGATCAGGATAGTCGCTCCCTGCATAGGGGGCGTGGATTGAAACCAACGCTTCCGATCCGCCCGCTCTTGACGAATCGTCGCTCCCTGCATAGGGGGCGTGGATTGAAACCCATTATATCCACCCCATCGCCCAGATGCAGAATGTCGCTCCCTGCATAGGGGGCGTGGATTGAAACGGAAGGAAAGAGAGGAAAAGATTATGGGCGAATTAGTCGCTCCCTGCATAGGGGGCGTGGATTGAAACCACATCTGACGAACTGTCAAATGAAAAGGGAAGAGTCGCTCCCTGCATAGGGGGCGTGGATTGAAACTCATCTCCTTATCCCGGTACCCAGCGCACGATATGTCGCTCCCTGCATAGGGGGCGTGGATTGAAACTCCTCGTTGTACTTCCCAGCAGAGACAATCTCCTGGTCGCTCCCTGCATAGGGGGCGTGGATTGAAACGGAAATGCGTTGGAAATAAATGCGACATCAGTAACGTCGCTCCCTGCATAGGGGGCGTGGATTGAAACTCAATGAGATAATCTGTATTTAAGACATTCCGCGTCGCTCCCTGCATAGGGGGCGTGGATTGAAACCTCAAAATTTTTTGGTTCTCTTATGAATTGCATCGTCGCTCCCTGCATAGGGGGCGTGGATTGAAACTTCCGCATCTATGATCTGTCTGACAATCTCTGCCTGGTCGCTCCCTGCATAGGGGGCGTGGATTGAAACATTACTTCTCCCAGGGAATTGATCTCATTAAACAGCGTCGCTCCCTGCATAGGGGGCGTGGATTGAAACTTCTGCTCAATGTAGCCGATTGGTTGACCGGATGGGTCGCTCCCTGCATAGGGGGCGTGGATTGAAACACGATATCTAAAATCACGCTCTTCCCTCCTTTCGGTCGCTCCCTGCATAGGGGGCGTGGATTGAAACCTCTTTACTCCCGGGGCGCCATACCTCCCGTCATGGTCGCTCCCTGCATAGGGGGCGTGGATTGAAACAGAGAAAGCACTTGCGGAAAAGGCAAAAGATACCAGTCGCTCCCTGCATAGGGGGCGTGGATTGAAACTGCTGAGTGTCCTGCTCATCCGCCTGATAGCTGTGTCGCTCCCTGCATAGGGGGCGTGGATTGAAACTCATCGATCTTGTCGTCACTGGATGCAAGTCGTCCATGTCGCTCCCTGCATAGGGGGCGTGGATTGAAACATAAGAAAGGAGACAATCACTATGAAACACATCAAGTCGCTCCCTGCATAGGGGGCGTGGATTGAAACGTTTGTTCTGGTTTACAGCCGATTCCGTCTATATTGTCGCTCCCTGCATAGGGGGCGTGGATTGAAACTGCTTTGCATCTGGAGCCTTGACGGCTCACAGCTTGTCGCTCCCTGCATAGGGGGCGTGGATTGAAACCCGCGTCGTCGTAGGCATGGCGACCTGCGGGATCGCGTCGCTCCCTGCATAGGGGGCGTGGATTGAAACAATAGCTTTTGAATCGGGTGTCGAGTCAATCACGTCGCTCCCTGCATAGGGGGCGTGGATTGAAACCATATACGGCTGTTGCGGATTGTACTGCTGATTGTAGTCGCTCCCTGCATAGGGGGCGTGGATTGAAACACAGAAACCAACGCATTTATGTCCTGCGAGTTCAGTCGCTCCCTGCATAGGGGGCGTGGATTGAAACTTATATCAGATTTACCCAGAGATAACGGCTCCGGGTCGCTCCCTGCATAGGGGGCGTGGATTGAAACGGACGAATAAACTCGTCCCCCTCTTTTACAATCCGTCGCTCCCTGCATAGGGGGCGTGGATTGAAACAACGCTCTGCCATGGAAAGAGCAGAGAGAAATCCGTCGCTCCCTGCATAGGGGGCGTGGATTGAAACAAAAAAAGTTCGGTGTATACACCATTTTCACGTTGTCGCTCCCTGCATAGGGGGCGTGGATTGAAACAGCTGAAGAACGGGAATGTGTGAAGAGAAAAATGTCGCTCCCTGCATAGGGGGCGTGGATTGAAACTACGTGACAATTGTGGGTTCACAAACCCTAAAACTGTCGCTCCCTGCATAGGGGGCGTGGATTGAAACCCTATGTATACACGCAGAATTGTAGCGTGTATACACGTCGCTCCCTGCATAGGGGGCGTGGATTGAAACTGCCATTTATTCGTCCTCCACCTTTCTATCAATCGTCGCTCCCTGCATAGGGGGCGTGGATTGAAACTGTCAATTCAATACCATAGCTATGCTGCAGCATGGGTCGCTCCCTGCATAGGGGGCGTGGATTGAAACCTCAATGTAGATATCTGAACGCCGTTTCTTTGCAGTCGCTCCCTGCATAGGGGGCGTGGATTGAAACTTGTGAACAGCCTTTGGCGGCGTAGCCGCACAGGGGTCGCTCCCTGCATAGGGGGCGTGGATTGAAACAATCAGAGCTGTGAGGTCTGCATCTGCACAGAGGATGTCGCTCCCTGCATAGGGGGCGTGGATTGAAACCATAACACAGTGCCGTGTACAGTCAGTGACCCGGAGTCGCTCCCTGCATAGGGGGCGTGGATTGAAACCTTATAATCAATCCCCTGCCCGTGAAGGATTGTCGTCGCTCCCTGCATAGGGGGCGTGGATTGAAACTGAATAATCCCATCTGGTGAGATAGACCTCATGCTGTCGCTCCCTGCATAGGGGGCGTGGATTGAAACCTCCTCATACTGTTCGCGGACAGCAGAGAGATAGTCGTCGCTCCCTGCATAGGGGGCGTGGATTGAAACGTCATAGATGCCTTCCATTCCGGTGGGTGTTTATGATACACTAAATTTACCGAAAAAAAGCGTCAGAATTCCCTGAAAAAAG
>ERZ1090864.693-NODE-695-length-17751-cov-6.920717_pt1 | contig 17751 bp, 13 predicted proteins | sample MGYA00478479_ERZ1090864 | MGnify/ENA primary metagenome ERZ1090864 (study PRJEB33644, sample SAMEA5815743) | chicken gut metagenome | biome: Chicken; feature: Gastrointestinal Tract; material: Caecum | place: Ireland | collected 2019-01-01 | study: A study of the...
ATATCATATCCGTGGTAGGAATTTGATTGCTGGAACGGAGTCAGCCATAATACATCTACGTTCAGCGTTTTGTCAAGATAGTCCAAATTCTCGATAACGCCCTGCAGATCGCCCATGCCGTCGCCGTCTGAATCGGCAAAAGACGCAACGAATACTTGATAACCGATACTGTCGTCTTCCCATCCTGCCGCAAGCGGCTGCTGCGTGTAAACATCATTGTTCCCTTTGTTCGATACTACATCGTAGCTCGTTACGGCAGATCCGTATTCAATCCCCTCATATGGATCGAAAACTACCGAAGATTCGTATATCGGTGTACCGTTCTGCGCTTCACCCTGACGGATAAACCAATGATAGTCGCCTTTTTCTCTGCGGGCCTGATTCAATTCTATGTACACATCCCCGCCGTCATTTACCCAAAAGCCCTGCTCGTACAAACGGCTGTAATGCGAAAATACCTGTATACCCAACCAAGTAGCATTGTCGTATGTAATCGTAAGACCTTTGTCCTCGCGGTCGACCGAATCCCAGCCGGCGTCATTATACGTTTCACTCAAATCAATATCGTATACAGCCCCGGATTCGTCCAGCTTCATGGGATAGAACGCCCTGCCCTCGCTGTTTGTCGGCAGGTACTCCCATACCCAAAGCCCCCAATCTCCGTATACTTCAGAATCTATCGGTTCACTGTATGTCGGAGCCGGTGCGCTGTTCACTATACCATGCTCATTTATATCATCAGCACCGTGCAGATAGTGTACATACAAATGCCCCGGTTCTCCCCAAGTCAAACTTTCTTCATACTCCGCCGCAACATCGCCTGACGCGACTTCGCGCCACTGTGCTGACAGCGTTACATTCGACGTTACAGTATCTTCCGAGAAATTCCACTGCCTGTTTCCGTTATTCCAACCGGTCAGTTCATGTCCTTCCCAATAGTCGACCGTCGGCTCTACCGCCTTGGAGCCTCGCATAACGGTTTGAGCCGCCGGTATATTCACCCCTGCGGCTTCTGCCTCATCCCCGATATCGAATGTAACCGTATAGGACGATTGCATTCCCGGCTCAGGTTTCGGTTCGTCTTTCGGCGCGCATCCGCTGATCAGCGAAAATAACAATGTGAACGCCAAAAGCAAACAAAGTGGTTTTAATGCCTTCCTCATCCATTTACCTCCTTTTTATTTTAGGTTAATTGTTTAACTAAAACTTAAAAATTTAATCACGAAATGCGAAGGAACTCTTTTGATTCAGCGGCGTTTCCTTCAATTTCGTGAATTCAATTTTTTGCTTTTCTATAGATATTCGTTTTGTTCCGCGCTCTAATATCGTACACTTTTTTGTAGAATTCCTATTGACAAGCTTTTCTTCTTGTGTTATACTATACATGAACTTAAATTGGGAATGGTATACATTTTTTGTAAAATTCCCGCACTGTTTCACCGCTCTAAAAAAGTGTACTTTTTTAGAGTTTTTTTCTTTTGCCGCCTTTCAATGCCTTGCAAAGCTGCCTGTTTTGCGTATTATGAAAGGTATCTTATACAGAAAAAGGTGGTAAAAAAATGAATTACGCTTACGGACGCGTTTCCGCGAAAGACCAGAAACTCGAAAGACAGTTGGACGCTTTTCAGCGCTGCGGCATCCGCTTCGACCGCATTTTCACCGATAAAAAGAGCGGTAAAGACTTTGAACGGCGCGAATACGACCGCATGATCAAAAAAATACGAGCCGGCGATCTGCTTGTCATCAAGCACATCGACCGGCTCGGCCGCAATTATAACATGATCCTTGACGAATGGAGACGCATTACCAAGGTCATCCGCGCGGATATCCTCGTCCTCGATACGCCTTTGCTCGATACCCGCGTTTCCGACACCAATCTCGTCGGCAGATTCATTTCCGATATTGTTTTGCAATTACTTTCCTTCGTCGCGGAAAACGAGCGGGACAATATCCGCCAACGTCAGGCGGAAGGCATCGCAGCCGCCAAAAGGCGCGGCACTAAATTCGGGCGGCCGCTTACCGCCTGCCCGCCCGACTTCCCGCGCATCGTGCAGGCTTACAAAAATAAGCAGATCTCCTGTTCCGAGGCTATGGAGCTTTCTCAAATGAAACCCTCCACCTTCTTTTACTATCTCAAACGCTGTACCAAAAATTGATAGATAATTGGCTTTATTCTGTCAATCGGATTGAGAATTCAATTCGATCTCTTTTTCTGTTTTCGTATCCACCGTTTCGTTGCAGTTACAGCAGACATACAACCCGTTTGTTTCCGTTAAATCCAGCCCTTCGTTTACCGCACCGCAGTGCGGGCATATTTTCGTTTCGCTCATGTGTACCCTCCGATTTCATCTTGTTGCGGAATCTATTATAGCACTTGCGTGAAATAAATCAAACCGTTGAGAGAACATCCTTCTTTCTTTTCTGCCGTGGTAATTTTTTCCACTGGGCCGTTCACATTCTCCTTCCACCATGACAGGTACCACCTGTCAGCGTTCGGGCAGAATGCTCCCTTGTAAGGACAAATAATTTTCAAAAAAGTATGCAGGCGGGAGAGCGTATGCCCTCCCGCCCTGTTTCATACCTTAGTCTTCATCCTGATCGGATACTTTTCTTCTCCTGACGATGAAGAACACAATGCCGCCCGCGATCAGCAAGCCGAACACGATACCGAGTACAATGAGCGTCCAGTTTGTTCCCGCCTCGATGGTGAACGTATAGACGGTACTGTTCCCGCACTCGTCCGTTACCGTTACGCGGTAATTACCCTCTTCCGTGATCGTTTCACCGAGCTTGTATTCGATCTCCTGCTCGCCGCGTAATACCTTTACCTCTGCCGTTTCGGAAGGCTCTGTAAGCGCTACGCTGCCCGCCGTCGAGCCGCCGCTTTCTACGCCGTTGAGTTTAAGCGTAGGCGCGGTGCCGTCCACCGTTACGGTAAAGGAATACGTTTTACCCGAGACCACCACGCCGACTTCGTACGTTCCGTCCTCAAACAGTTCGAGCGTGCCGTAGTTGAGCCGTTTCTCTTCTCCGCCGACGAGTACCTTTTCAAAGCCGGGCGTATCGTCGAAGTTGTGCTCGAATTTCTGCACGAGCGGCTCGACGATCGTGAAGGTCAGTTCGGCTTTGTTGCCGAGCGCATCCGTAAGAGTAATCGTGTACAGTGCCGGTTCTGTGATCACATCGCCAAGTTCATATTCCGCTGCTTCTCCGTTCTTCGTGAATACGATCGTAACCTCTTCGTTCGCCGTGATCGTTACGGAATTCGAAAGGCCCTTATCGTTTACGTTGACGGCAAAATCGACGGACTTATCGATTGTGAAGGACACCGTCGTTCTGTTTTGCGCGAGGTCCGTGACCGTCAGACGATATTCCCCGCTTTCCGTAACGGGCGTGCCCGATACATACGCGCCGAGCGAGTTCCCGCCCCTGAACAGCTCCGCCGTAACGCCTTCGCCGTCAAACACCGCCGCAACGTCTCCGCTCACCGTTTCACCCTCTTTCGCGCCGCTCAGAGAAACGGCAGGCGCTTTTGTATCGATGGTAAACGTATAGGTTACACTGTGTCCGTCGAAATTGGCAAAAGTGATTTCGTATACGCCGTCCTCGGTCAGCCTTTTACCGGAAACGTATTCGATCTGCTGTCCGTCTTTTTTTACCGTAACGGCCGCCTCGTCCTTCCACTCGAACTTGACCGTGCCGTTGGTATAGCCACCGTTCTCAACGCCGGAGAGGATCCCTTCGGGCGCAGGCTGCCTGTATTCTTTTTCCGCCGTGACCGCATCGATACCCGTGCGGAATTCGTCCGTTACCGCAACACGGTACAGCCCCGACGTGCGAAAAGAATACTTCCATGTGCCGACCGCGACCGCTTTGCCGTAGTCGTCATGCGTAAGCAATTCCCAAGTCTCACCGCCGTCGAGCGATTTATAGATCTCCAAGGTCTGAATGTTCGACTCTTTGTCTTCGCTCTCCGTGATCGTGATTTCGAGCGTCTTGTCTTTCCCGTTCTCCGTCATTTCCACGCTCGGCGCATTGCGGGAAACAACAAGCGCGAACGTCTGCGACTTGCCCGCGTGGTTCACCGCTTCTACAGTATAACTGCCGCTGCCTGTGATCGTGTACGTCTCGCCAAGGCTGAACTTTCCGATGAGCGTTCCGTCTTTGCCGTAAACGCAGAACATCGCCATTTCGTCATACGGATCCGAGATAGAGACCGTGACCGCGTCTTTGAAATAATACGTTCTGTCGAACGTTACCGTATTCGCGCTGCCCGTTCCCGCCGTATATAAAATCGCGGGCGCGGTACGGACGACGATGAGTTCATACTCGCACGTATTCCCCCACTCGTCCGCGACCGTCAGAACGCTCTCGCCTTCCGCTTCAATAAGCGTTCCCGTAAACGGCTCACCGTTCAGATAGCAGACGATATTCCCGCCGAGCTGTACATAATTTGCAAGCACTTTCTTTCCGTCCGAATAGGAATACAGGTTCTCACCGTCCGAGATCGCAGCGGGCGTTTTCTCCCAATAATAGTAACTCTCGATACCGGTTGCCGCATATTCCGAAATGACCTCGTACAGCCGCTCTTCGGTGAAATACGCGACCTCTTCTTCGGGATTTCCCGATTTCTTGTAGATGAAATACTTTCCGTTCGCCGCGTTCACGCTGTCCTTTGCGTCCATGGCGATGCCCGCGTCCCACGTTTCGCTGTTCCACTCACCCGTGCGCACGAACGAATATTCCCGCTCCGCCGCAAACTTGAACGCTGCGTCATAGGTCGCAAACGAGAAGGCTTCGCCTTCCGCGCTGCAAGCTTCCCAATACTCTTTCTGCAAAGTTTTCGTCAGCACGTTTTGCTTGCGGGATGCGAATTCCGTGGTCCAGATATTCCCCGCCGCATCGGTGCAGACGATCTCGTAAACACCCGTGTCAATGGTATAGATCACGGAGCCTTTCGTATAAGCTTTCCCGTTCACGGTCACGCTTACGATCGGGGCATACAATTCGGCATCCCCGTCCGTCCAACTAAGCGTTACGTCGCCGTCCGTCTTTCCGTCCGTTACGTTATCGAGCATGAGCGGCTTTTCCGTCCTGTCGATGACGACGGTGTAATGCTCTGTGACGGTACCCGACTCCGTTTCCGCGTAGAACGTGTATTTACCCGGCTGATAGTATTCCACCCCGGAGATATACGCCTCGAACGAATCGCTGCCCGGCCGTTTGACGAAACATTCGCCCGCGCTCTCGAAACGGATATGCTCGGCGTTGGTATAGCCGCCGCTTGCGATCGCGTCGTTATCCGCATACAACTGTGCCGCGGGGATCTTCCTGTCCAGCGTGACCGTATACGTTTCGGAAACGTTCGACGCCTTATCGACCGCATAAAAACTGTACGTCCCTTCTTGCGTCAGCTGCGTCCCGGAGGTATACGCCGTATACGCGCTCGCGCCGGGCTTCTTCACATAAACCGAAGAGATCCCGATCGCATCGTAAGCCACGAACTTGATATATGCCGCGTTCGTAGAGCCGCCCGATTGCACCGTATCCGCTCCGCCGTACAGCGTTCCCGCAGGCTTGGTCTTATCGAGCGTGATCGAAACGGCCGAGGACGCATTACCGCTGTGATCTTTGCAGTAAAAATAATACGTTCCCTCCGTGGCGAGCTGCGTGCCGCTCGCGTATGCCGTGTACACGGAACTGCCCGGCATCCTCACATAGCAGTATGCGATCCCCGAACCGCTGTCGGAAGCTACATACTTTACATACTGCGCATTCGTATATCCGCCGCTCGACTTGAGAGAAGTTCCGCCATACAGGCTGCCGGTCGGCACGGACGCGTCATAGTAGACCTCATACTCGTCCGATACATTCCCCGCTTTATCCGTCGCCCTGAAACAGTACCAACCGTTCGTTCCCGACAGGCTCGTTCCCGAGGTATAGCTTGTCCATGCAGATGATCCGGGCTTTTTGACCTCGTATTTCGATACTCCGCCCGTATCCGTTGCGGTATACTTGACCGCGCTGTTCGTATAGCCGCCGTTTGCGATCGTTGTGCCGCTCGCATTGGTCACTTTCCCGACGGGCTTGACCGTATTGAGATACACGCTTACCGTGGAGGACGTCTGTCCTTTGGTATCGGTCGCATAGAAATACCACCAGCCGTTGTTTGCGTCCGTCGCCGCAACCGTGTATGCTCCCGAATAATACGTCGAGTAACTACCCGAACCCGGTTTTTTGTATTTGATAGACGAGAAATGATCGTCCGATGCAGAATATACGATCTGCTTATTGGTATAACTTCCGCTCGATATCGTCGATCCGCCTGCCTGCAGCGTATAACTCGGAGCGGTCTTATCCACTTCGAATTGGAACGTATAGAAGAAGTAGGTGTAATCGATGAGGAAATTCGGTGCATAGCGGCAGGAATACTGCAGCTCATAAGAGCCGTTGGAAAGGCTCCCCGAATACAGCGTGATATTCCCGTTGCCCGACAGACTTTTTGTCGTGTACGTGCTTCCGTTCCGCAGCAGCGTGAACGTCATGTGGCTGCTCACCGCACTCGGCTCTACCGTGATCGTGACTTTTGACCAGTCGATCACCGTGCCCTGCGAGAGCGTGCCCGTTCCGCTCGTACTCGATCCGTACATATAGACTTTGAAGTTGCTCGGACAGCCCGTTTTGACCGACGTCTCGTTCGTCGTCCTGCCCTGCGTCAGATACTTCGGCGTCGTGTAGGTCAATGCCGAGGCTTCCCGCATATTCATTCCGAACAGGCACAGCCCCAACACCAAAAGCAGGACGGCGAAGAACGAGGCAATGAGCAGCATTCTCTTTTTTGTTACCATGATCCCTTTTTCTCCTTGATTTTCGTTTCTGATTTGCTTATGGGTTTTTCCGTCAATTCTTTTACATGGCACTTTCCTCCTTGATCTGCAATGGAAAAGACCGCCCGTTACGGCGGTCTGATCTTGTAAAGCCTGAAGCATAAACTGCTCTTGCCCCCGTTTTTTCTGTATCTTTGTTCGGTTCCGAGCAGTTTTGCCTTTTTCAGGTCACGGACGGCGCGGCGCACCGTCGATTCGGATAGTTTGAGTTCTTCGGCGATCGTAGGGATCGCGGGCCAACATTCGCCCTGTTTATTCGCGCGGTCAAATAAATACAGGTACACCGCAACCGCCCTGTGCGGGATATTTGCCGCATACAGGAAATCCAGACGGCTCAATCGCTTGTCCTCCGGCTCGGCGGAACGGTGCGGATCGGCGCTGCCTTTTCGCTCCGCTTATACGGCTCGTGTATCCTGCTTTCTGCCTGCGCCATCCCGCCCGACGCTTCCCTTCGCTCCGCAGAAGATTCCTCTTCCATGAGATCGGGGCGGTATTTTTGCACGATCCCGTCCACGAGTTCTTTCTTTTCCGCATACTCTACTTTGCGTTCCGCGTTTTCCCGTACCGTGTACGGATGCTCCGCGTCGAACGTGATACCCCACTTGAAGAAGAGCTTCAGCTTTACCTTCATGGGATGCGCGCCCGTTTTCATCACCACGAATCTGCCCTTGGGCATGGACTTGAGTTCGTCCGCCGTCATCAGCGGCCGCTCGATCATCTGCAGGCTTTCGGACGGATCGTTCTTTCCCTTGCTCACCGAGCCGGACAGCACCGTGCGGCTGCCGAGCGCTTTTGAGAGTGTTTCCGCAGACGTGCTGTTCGGCGCAAAACCGCCGAAGATCGTCAGCTGCGTATTGTCCACGATGATCTCCCCGCCCTCTTTCCCGTAGTTCTTCTCCAATTGGCTGAACGATTGGATGATCGGCACGATCTGAAGCCTGCGCGAGCGCGCGGCCGAGAATATCATCTCCGCGTCCTGTATCTTCGGGAGCGTGCCGAACTCGTCGCAGAAGAACACGCAGCGGTTTTCCAGCTTCCCGCCGTTCTCGTCTGCCACGGCCAATATCTCCCTGTACATCTGCTGTATGATGAGCGAGATCATAAAGAAGGTATTCGGGTTTTCTTCGGGCATGATGATAAACACCGCCGATTTTTCCGCGCAGAATTTTTCCGCGTCGATCTCCGTATCGAAACACAGGAGCTGTTCGAGTTCGGAATCGAGAAACGCGTTCAGACGAGAAAGCGCCGTGGACATGACACTCGCCATCGATTGCTCCGCCGTATTGAGCGCCGCGCCCGCGAACCATTTCGCTTTATGGTCGTTGGGCAGCAGATCGACGAGCTGCTGAAACTGATTCTTTCCCTTGCGGTTGGACGGCGCGAGCAGTTCCTGTATGATCTTGAACACCGAAACGATGTGCCGCTTTTTCGGCGCGCAGAACTCCGCCACAAGCAGGATCGTCGCCGTAAGGATGCCCTCCGCGGCGTCGTAGAAATAGGCGTTCTGCCCGAACGACGCCGAGTCCATGCCCGAAAGGATGATCGTTTTCGAGATGATCTTCGCATATTTTTCCGCCTTCGCTTTGTGCGCGAGCTGACCGGTCTTTCCGTACAGATCCATATACTTGTTCACCAGATGCAGAAGATTGTTGCCGTTCGAACGCGTCGGGTTGCGCAGGTCGATGACGGATACGTTATAACCGTATTGCTTTGCGATGGTCCCGTAATTGCGCATGACGTCGCCTTTCGTATCCGTAGACAGGAAGGACATCCCGCTCGCGCAGGCGTATTCGATACACGGGTACAGCCAATACGCCGTTTTGCCCACGCCCGCCGCGCCGATCATCAGCGCATGCACGTCGCCCGTATCCACCATTGCCACCGTCTTATCTTTTCCGCCCCTGCACCCGACCACGATCCCCTGCGGCACGGGCTTTTCTTTTCCGCCCTTCTTTTTCGGCGTTACCGTAGGCGTTTCGCCGCGCAGTGCCTGCTTGCGCCATTTTTGCGGCGTGAACGGGATATGACGGTAGGTCTTTCTGATCTCTGACGACGTTGCCCAGCGCGCGGTGCCGTGCTGACCGTCCCCGACCGTCTTGCTCTTAATCCCGTTAAGATCATAGATATGCGCGAGCAACGTGATCCCGCCGAGTACGCATCCCATAACCGCCGCTACGATCACGATTGTGCCAATACCGGACATTGCTCTTCCTCCGATCGTTCTCCTTCGGCAGACGCATCCCCCGACCGCGAGATTTCTTCTTCCGTCGTCGAGGGAGCCGCTTTGACTTCTTTTCCCTGCGTCTGCATCTGATGATCCGAACGGCGGGCAAGCAGGTCTTCGTTCCAATCTTTATGCTTGGGTATGAGCGTCCTGCTCGGTATCTCGCGGACGAACAGCTTGTCCGCGATGCGGCGATTGGCCGTCTTCCCGCCCTTATCGTTGTCGAGACACAGATTCACGCGCTTGATGCACGGATTGTCCTTCATCATCCGAAAAAGAACCTGATCCGAAACCCCGCAGCATGCGGCATAGCTATGCTCCTGCCAGCCGTTTTTGTGCATGGAAATAAAGGAAAGCATATCGATCGGCGCCTCGAACACGAACAGCTCGGCGCTCGTTCCGTGCAGGTGAAAACTGTATTCGGGCGAACTGTTCGGTACATTGCCCTTGAACGGTTTCGCATAGGTGCCGCGAAGACTCGCGTGTCTGGCTTTGCCCTCGGCATCATAGCCCACGAATACGGCGTTATGATACGGCTTCGATTCGTAGAGCATATTCCTTTTGACAAACTCTGTGACAACTTCCTTATCCAAGCCGCGCGTCTTTAAAAGATACGAATACACCCGACGCATGCTCCCGTTCTGCTCCGGAAGGATAAATTCGCCCGTATTTTCCTTTTTCGGCTGCGGCGGCGCGCTCCTGATACGCTCCCCTCCCTGCCCGAGCAGAAGTTCGAGCGCTTGCGGATAGTTCTTTTCATAGAACCGCTTTACAAAATCGATGGCATCGCCTCCCTCTCGGTCATATTGATGAAACCAAAGATTTCCGCGGATCGAGACCTTTGCGTCTCCGTCCATCCATTCGTATTGCGAACCCGCGCGTTTGACTTTCTCGCCCTGCCGTTCTAAAAATGCGACGAGGTCCGTTTCCCTCGCCGCCTTTTTCTGCTCTGCCGTAAAATGCACATATTCCGACATCTCTCTTCCCTCCGTTTTTGCTTTTCTTGCTTTTTCGTGCAAATTTTAAAATTTTATATCTGCCTTTTCATGTAAAATATCATCTGCATTGCTTGCCTTTTCGTGATTTTATGGCAATGTTGCTTTGAGTTATTGTTCTTTTCAGAAAGTTTCGGCTGATTTAACATTGAATGTTAGATCAGCCATTTTTTTATTCCTGTTTCAGCCCGTGCGCCTGTTTCTTTTCCTCGATCGCGCGGCGAAGCTTTTTATCAGCCCTGCCAATGCCGTTTTGCCGGTCATGTTCCGATCGGCTTTGCAGCAGATATGCTATGCTTTGGAACAGCCTCGCCGCTCCCACTGCCGCCATGTAGTTTCTGTTGCTTTGAATGCTTATAATCAGTCTTTCCGCCCGTTCGTTCCCGCGTGCGGCCGCGCTCTTCAGGTACGCCATGCCCGCGTCCTCGTCGCGCGGAACGCCTTTCCCGAAAAAGTACAGCCTGCCCAACTGATATTCCGCGAAAGCGTTCCCTTTTTCTGCGGCGGATCGGAAATACCGCACCGCTTTTTCGGGATCCGATTCTTCTTCCGAGAGATAGATCATTCCGACCAGATAAGCGGCATTCGGATATTTCTCCGCAACCCTTTCCAAGTACCCGAGCGCTTTTTTCAGATCCCGCTCCGTCATATCGCCCCTGTAATACGCTTTTCCGAGAACGTTTTGCGCAGGCGCGAAACCCTGCTCGGCCGACGCTTTCAAGAATCGTTCCGCCTCCCCGACATCTCTCGGAACAAGTTCTCCGTCTTGTAACGCTTTCCCGAGCCTGTATGCGGCGTACTTATTTCCTCTTCCCGCCGAGCGGCGGAGATATTCTTCCGCTTTTATGAGATCCCGCCCGATTCCCTCGCCTTTCAGATACATTTTGCCGAGAAGATATTCCGCGTACTCGTTCCCTTCTTCCGCCGCTTCGGTAAGAAAACGGAGCGCGGACGCTATATCCTGTTCCACCCCGTCGCCTTTGAGATACATCTTCCCGAGCCTGTATTTTGCGACCATATTTCCGCGCTTTGCGCAGGTTTCCAATAGGCGAACCGCTCTGTGCGGATCATAATTTTCACCGCATTTATCAAGCAGGTCCTTTGCCCAGAAATACAGTTCCCATGTCGTTTTGAAATTCGGGAGATACCTTTGCTCCGTCTCCCCGTCAGTCGGCTCTTCGTCGGGCAAGTCATCTTCCAAGTCTGTGCCGACGTCCGTATCGCCGCGGACGATATCCATCGCCGCCTGTATGACCATGCCTCGCACCGACTTGAACGCGTCGTTCTCCGACAGCAGTACGCGCGGCGGCAGCGTTTCCGTATAAGTGCGGATGATCGATTCCCGCTGCCCGTACCATAAATTGTACAGTTCGGCTATGCGCGCGTCCTTTGCGATCTCGTCCACCGCAGAACGCACGAGCGCCTTTACGTCCGATTTCAGATACCCGTAAATCTTTTTCCCTTTTGTTTTCGACAGACGGTCTGCGAGCCGTACAAGGATCTCTTCGAGGTACGGATCGTTACAGCCTTCCTTGTTGATCTGCCGCACGATCTCATCGATCCGCTCCCCGCTTTCCTTTTTCAGCTTGTCCCTGTTCTTTGTCTGCTCTTCATACACACTCAAAAGATCCTGCGCAAAGATATCCCGCGCGAAAGCTGAACGCAGATTTTGTACGCCGCGTTCCGTGAGATACCCTTCGTTTTCCATGTCCGAATACACGATGAGATGCACATGCGGATGATGGCTTTCGTTATGGAACGCCGCATACCAATGCAGATGTTCAATAGGGATCTTGAAGTTTTTTGCCAGTTCATCCGTATGCGAACGGAGCATATCCCGCCAGCGTTTCCCTTCCGCGAAACCGAGCCGCTCCGCATCCTCCCTGCGCAGCGACAGGATCACCGTCCATACGTTGCCATTGTGTCGGTTGAGTTCCTCCGACACTGCATCGAGTCTGACTTCCACTCCGTCGTCGGTGAACAGCCCGTGCGAGCCGAATCGCTCCGCGCGCGGGCGCGTTGCAATATAGTCCGCATACGTTTTTCTGCCTGCCGCAACTTCCGCATTGTCCTCGATCGCGCGCGAAATAAAATCCGAAGCATTGCCCGCGTCCGGCTCTTTTGTATAGTCGGCATACTCGTGCATCTCTTTCGTATCGGGAAAATCTTTGAGGATCTTTCGGATGAGCTGCGCCTGCTTTTTGGTCGCGGGCGCGAAGCGGAAAGACTCGTCGATCTTTTCCGCGCCTTCGCGCGTGGCAATGTACTTCGCATATCCGCCCGCGCGCTGTTTTCCGTTCGGTTTGAGATATTTGAATTTGGTGACGAGCCGTGCCATGCTTTATCCGCGCTGCCAGTCGAGCGCGTCCTCGAACGAGAACGAGCCGTTCAGCCGCTTGACCTCTTTCACGCATTCTCCGCGCAGACGTTCGAGCGACGTCCTGTCAATCTCACGGTCTGCCGCCATGAGATTCATCATCACCGCCAACTCCACCGCGAGCTTGAACAAAAGCCTGCCCTGCTTTGCGTCGCTTTCGGCTACGATGCTTCTGAGCGTAGAGGTCACGACATTCGGAAGGTAATTCCTGTTTTCGTTTGCAGAAAGATACCCGGCATAGAATTGCACCGCCTTTTCAATGAACTCGCTCTGTGATGCGCAGTTGTCCGATTCCATATACTTAGCCGCAAACGCCAGAACGGACGGCTTGATCCACAGCTGAAACCGCCGTTTCACCTCTTTCCTTTTTCCTGTTTCTTTTTTCTCCGTCATCGCTTTCAGCTCCTCCCGAAGCACCGTAATTTGCACTTGTTCTATAAAAGACGGGAAAACGGCGCCGCACAGAGCGTCATTGCCCTGAATACGGCACCGTATTGCCGCACGGCATAAACACCGCGCAACGTATCCTTATAAAACGGACGGCGTTGCCGTCCGAAGTGAACCGAGTCGAGTGCCGTTTTAGGCCCCCCCTCGTTCTCCGGGTTAAAAAAAGACCGTAATTTTCGCCCGAAAACGCCGCAAAATCCTGCCCGGCAAACCGCGGGCAGCCCCGCCCGAATTTCGCCCAAAGTTCTTTTTCCGTGCGCTCGTCCGTCTTTGCCCGAAACCACGGCACACGCGCGCAACGCGGGGGCGGACATCGGTTTTTCCGTCCGTCTTTACATTCCTTGTACTGTTCCGAGAGTCTCCTCCGTTTCCTCGCGTTCGGGTACGCTCTGCTCGGAATCGCGTAAATCTGACCGCAGCGTTACACAAAGTTCGTCATTATAAAATGCAACGAACGAAAACTCTTTTCGCTGTTTCAGCTCTTCTTCCAGCAATTTGCAGAAGCCGTTTTCCGGCGTCAGGCTTGTGCCAAACCGTTCTTCCAGTTCAGCATAGGTTATCTTTTGTATATTTCCTTCGCCTGATTTTATTTTGCCTATTACATAGTCCGTCAGCTCCTTCATGTGTTCGTCCACAAACAATCGGGCAAACGGAACCAAAGCAGCATACCGCGCATATGAATAGCCCTGCGTGTCTACAAGTATTCCGTCCCTTTGTCCTTCGCCGAGAATAAGGATGCTGTCATAATCCATGTGCTTTCTTTCCTCAAAATAATCCCGATCGCGCAATAAGTTATTGTATAACGAAAAATACTCTTTTTCCGTTAAAACAATAACGTCGCCTACCGTATACGAATCTGTTAGAATCCTCGGTGCCTTGCGCTCCATGATTGCATTGATTTTCATTTTTCTTCTGCCCCTATACTTCTATTGTACCGCTTATCATAAACGCGGTACGGGCTGCCCCACCATATCCGCCGCGTTGATCTCCCGCCCCTGCAAGTAATCCCTGAAAAGTTCTTCCCTCGCCTTTCCTGAAATTTTAGGAATCGATTCGGCTCTCCTATATGCCTTTTCAGCATCCTCCATCTCATAGCGGACGGGCTGAGCAGTCCCGCGTCCTTTGAATGACATCGTGCAGTCTTTAAAGTTTAACTCCATGACTGCTTGGAGCAATGGATTGTCAGGTGCGCCTGCGACTATATCAAACAGGCGGTCGTCCATAACGTACGCGTCGATAAAATATTCCAACAACGAATCCAACGTACTGTCATCCGCTTCCTTCAGCATATCTTTCAGCTGTCCCGCTACGCCGTAAAAACTATTGCTCCCGCTCGCCGTAAAACAAACCGTTTCTTCACCGTCAGTAAGTCTGACCGCGATGAATCGATCTTGTTTCTCTTGTTCTGCATTGATCTCTTCCTGTATCTGCCGTTCTATCTTCGCACGTTCGTTCTTCGGTACTTTATCGGCATAAAGTTTGCCGATATATTTTTCGAGCGATTGATCCAAATCTTCTCCCTCTGCATAAAGCGCTACTTTCAGCGCATCGAGTTTGCGACGGTCGAACCGGATCGCGATCTCATCTTCTTCCATTCCGTTTTCTCCTTTCATCTGTTTTTCTGGTAAGCATTCGCCCGCTTACATATTCGGCATGAGCGACACGTTTTGTTCCTGCTTCTGTATTTTCTGACACATCAAGTTGTTTTGAAACAATTCTCTGCATTTTTCTTCGGAGCGGCCGCTGTCCTTACGCGCCTGCTTATATGCCGCAGACAAATCATAGAACGAATAATCATTTACGCCGCCGCGGTCTTTGATACGGAGCGTGTTCTCGTTCAGATCGAGTTCCATCGCCGCGTTGACATAAGAAACTTTTTCGACTGCCACTTCGAATATCCTGTATTCGCGTTCAAAAATAAATTGGCTGCCGCTGAAATAAAAACATAGATCTGACAGCCGGTACCGCCCGCAGTTATTCATCAGCCCCGCGCTCTGTTCGGCAAGATAATAGAGATCGATCTTTCCGTCTGCCGTCATGCAGAACGTTTCGCCGTTCCTGCGCAGCCGGATCGCAACGAAGCGATCCGCCTCGTCATTTGCGGCAACTCCTTTTTCTCTTTCTGCCATTTCTCATTCTCCCTCGGATGCGCCCACGGCAGAAGAGGGTAAAGGTTTCGCTCGCTTCGGTTTTACTGCGGGCGGCGTTGTACCCGAACGCAGATCGAGATACTCTCTCACCCCGGCGGGAACGGTTTTGTTATAAAGCGCGGCGAGCGCCGCTTCGAGTTCTTCTTCCGCCGTTTGGTTTTTCTGTTCCAAATAAATTTTGAGCGCCGACAACTTTTCTTCGTCGAATGTGATCGTGATCGTCGTTTTCTTCATGGATTCCTCTCCTTTTTCCGTAACTTTTACTTTGCGATACGAAAAAAGAGACGCGGTTTGCGTCCCTTTTTTAATGTATCCTTCCATATTGTTTATCCTCTCCGGCATATCTTCTATATCCCGATCCTTTCCCCCGCTACGGCTTAACATAGCGCCTATCTGTCCGAACGTACTCATTCCGCCTCTTCCTCTTCTTTCTGCTTTTTTGCCTCGTCCGCGAGATCGCGGAATTCTTCGGGCTTTATAGTAGTACCGAATTCCGCATTGACCGCAGCGATCAATTCCTCGTCCGTCTGCTCTTCGGCAAAGCACTCGACGAACCTGTCCGTAAAGTTTTCCTCCGTGCTGAATCGAAACAGAGAATACTCATACAGTATTCGCGCCTCCTCGATACGCTCTTCCGAAAAACCCGCCTCCGCCATCTTTTCTTCGATCTCGTCAAACATTTCCGTAAACTCCGTCTGTCCTTCCTCGATCCTGTCGTAGATCGGTTCCGTATCTATTTCAATATCCGCATCTCCCGAGAATATGCCGAGGAGCGCGATGATCGGCATCAATACGATGAAAATGATTCCCAAGACAATGCCGCACACCGTTTTGAGAACGTTCTTGTTTGAACCGACCGCGACTACCACTTTTTTGAGGATCGCCGCTACGGGTACCGCCATTTATCTCCCTCCCGCTGCGCCGAACAGCGCCGATTTATACGCAGGCGCTATGACCTGCAAAAGATACCGCTCGTTCCCGCAGCGGTACAGACAGGTGCCGCGCTCCGGATATTTGATGCGTTCGAACTCGCTCGGTTCCACCTGCAACGCGTCCATATATTCGCGCGGATTGACCTGCCCCGCATTGAACAGGAATTGATGCGTCGGAATCGAGAACAATGGCTTGGTATATTCCCGCACCGACGGCAGAAGGAAATCCTCGATGTTTTGGCTCGCCAAGATGAGCGAGGAATCCTTTTTCCGTACCCGCTTCATCGCATTTCGGATATATTCGATGGCCGTCATATTCGTGAGGAACAGATACAGTTCGTCCACCGACGCCGCCGTGTTTCCCTCTCCCAGCAGTCTGTCCGACATATACGACAGGATATTGAACAGCATGGCGTCTTTGAGCCGCTTGTTCGTGTCCATGAGTCCCTTCACGCCGAAACACACGAAATCGCCCGCGCCGATGTTCGTATGCCCGTTGAAGTATTTGCTTTCCGCGCCCACGCACATGGAATGGATGCCGAGGCAAACCGTCTGCAACGTTTCCTCTGTATAGAGCTGCTTTTCTTCTATGTCGTAGGAACGGTACTCCTCTTCGCACAGACGGTAGAAATCCTCCATGATCGGATAGTCCGCCGATGTCAATGCGGCATAATCCGTCTCGTCCGTGATACCGAATTTCTCATACAGTTTGGAGAGCAATATCTCGATGGTATCGATCTGCGCATCGTCAAAATCTTTATAACTGCGGAAAAAGTCTTTCAGAAAGGCGATATGCTGCGAAAGCCGCGTCGTCTTTCGGAAGGCTTCGGGCGCAGACGGATCGTCGTCCGCCGTATCCGTCCATGCTTTCGGCTCCAACGGATTGATGGTGTTTTCGCCTGAGAGGAAATCGACATAGCTTCCGCCGAGCGCTGCGCACAGATCGCCGTATTCCGATTCGGGATCGAGGCAGATGACGCGCTTGCCCGACTCGCGGATGTTCGTGAGGATGAGTTTGAGAAGATAACTCTTCCCCTGCCCGCTGTTGCCGAGAATGAGGATATTGCTTGTCGTCTTATCCTCCGCGCGGCGGTCAAAGTCGGTGAGGATATTTGTACCGAATTTATCCCGCCCGATATACAGCCCATGCGGATCCGTCTTGCCCGAAAAGCTGAACGGGTAAAAGTTCGCCGCCGAGCTTGCGGGAAGTACCCGCTCGAACTGCGCCCCGAACTGATTCGCGCCCACGGGCTGAACAGACAAAAAACCTTCCTTTTGCCGGAGCGTCAGCCTGTCCGCCGAAATCTTTGAGCGGGCGAGATCCATCATCACCTCCGATTGCAGTTCTTTCAAAATTGCGAGGCTCGGAGCTTTTAATTCGATGAATACCGAGCAATGCAGCAGGCATTCCCTGTTCTTTCGGATATTGGCGAGCAGTTCAATTACGTCCTGCAAGTTCCCCTCCGCCTCCACCGTTTCGGAAACGTCGTTGCCGTTGGATTTGAGTTTGTTCTTCCGCGCGGCGTTTTGTATGATTTTCCGCTGTTCCATCGGCTCGACAAGCCGATGATAGATGCGAAGCGTTACGCCGTTCTTTTCTGCAAGCTTTGCAAAGATCGCCTGCTCGTCCGTGGACGGCGGATATTCGCGCACCGCCCATGCGCATCGGTAGCTGTCGCCCACAATGTAATGGTCCGCATAAAATTTGATTGTACTCGGCGCGATACAGGCGAAAAAAT
>ERZ1090864.694-NODE-696-length-17740-cov-9.741645_pt1 | contig 17740 bp, 21 predicted proteins | sample MGYA00478479_ERZ1090864 | MGnify/ENA primary metagenome ERZ1090864 (study PRJEB33644, sample SAMEA5815743) | chicken gut metagenome | biome: Chicken; feature: Gastrointestinal Tract; material: Caecum | place: Ireland | collected 2019-01-01 | study: A study of the...
GTCGCATCCGCATCCACAGTTTGTAGCAGTTAAATCACTCATGTTAAATCCTCCAATTAGGTTATTGTTTACAGTTTTATAGTATGCAGAGCGTGAAAAGTGGTTACCGCATCAGAAAAGATCAGAGAAAAGCGGCTGTGACGTACAATAATCGATGCAGGAGAATATTCTGATTAAAAAGGGATTTATTATGAGATGGGTAAAACAGGCAGTCAGCTATTGGTGCGATGATATAAAATCGGGGAAATGTCTGGGAAAGGGGGTCACGGTCGCGGTACTTGACACAGGGTTATCTGCCCATCCGGATCTGGAAGGGCGTACAGCCGGTTTCAGGGATTTTGTCGGGAATTCGATGAAATGCAGTGATGACAGCGGACACGGGACCCATGTGGCGGGGATCCTTGCGGGAAGCGGCAGAGTGTCGGATGGCCTGTATGCGGGAATGGCTCCGGAAGTATCGCTTCTTGTGGGCAAGGTGCTGGACCGCGAGGGGAATGGCAATGTGGAAAATGTCATAGCAGGGATCCGGTGGATCCTGGAACAAAAAGATAGGTATGGAGTGCGGATCGTGAATATCTCAGTGGGCACGCAGCCGGATCTCGGGGAGTATCAGAAGCGCCGGTTTTTGGCGGCAGTGGAGGAGTTATGGGACAGTGGGCTTGTGGTGGCAGTGTCCGCGGGAAATTACGGACCGGGGGCGGGGAGTGTGGCTGTGCCCGGCACAAGCCGCAAGGTAATTACAGTGGGGGTCCCGGATACGGAGCTTCCGCCCGTGCAGAGACGCAGGAAAAATGTAAATTATTCCGGAAGGGGACCGACAGGGGAATGTGTGGTAAAGCCGGACGTGTTTGCCCCGGGGACCGGAGTCATAAGCTGCAACGGCAGATACGGCCGTCCCGGCGAACATCCGTACACGATGAAAACAGGCACATCAATGGCAACCCCGGTAGTTTCCGGAGCGGTGGCGTGCCTGCTGTCCAAATACCCGGATATGACAAATGTAGAAGTGAAGCTGCGGTTAAGGGAAGCATGCGTAAGGCTGCCGGGAACCGGCTGCGGATGGGGGATGCTGAACGTGGCGCGGCTTTTAAATGACAACCTTGGATAAAAATGACACAAAATCATCTGTGCGTGAGTGATCAGAAAATCCAAACCGCCTGTCCTTACTGCCGAAGTTATCAGACTATGGAACAGGCGGTTTTGTCAAAGGATCAAGTCCTTTCTGTTCTTTGAGCAAAATGCGGTTCCGCTCATATTCGATCACGCCGTCCTTCTGCATTTTGGAAAGCTCATTGCACATGGCGCTGCGGTCCACATTCAGATAGTCCGCCAGTTGCTGGCGGTTGTACGGGATCAGGAAGGAACTGCTCCCGGTCCGTTTGGCGCATTCCGAAAAATAGGACATCAGCCGCCCGCGGATGGATTTGGAACTGGTATGCAGGATCCTCTGGGAAAGCTGGAGGCTCTTGTGGGCACAGACAGTCAGCAGATTTCGGACAAGCCTTGTGTGAAATGGACAGGCATTAGTACAGGTGGCCAGGATGCTGCCCGCATTCAGAAACAGTACGGAAGTATCCTCCGCAGCAGACACCGTAACGAGCAGCGGCTGCCCCGGAATGCAGGCATATACTTCGGCGAATACGGAACCGGGCGCAGCATTCCCTAAAATACTGGTATTGCCCCAGATATCGCTGCTGGAGATCACAGCCATACCGGACAGCACGATCCCCATATTTTCGGTAATACTCCCTTCGGAAAGGATGGTTTCTCCTTTTCGAAAATTGCGCTCCGCAGCATTCAGGCAGTCCAAAAGCGTTGTGATCTCCGACTTTTCCAGTCCCCGAAACAGTTGTGTGTTGGCCAGATCCATATTTTTTCTCCTTTGTTGTTATAACAACAGATATTCATTTAAAATTATATTATACTGTGCCCGAAAACACAAGAAAAAGGAGAGATTGAACATGATCCGTAAGATCATTCAGATTGACGAAGAAAAATGCAATGGATGCGGGGCCTGCGCCGAAGCCTGTCATGAAGGGGCTATCGGCATGGTAAACGGGAAGGCAAAGCTCCTGCGGGACGATTATTGCGATGGTCTGGGCGACTGCCTGCCAACCTGCCCAACCGGCGCGATTTCCTTTGTGGAACGGGAGGCAGCTGCTTATGATGAAAAGGCTGTCCAGGAAAATATGAGGAGAAAGAACGGACAGGATCTGTCCTATGCTCCGCTGGGAGCAGGGTCGCAGCTGGGGCAGTGGCCCTGCCAGATCAAGCTGATCCCGATCAACGCCCCCTGGTTTGACGGAGCCAGATTGCTGATCGCAGCGGATTGCTGCGCCTACGCCTACGCCAGAATGCACGGGGATTTTATGCGCGGGAAGATCACGCTGATCGGCTGTCCAAAGCTGGACGGGATTGATTACAGTGAAAAGCTGACCCAGATCATTCAAGATAACAATATCCAAAGCGTGACCATCGTGCGGATGGAAGTACCCTGCTGCGGCGGCTTGGAATCAGCCGCTAAGAGAGCGCTGCAGGCAAGCGGAAAATCCATCCCCTGTGAGGTGGCCACGATCTCGGTCGATGGGAAGATCCTGGGATAAAATGAAAGGAACAAGCCGTTATATTAACAAAAAATCTATATAGTTTCTATTATTTATCATGGAGGTCAGATATGAAAGAAAAAATGTTTTGCTATCAGTGTCAGGAAGCTGCCGGGTGCAGGGGGTGCACAATGTCCGGCGTATGCGGGAAGAAGCCCGATGTGGCGGCCATGCAGGATCTGCTCGTCTATGTCACAAAAGGAATTTCGGCTGTTACAACTGCGCTGCGCCAGGAGGGCAAACAGGTATCTGCGGAGATCAACCATCTGATTACCCTGAACCTGTTTACTACCATTACCAATGCGAATTTCGACAGGGAGAGTATTGAGGCGAGGATCCGCGACACACTCACAGAAAAGGAAGCTCTGCTGGCGCGGGTGGCAGATCCGTCCATCCTGCCCGAAGCCGCCAGATGGGACGGCTCCGGAAACTGGGAAGAAAAGGCAGGAACTGTCGGTGTTCTTTCTGAAGAAAACGAGGATATCCGCTCTCTGCGGGAACTGATCACCTACGGCCTGAAGGGTCTGTCCGCCTACACGAAGCACGCGAATGTCCTGATGAAGGACGACGGTGAGACAGATGCCTTCCTTCAGCGGACGCTGGCGGCTACGCTGGATGACAGTCTCAGCATGGAGGAACTGATTGCCCTGGCGATGGAAACCGGAAAGTACGGTGTCTCCGGGATGGCTCTGCTGGACAGGGCCAACACGGAAGCCTACGGAAATCCTGAGATCACAAGGGTGAATATTGGCGTTGGGAAAAATCCCGGTATCCTGGTTTCCGGCCACGATCTGCGGGATCTGGAAATGCTGCTGGAACAGACGCAGGGAACCGGAGTGGATGTGTATACCCATTCCGAGATGCTCCCCGCCCACTATTACCCGGCGTTCAAAAAGTATCCTAACTTTATCGGAAACTATGGGAATGCGTGGTGGAAGCAGAAGGAGGAATTCGGATCCTTCAACGGTCCCATCCTGATGACCACAAACTGCATCGTGCCGCCTTCGGACAGCTACAGGGACAGGCTCTATACCACCGGCGCGGCCGGCTATCCGGGATGCACGCATATTCCAGGAGAGATTGGGGAGCAGAAAGATTTTTCCGCCGTCATTGAGCATGCAAAAAGATGTGCCGCCCCCACTGAGATCGAAACGGGAGAGCTGATCGGCGGATTTGCCCACGCGCAGGTCCTGTCTCTGGCGGATCAGGTCGTTGAAGCGGTAAAAAGCGGTGCCATCAAAAAGTTCGTTGTCATGGCGGGCTGTGACGGCCGGGCTAAGAGCCGGGAATACTATACCGGATTTGCAAGGGTGCTGCCGAAGGACGCTGTGATCCTGACAGCCGGATGCGCGAAATACAAATACAACAAGCTGGATCTGGGCGATATCAACGGCATCCCGCGGGTCCTGGATGCCGGGCAGTGCAACGACTCGTATTCTCTGGCCGTCATTGCCTTGAAGCTTAAGGAGATTTTCGGCCTGGATGATATCAATGATCTGCCCATCGTCTACAACATTGCATGGTATGAGCAGAAAGCGGTCATCGTCCTGCTGGCGCTTTTGTATCTCGGCGTAAAGAATATCCATCTCGGGCCCACTCTCCCGGCGTTTTTAAGTCCCAATGTGGCGAAGATCCTGGTTGAGGATTTCGGTATTGCGGGAATTGGCACTGTGGAAGAGGATATGAAACTGTTTTTTGGCACCGGGCGTTGAACACGAATACTTTTCGTTTTGTACTTGTTAAAGTGTAAAGAAAAAATACTTGACAGCATTCTTCCGTTCATGTATGATAGCAAAGGTGACAGCAATGGATAAGATTTTAGAGCAGGCATTATTATATGATTTTTACGGAGAGCTCCTGACTGAGCACCAGAAAGAGGTATACGAACAGTTTGTGCTGGATGACCTTTCTCTGAGCGAGATCGCGGAAAGCGAAGGGATCAGCAGGCAGGGCGTGCATGATCTTGTCAGGCGCTGCGGGAAAGCGCTGGAAGGCTATGAGGCGAAACTGCATCTGGTCGAAAGGTTCCTTACAGTGAAGGAGCAGGTTGCCCAGATCGACAGAGTGCTGGAAGAATGGGAGCGTGACAAGAAAGATCCGGAAGAAGTCATAGGACGGATCCGCAGTATTTCTTCCGCGATCATTGAAGAATTATAGGCGGCAGGCATGCTGCGGCACAGAGAGGTTACAGAATGGCATTTGACAGCTTAACAGAAAAACTTCAGAATGTTTTCCGGTCCCTGCGGAGCAAGGGGCGCCTTACGGAAGATGACGTAAAAGCGGCCCTCAGAGAGGTGAAGATGGCGCTTCTCGAGGCGGATGTAAACTTTAAGGTCGTAAAAAGCTTTATAAAAGATGTCCAGGAGCGGGCTGTCGGGCAGGATGTGATGAGCGGGCTGAATCCCGGGCAGATGGTGATCAAGATCGTAAATGAAGAACTTGTCAAACTGATGGGTTCTGAGACGACCGAGATCAAACTCCAGCCGGGAAGCGCGATGACCGTCATCATGATGGCCGGTCTCCAGGGAGCAGGTAAGACGACCACCACGGCGAAGCTGGCGGGGAAATTCAAGCTGAAAGGCAAGAAGCCGCTGCTCGTGGCATGTGACGTATACCGCCCGGCTGCGATCAGGCAGCTCCAGATCAACGGAGAGAAGCAGGGCGTGGAAGTGTTCTCCATGGGAGATAAGAACCGCCCGGCGGACATCGCGAAGGCGGCGGTACAGCATGCGGCAAAGAACGGCAATAATATCGTGATCCTGGATACTGCAGGACGCCTGCATATCGATGAAGATATGATGGCGGAACTGCAGGAGATCAAAGAAGCAGTGGAAGTCCACCAGACGATCCTCGTGGTAGACGCCATGACCGGACAGGACGCGGTCAACGTGGCGGGAACCTTCAATGACAAGATCGGTATTGACGGTGTTATCGTCACGAAGCTGGACGGAGATACGAGGGGCGGCGCGGCACTGTCTATCAAGGCAGTGACAGGCAGGCCGATCCTTTACGTCGGTATGGGTGAGAAGCTCTCTGACCTGGAACAGTTCTATCCTGACAGGATGGCGTCCCGTATCCTCGGGATGGGAGATGTCCTGTCACTGATCGAGAAGGCAGGGGCTGAGATCGACCAGGAGAAAGCCATGCAGATGGCTGACAAGATGAAAAAGGCCCAGTTCGATTTCGACGACTATCTGATGAGCATGGAACAGATGCGCAAGATGGGCGGGCTCTCCAGTATCATGAGCATGATGCCGGGAATGGGTGCATTCGGCGGCAAAGGAAAGATGCCGGATCTTGACTCAGAAGAAAATGAGAAGAAAATGGCAAGGATGGAAGCGATGATCCTTTCCATGACTCCTGAGGAGAGACGGAACCCGGATCTTCTGAACCCATCCAGGAAACACCGCATCGCCAGGGGCGCAGGGGTGGATATCTCTGAGGTGAACCGGATGGTTAAACAGTTCAACGAGTCCAGGAAGATGATGAAGAAGCTCCCTGGGATGATGGGCGGCAGAGGTGGCAAGAAGGGCAGGTTCCGGCTTCCCTTTTGACACATAGATCATGCCGGAGGCGGACGGCTGCGGACGCGGCGGAGCTGACGGCAGAATAAACACTATAACAAAAAAGAAAAACAGAGGTGACAAAAATGGCAGTAAAGATCAGATTAAGAAGAATGGGACAGAAGAAAGCTCCTTTTTATAGAATCGTGGTAGCTGATTCAAGATCCCCGAGAGACGGAAGATTCATCGAAGAGATCGGAACATACGATCCGAACTGTGATCCGAGCGCGATCAAGGTTGATGAGGAAGCGGCAAAAAAATGGCTCAACAACGGCGCGCAGCCGACAGAAGTCGTCGGTAAGATCTTCAAGGCAGCAGGTATTGAGAAATAAGATCTCTTTGCGGAGGTGCGCAAATGAAAGAATTAGTTGAAGTAATCGCAAAAGCACTTGTTGACCATCCGGAAGAAGTTTCGGTCAATGAGAAACAAGAGGGAAGGACAACTGTACTTGAGCTGCATGTCGCAGAGGGGGATATGGGAAAAGTCATCGGCAAACAGGGGCGCATCGCGAAAGCGATCCGTTCTGTCGTAAAGGCGGCGGCAGCGAAAGAAGACAAACGAGTTGTTGTTGATATCGTATAGTACAGTGAGCTGACACATATGCGGAAAAAGGGGGACAGTCTTCATGGACATGAAGCGGCTGGCCCTTTCTTTTTCCTGTTTCGCGGAAACGATATTGTGCTGTATTGCGGATGTCTGTCGGCAGAAGGATGCGGGACGGCACACATGCGCATGAGAGGTTCTCTGTTTGAGGACAGGAGACAGAAAGGAAACAAATAGTGATGGAACAGTTTCTTCAGGTGGGAGTGATCTCATCCACCCACGGAATCCGGGGCGAGGTCAAGGTATTTCCGACGACAGATGACGCCGCCCGCTTTAAAAAACTGAAAAAAGTGCTTTTAGACACGGACAGGGAGCAGGTTGAGCTGGAGATCCAGTCAGTGAAATTTTTTAAGCAGTTCGTGATCCTGAAATTCAAAGGCATTGATAATATAAATGACATTGAAAAATATAAGGGAAAGAGCCTCCTCGTGCCCAGGGAAGATGGGGTGCCTCTTGGCAGGGACGAATATTACATTGCTGATATGATCGGCATGGAAGTATTTGTCGGCGATGAGAGGTTCGGTGTGATAAAGGACGTCATGGAGACCGGGGCAAACGAGGTGTATATCATAGATTCGGACATGCACGGTGAAGTCCTCATCCCGGCGATCCGCCAGTGTGTCATTGATGTGGATGTGGAGGATAAGAAAATGCAGATCCGCCTCATGGACGGACTGATCTGAGTAGTCCCCATTTGAAAGAGATCCGCATTTGAAAAGGAGACAGGCAGAATGAATTTTCATATACTAACACTCTTTCCGGATATGGTCATGGATGGGCTGAATACAAGCATCATCGGACGCGCGGTCAATTCCGGGCTGCTGTCCATCGAGGCGGTCAATATCAGGGACTATGCCTTTAACAAACATCAGAGCGTGGATGACTATCCTTACGGCGGCGGAGCGGGGATGCTCATGCAGGCGGAACCGGTGTACCTTGCCTATGAGGCTGTGGCTGAGAAGATCGCAGGGCGCAGATCCGGACAGGCCGCCGGAAACATCCGGGAAATGGAACCGGATGGGCAGGCGGGAGCCTCAGAGAAAAAAATCCGCGTCATTTATCTCTCCCCCCAGGGAGAGGTATTTGATCAGAAAATGGCGGAAGAGCTGGCCCGGGAAGAAGACCTGGTCCTGCTCTGCGGGCATTATGAGGGCATCGATGAGCGTGTGCTGGAAGAGATCGTGACAGACTATGTGTCCATCGGGGACTATGTGCTCACAGGCGGGGAACTGCCCGCCATGGTCATGGTGGATGCCATCTCACGGCTCGTTCCCGGCGTGCTCCACAATGATGTGTCCGCGGAGTTTGAATCCCTTCAGGATAATCTCCTGGAGTACCCCCAGTATTCAAGACCGGAGGAATGGCACGGCAAAAGAGTGCCGTCGGTGCTGCTGTCCGGGCATCATGCGAACATCGAGAAGTGGCGCAGGGAGCAGTCCATCCTGAGGACATATGAGAGGAGACCGGATCTGTTTGAGAAATGTGAGCTGACGGATAAAGAAAAGAAATGGCTGGAGGAAATCCTGGACGATGAGGCAAGAAAATCCAAATCAGCTCTTGAAAATCCGCAAGAAGTATGATAAACTACAACAGTTGTGAAAAGAAGAGCGATGGTCCTCTGGCACAAAATGTGTTAAGAACGTCAAATATGAAGGAGGTCACACAAAATGAACGAGATCATCAAAAAGATCGAAGCTGAGCAGTTAAAGGAGAATGCGCCGGAATTCCACGTTGGCGATACTGTAAAGGTATACGCGAAGATCAAAGAGGGTAACCGCGAAAGAATCCAGGTTTTTGAAGGAACAGTCCTGAAAAGACAGGGAGGCGGCGCAAGAGAGACTTTCACAGTGAGAAAGACATCCAACGGGATCGGTGTTGAGAAGACATGGCCGCTCCACTCTCCGCACGTTGAGAAGATCGAGGTTGTCCGCAGAGGTAAGGTAAGAAGGGCAAAACTGAACTACTTAAGAAAACGCGTGGGAAAAGCTGCGAAGGTAAAAGAATTAGTAAAATAGTTGATCATGAGAGGGACAATTACAGAACTGTATATTGTCCCTTTTTGAATATACAGGGCTGAGCTGGAGGGAGTATGCAGGGTTTGGATTTCCGGAAAAAACGGGGGAAGAAAGTAAAGAAGCCCGGGGCGGGGAGAAAGAGGAGCACGCGCGGCGGGCTCCGGTTTGAGACTGAAACAAAGAGAGGGCTGCATTTTGAGCAGGAGAAGAATCCGGCAGACAGGATCGGGATAAAAGGGGTCATCCTTTGGATCGTGGAGATCCTGATCGTCTGTATGGCGGCAGTGCTGCTCGTGGCAGCCTTCGGACAGAGAGTGAGCATTGCGGGGGACTCTATGGCGCCTGCGCTGAAGAACGGGGATGTCATCCTTATCAACCGGGCGGTCTATCATTTTAAAGAACCGCAGCGGGGGGATATCGTCGCGTTTTCCCAGGCAGGGGACAGGCATGACTCTGTGAAAAGGATCGTCGGCCTGCCGGGGGAGACGGTGCAGATCACAGACGGAAAGATCCTGATCAACGGGGAAGAGGTGCCCGAGGATATCCATGTGTCTGGGATCGAGTATGCCGGCCTGGCTGAGGAACCGGTAGAGCTTGGCGATGACGAATATTTTGTGATGGGGGACAATGGCACCGCGGGCGGTGACAGCAGAGATCCGGGTACGGGCAATGTGAAAAAAGAAGAGATCCGCGGTAAGGCGTGGTATATCGCCTCCCCGTCGGAGGACAGAGGAACGATCTGAGACTGATCTGACTCAGAGTCTGTTTCATGAAAAACTGAGCCGTCAGACAGGACGGCGGAATGGAGTAGATATATGCATTTTCAATGGTATCCCGGGCATATGACAAAGGCCCGCAGGATGATGCAGGAAAATATAAAGCTGATCGACCTGATCATTGAGCTGACTGATGCCAGGATCCCGCTGAGCAGCAGGAATCCGGATATCGATGAGCTGGGAAAGAATAAGGCGCGCCTGATCCTTCTGAATAAGGCGGATCTGGCGGAAGAGGCAGCCAGTGATGAATGGATCGAGTATTTCCGTGGGAAAGGCTATTCTGCGGTGAAAGTGAATTCGAAAAAGGGCGGCGGCATGAAGTCGATCCAGTCGGTCATCCAGGAGGCATGCCGGGAAAAGACAGAGAGAGACCGCAAGAGAGGGATTTTAAACAGACCAGTGCGCGCGATGGTAGTTGGGATCCCGAATGTGGGGAAATCCACTTTTATCAATTCTCTTGCAGGAAAAGCGTGCGCCAAGACTGGGAACAAGCCGGGGGTCACAAAGGGGAAACAGTGGATCCGGCTGAACAAAAACGTAGAGCTTCTGGATACGCCGGGCATCCTCTGGCCGAAGTTCGAGGACCAGGAGGTAGGGCTGAAGCTGGCATTCATCGGTTCCATCAAAGATGAGATCCTCCAGACAGAGGAGCTGGCTGCTGAGCTGATAAAATTCTTAAGCGCCGGGTACCCGGGCGTCCTGGAGGAAAAATACAGCATCCCGGCAGTGGGGGATGCCTACGAGTGCCTGAAGGATATCGCTGAGAGCAGGCACTGCCTTGTGCGCGGGAGCGAGCTGGATACGGAAAAAGCCGCATCGATCCTGCTGGATGATTTCCGGGGAGGAAAGCTGGGGCGCATTACTCTGGAAAGGCCGGAAGCTTAACAGGAAGGAAGACATAAATGAGAGGCATAATCAGAGAACTTTTTGGCTGGATCATATTTATCGTGCTTGTTGTTGCCGCATCGTATGTTGTGGTCACCTTTGTAGGGCAGAGGACTCAGGTGAGCGGGGAATCCATGGAGACAACTCTTGCTGACGGCGACCATCTCATTGTGGATAAAATATCATACCGGTTCCGTGATCCGAAGCGCTATGACATTGTAGTCTTCCCATACCGGTATGCGGAAAACACATATTATATCAAGCGGATCATCGGGCTTCCGGGGGAGACGGTGCAGATCACGGACGGATATGTATATATCAACGGCACCCTGCTCGATGAGCATTACGGAAATGCGGTGATGAATAATCCGGGCCTGGCGGCTGAGCCGGTCACACTGGGGCCGGATGAGTACTTTGTGCTCGGAGATAACCGGAACAACAGCCAGGACAGCCGTTCCGCAAATGTGGGAGTGATCCACAGGGATGAGCTGCTGGGACGTGCCTGGATCCGTATCTGGCCTCTTGATAGATTCGGAGTGATCAAACATGAGTAAGAAAAGTATTTCACAGATAAAAGAAGAGTTTGAACAGGCAGATGCCGCGCAGTTGGAGAGTCTGTACGAGATATACGGCTCTGATGAGCGCAGCGGGGTACAGAAGCTGATCGGCGCGTACAGGAAGAAAGCAGAAGCCATGCAAAAAGAGCGCATGCGCCTGGAAGCGATGCGCAGTTTTGAACATAAGTACAGTGATAAGCATGGCGGTACATACAGCCTGATCTGCGGGATCGATGAGGCGGGGCGGGGTCCTCTGGCGGGCCCTGTGGTCGCGGGGGCGGTCATCCTGCCGGATGACTGTGAGATCCTTTATCTGAACGACTCGAAAAAACTCTCCCCTGCAAAGAGGGAACTGCTCTATGATGAGATCATGGAAAAGGCAGAGGCAGTGGGCGTGGGCATGGCATCCCCCGCAAGGATCGATGAGATCAATATCCTTCAGGCAACTTATGAGGCGATGCGGGAGGCTGTCAGCAATCTCGGAGTCTCCCCTCAGCTCCTTCTGAATGATGCGGTAACCATACCGGACGTCAGTATCCCGCAGGTGCCGATCATCAAGGGGGATGCCAAAAGCGTGTCTATCGCCGCTGCCAGCATTATCGCCAAGGTGACGAGGGACAGGCTGATGGTGCAGTATGATGAGATCCTGCCGGGATACGGGTTCGCGCAGCACAAAGGATACGGGTCAAAGGAGCATATCGAGGCGATCCGGCGTTTGGGTCCGACACCGATCCACAGGCAGACTTTTATAAAAAATTTTCTGGTTTGATGATGCATCGTCAGACTGAGAAGCAGAGACAAGACAGAGGTATATAGACAGACTGAGATACAGGATATGGCTGAGAGAAGAGGAAGCAGATTTCAGGAGCAGCAGAGAAAGAGTACCAGGCAGACCGGGACGGATTATGAGCGTGCGGCCGGATATTATCTGGAACAGCTCGGGTATGAGATCCTGGAGTATAATTACAGGTGCAGGGCAGGGGAGATCGACCTGATCGCGAAGGATGGGGAATACCTGGTGTTCTGCGAAGTCAAGTACCGCTCCGACGGAAGGAAGGGCAGCCCTCTGGAGGCGGTGGGCGCGGGCAAGCAGCGGACGATCTTCCGGTGCGCCATGTTTTATCTGGCGGAGCATCACACAGAGGACGTGCCGTGCCGGTTTGACGTGATCGGGATAGAAGGGGCGGAAGTGACACATATTAAAAATGCATTTGCGGGGTGAAGATATGGGACTGGGGCTGAAGTATAAAGATGAGAGGCATGTTTTTGACGAGGTGTGCGGTGAGACGCCATACCTGAAATATCCGATGTTTGAGAAGACAGGCATCGTAAGACATGGCTTTTCCACCCGGCTGGGCGGCGTCAGTGAGGGATGCTATGCGTCCCTGAACTTAAGCTTTGACCGCGGGGACAGGGAAGAGGCTGTCAGGGAGAATTTCCGGCGGATCGGGGAAGCCATGGGTGTACGCTGTGAGGACATGGTGCTTTCCCGGCAGACCCACACTACGAATGTGCGGGTGGTTACAGAGGATGACAGGGGGAAAGGTATCGTCAGAGAAAGAGATTACACGGATGTGGACGGGCTGGTCACGGATGTTCCGGGGATCTGCCTTGTGACTTCTTATGCGGACTGTGTGCCTCTGTATTTTGTGGATCCTGTGAAAAAGGCGATCGGCCTGAGCCATTCCGGCTGGCGGGGAACGGTGGGAAAGATCGGGAAGAAGACCGTTGAGCTTATGGCAGAAAGGTTCGGGTCAGATCCCGGGGATATCCTGGCGGCAGTGGGACCTTCTGTATGCATGGACTGCTATGAGGTGAGCGGGGATGTGATCGAGAGGGTAAAAGAAGCTTTTGCAGAACCGCTCTGGGACCAGCTCTTTTACAGAAAGCCGGACGGGAAATACCAGCTTGATCTCTGGAAGGCGAATGAATGGATCTTCAGGGAGTCAGGGATTTCCGAAGAACATATCGCGGTGACCAATGTATGTACTCACTGCAACAGTGATATCCTGTATTCCCACCGCGCGGCGGGGGATCAGCGCGGGAACCTGTGTGCATTCCTTGCTTTAAAACAGACAACGGGAGGAGGATCAGAATGATATCAGGGTACTTAATATCAGCAGTGAGGGAGCTGCTTTCTGCTCCCGGCGCGGGCAGGCTGTTCCGGGCTGCGGCGGGGGCTGCTGATGTGACAGACAATTCTCTGCCGTCAGATGTCCAGGAATCTGTGCAGGAGGTGACAACTGAGGCAACCCGGGAGGTCAATCAGTTCGTGCAGTTTTTTGAAGACCATATCCCGGATCTTGTGGCGTTTGGCGTCCGGGTGCTGTTGGCGCTCGTCCTGTTCTTTGTAGGAAGCAAGATCATCAAGTGGATCCGGAAGGTTGTACGGAGGTCCTTTGAGCGGACGAACGCAGACGCAGGGGTAAGGCAGTTTGTAGACTCCATGCTGAAATTCGGCCTGTATGCCCTTCTGCTGTTTATCATAGCGACAAAATTCGGGGTCGAGTCTTCGTCTGTGGCAGCTCTGATCGCATCCGCCGGCGTTGCGATCGGCCTGGCCGTGCAGGGGAGCCTGTCCAATTTCGCGGGCGGAGTGCTGATCCTCCTGCTGAAACCTTTCGCAGTGGGAGATTATATCGTTGTCACCCAGGAAGGGATCGAAGGGACGGTAAAGGAAATCCAGATATTTTATACAAAGCTTGCAACAGTGGACAATCAGACCGTGGTCGTGCCGAACAGTATCCTGACCAATAACAGCCTGACAAATGTGACGGCCCGCCCGGAGCGGAAGCTGGACCTGAAGGTGGGGATTTCTTATGACGCGGACCTCAGGAAAGCCAAATCTCTGATCGAGGATATGCTCCTGCATGACGAGAGTATCATACAGGATGAAGAGATCCGGGTATTCGTGGATTCGCTGGCAGACAGCGCGGTGATGATCGGCCTGAGGGCGTGGGTAAAGACAGAGGAATACTGGGCGACAAGATGGAGGCTGATGGAAGAGATCAAGCTGACTTTTGACGCGGAAGGCATCGATATCCCGTATAATCAGCTCACAGTGCATGTGCGGGAAGAAGGAAAGTGACAGGATCCGATATGACCGGTGTACAGAAAAGAACGTCAAATAAAAGTGCACAGAAAAGAACGTCAAAATAAAAAGAATGGCAAAATGAAAAGAATGTCAAAGGTAAAAAGCGCAGATCCATGAAAATGGACTGCGCTTTAAAAAATAAAAAGCCGGAAATCAGACTTGAACTGACGACCCCTTCATTACGAGTGAAGTGCTCTACCGACTGAGCTATTCCGGCTTATGGATGTCATTTCTGACGAACCTTGCTTATTATATCTCGTTTTCGAGGAAATTTCAACTATTTTTTTATTTTCTTATCTGGTTCTGTTATGATATACTATTTAAGATGTATCAGCGCCGGTGTGGTCGGTGCTGTATTAGTGTTAGGAGGCAGATAGGATGAAACCATCAGAACAAACAGTCCGGACATTTATGAAAGACCGTTTTGCCACAGAGAATGGCGCGGTGATCGAAGAAGTGGACGACCATTATGCAAAGTGCAGCCTGAAGATCGAAGACAGGCACAGAAATGCAATGGGCGCGGTCATGGGAGGCGTCTATTTTACACTGGCGGATTTTGCCCTGGCTGTGGCGAGTAACTGGCAGGAGATGGGAAGCGTTTCTCTTAATTCGGAGATCGCGTATTTAACTGCGGCAAAAGGGGACAAGCTGACTGCGGAGGCGGTCTGTATCAAAAATGGCAGGACGACCGGGTATTATAAGATCGATGTCAGAGATGAGATGGGTAATCTTGCGGCGGCTGTGACAGCTACCACATTCCGGGTTTCTAAATAAGATTGGAGGCAGAAAGACTTATGGGATCGAAAGTTTATTTTACAGATATGAGGGCTCTTCCGGGTACGAACCTGCCGGATAAGCTGAAAAAACTCATCAAAAAAGCAGGCATCGGAGAGATTGATTTTAACAAAAAGATGACAGCCATCAAGATCCATTTCGGCGAGCCGGGCAACCTGTCCTTCCTGCGCCCGAACTATGCAAAGACTGTGGCTGATGTGGTAAAAGAGCTGGGCGGACGCCCGTTCCTGACAGACTGCAATACGCTGTATGTGGGCAGGAGGAAGGATGCGCTGGAGCATCTGAGCACTGCCTATGAAAACGGGTTCAACATTCTTTCCACAGGATGCCATATCATCATCGGGGACGGCCTGAAGGGCACGGACGATGTAAGCGTGCCGGTAAAAGGCGGGGAGCTGGTAAAAGAGGCAAAGATCGGGCGCGCTGTCATGGATGCGGATGTGTTCATCAGCCTGAGCCATTTTAAGGGGCATGAGCTGACCGGGTTCGGCGGCTGCTTCAAAAATATCGGGATGGGCTGCGGGAGCCGCGCGGGAAAGATGGAACAGCACAACAGCGGGAAACCGTCCGTGGACCAGTCGGTATGCGTGGGATGCCGCGTCTGTTCAAAAAACTGCGCCCACGGCGCAATCTCATTCCCGGAGAAAAAGGCTTATATCGACCATGCCAAATGTGTCGGCTGCGGACGCTGTCTCGGGGCATGTAACTTTGACGCGATTTACAATGAAAATTCTTCTGCGGTGAAAGACCTGAATATGAAGATGGCAGAGTACACGAAGGCAGTCGTGGACGGCCGCCCTGCTTTCCATATCAACCTGGTCATCGATGTGTCGCCTTACTGCGACTGCCATCCGGAGAATGATGTGCCCATCCTGCCCGATATCGGGATGTTCGCGAGCTTTGACCCGGTCGCACTGGATCAGGCGTGCGCGGACGCGTGCAACGCACAGCAGCCGGTGCGGGGAAGCATCCTGGACGAACATATGCATGAAGAAGGATTCTGTGACCACCACGACCATTTCACAAATACAACGCCAGAGAGCGAGTGGGAGACATGTCTCGCACATGCAGAAAAGATCGGGCTTGGGAGCAGAGAGTACGAATTAGTGGAAGTGAAATGAGATAATAAAAAATGCAAGGGGTCAGACCCCTTTTAAGAGGGGTCTGACCCCATTGGGGAGAATATTCAGAAAAAAGAGAGGAAAGTGCAATGAAGAGAGAAAAGTTTGGCACCCGGCTGGGATTTATTCTGATTTCGGCAGGGTGTGCCATTGGTCTGGGGAATGTGTGGCGTTTCCCGTACATTACCGGGCAGTATGGCGGGGCGGCTTTTGTGCTGATCTATCTGGTCTGCCTGGTCATGCTGGGACTCCCGATCATGGTCATGGAGTTTTCTGTGGGACGCGGCGCGGGCTGCAGTATTGCCAGAGCTTTTGATAAGCTGGAGCCGCTGGGGACAAAGTGGCACTGGTACAAATGGTTTGGGATAGCTGGAAATTATCTTCTGATGATGTTTTATACAACGATCGGAGGATGGCTTTTGATCTATCTGGGCAAGATGGCGGCAGGCAGTTTTGAGGGAATGGACGCTGCCCAGATCGAGGGCGAATTTGGCAGCCTGATGGGGCAGCCGGTCCTCATGACTGTATTTATGGTGATAGTTGTGGTCCTGTGTTTTGGAATTGTCAATCTGGGTATCCAGAAAGGGGTAGAGGGGATCACAAAAGTAATGATGGTGCTCCTGCTTGTACTGTTGATCGTACTTGCAGTGCGTTCGATCCTGCTTCCGGGAGCAGGCGCAGGTCTGGAGTTTTATCTCCTGCCGGATTTCGGGAAAATGAAAGAGGCAGGAATCCTGGAAGTTATATCCGCAGCCATGAACCAGTCTTTCTTCACTTTAAGTCTGGGGATCGGAGCTATGGCGATCTTCGGAAGCTATATCGATAAGAAGAGGAGACTGGCAGGGGAAGCTGTCGCAATTACTGTCCTTGATACAAGTGTTGCGTTGATCTCAGGCCTGATCATTTTTCCGGCAAGCTTTGCTTTTGGGGTAAACCCGGACAGCGGTCCGAATCTGATCTTTATCACTCTGCCGAATATTTTTAATTCCATGGCAGGCGGAAGACTCTGGGGCGCGATCTTTTTCCTTTGTATGTTCTTTGCCTCAGCGTCAACGATCATCGCTGTGTTTGAGAACATCATTGCATTTGCTATGGATCTGACAGGGTGCTCAAGGCGAAAGGCAGTGGCCATCAACCTTGTGGCGATCATCCTTCTGTCCATGCCGTGCGTGCTCGGTTACAATGTCCTGAGCGGGTTCGCGCCGTTCGGAGAAGGAACAGCAATCCTCGATCTGGAGGATTTCATCGTAAGCAACAACCTCCTGCCGCTCGGAAGCCTCGTATACGTACTCTTCTGTACGACCCGCTACGGCTGGGGCTGGAAAAACTTCCTTACCGAAGCCAACTCCGGAGAAGGCCCGAAATTTCCAAAATGGGTAAGACTATACGTAACATTTATAGTCCCGCTCATCGTCATATTCCTCTTCATACAAGGATACTGGAGCAAATTTGCAGGCTAGGCTCAAGCCATGCGCAAGAAGAAAAGAAGGGGACCTCATCGTGCTCGCACGAATGAGGTCCTCTTCTTTTCTTCTTGCATAGGGCGCAGCCCGTGAGCGAGATGAAGCGGAGCGGAATCGAGCTGCATGGCATGAGCCGGACGGCGGGAAGAGCAGCCCGTGAGCGAGATGGAGCGGAGCGGAATCGAGCTGCATGGCGAGAGCCAGACGGTGGGAAGAGCAGCCCGTGAGCGAGATGGAGCGGAGCGGAATCGAGCTGCATGGCGA
>ERZ1090864.699-NODE-701-length-17707-cov-4.449694_pt1 | contig 17707 bp, 13 predicted proteins | sample MGYA00478479_ERZ1090864 | MGnify/ENA primary metagenome ERZ1090864 (study PRJEB33644, sample SAMEA5815743) | chicken gut metagenome | biome: Chicken; feature: Gastrointestinal Tract; material: Caecum | place: Ireland | collected 2019-01-01 | study: A study of the...
ACTCAGGGAGGTGTGTGAAATTGACAGACAAACGAGTTCTGCTCGAAGCCTTCAAGCAGCTTGTCGGAACCACTGAATATGAATTAGGCGACAATTTTTATAGCTTTTTGCAGGTTGATCAATACCATGACCTGCAAAACCCATCCAAATTTCTAATTGTAGGTGGAAGAGGATCTGGAAAAACTCGCATCTTTCGCACGTTAACCGGGCCGGATGGTTTTCGCCGTGTTATCGGTGACACCAAGCCCTACCAACAGCCAAACTATGAAAACACAACACTACTGATTGGTTATTTTGCGGATGATTCACATTTTCCAAAGTCAACCGTCCTGTCAAAATATAATACAGATGTAGCTGCAACCGCTTTTTGGATTGGGAGTATTGCATATATTTTGGTATCACACTACCCAGATGATCCACAAATAAAGTCTACCGTAACCGACTGTTTCGATCAAAAAGCGCAAACTCTTTTTGCCTCAAAGGACATTTTAAAGTCTCCGAGTCAATGGGTGCCATTTGTGATGGACAACCCCGAACCTTGGGAAATATTTTTGGATCGGGTAAACGAAATTCTCGCGCAAAGGGATCAGTGGGTTATTCTCGCATATGATCAAATAGATCGAATCCATCCCGAGCAAGAGATTCTATACTCTTATATTCGCACACTAGTAACGTACTGGTATTCGGTCAGTCAGCGATGGAAAAGGCTAAAATGCAAAATATTCTTGCGAACCGACTTACGGAACGCAAAAACAATGCGGTTTCCCGATGCCTCTAAACTCATTGCAAGGCAGATTGATCTGAGTTGGGATATAACTTCACTGTATAGATTGTTGATTCGACGCCTTTCAAACATGGACGCTTCTCCGGAAATGTTGGAATATCTACAGCGAATTCCGGCCTTAATCTATAAAAGCGACGATTTGGGCTATGTTCCTACAGAGCAAAAGGAGCCTCTAGAAAAATTCGTAGAGCAACTCATCGGGCGATATATGGGAACATCGCCCAAAAAAGGGTATAGTTATACTTGGATTCCAAACCACCTACAGGATGCAAATGGAGACCTTTCTCCCCGTTCCTTCTTGAAATGTTACTCCTGTGCTGCCACATCTATGCTTGCTCCTCAAAATCAAAAAGTGTTACAACAACTACAGGGAAACGCGCTGCTTACACCGTCTGCCATCCAGGATTCCATTCAGGAAGTGTCCACCGATCGCGTACAAGAACTGCAGGAAGACTTTCCCTGGCTAGAAAAATTCAAAACTTTTGTGGAGGGCAGCACCCTGCTCATGCAGGAGGCAGAATTTCTGAGTAAAATTCAACGCCTTTTGGAATATTATCCTAATGAAAACTATCCGGCAAAAACACCGAGTGGCATGGAAGACGAATTAATTGCTCTTGGTATTATTCAAAGGACAACCGACGCTCGAATCAATATGCCAGAAATTTATTTGCATGGTTTTCGCTTGAAGAGAAAAGGCGGGATACGTCATGTAAAGTCTTGATACCCTGTTTTACCGCATACAGCACCATAAGCCATAAATAGATATCGCCAAAAGACAATATAGTTTTTAGGGGGCCAACTTTGGGTGGCCCCCATTTTCTACCCCTGCTCCAAGAGATTTTTCTGTCGGCGTACCGGTAGTGTCAATAGTTTTTCGCAAATTGGTTTGCAGATCCTGGCATGAGTGTGAAGTCAGCCAGCAATGGCAATCAATACATATTGATATTATTTCATAACAATTTGGTATGCAGCAAAGCCATTTCCGTTCCCATCATCCAACAGGAGAATTTGTTCGAATGCCAATTGTATTACCTTGCGATATTCAATGCCCTGTACGTCTTCAAAAGAAACCTTCACCTCCATATCAGGAACATTAAATGATTTACAAGTTTTACAAAAATACTCAAATAGTTTCACATATTGTACAGAAATTGCACTCTGATACACTTCTTCGGCATTGGGCAGCAAAAATGCTTTTTCGTTATGATCGGTAGCGTTGAATGCATTTTGTGTGGTTCCGTTGAAGATGGTCATTATACCATTATTGTATGTATATGTGTATTGACTTTCCGGATTTAATTTCTTCTTTCTCTTTTGAAGGCGCCTTACTCGGTTCCTGGCGCAGATGCAAAAAATCTTCGTATCCGTACTTATATTTTAAGTAGGCATAATGTACGCAGCGAACTGCCATAAACAGTATAACCAAATAATATAGAATCAGATGCTCTGGAGTCTCATAAAGCGAATTTATCATAGACGATAGAGCGGAAGTTTGAAAAGCGCGAGCATAGCTATTAACAATGCCTAATACAAGAAGCAAATTCCTCATCACGCAGTAAAAGCCATTAAAAATCTGCCGCTTGGGTGCAGTTCCCTTTCCGTAGATGAACGTTTGGATGGCAGCATTCTGGTTAAGTATACTGTTAATACGCCCAGTGTCTTCGCTCGACTTACTGCCTTTACCTTTGTCTTTATTGTTTTGTTCCAGGCTCTTTTGAAAGAAATAACTTCCAAATAGCAGTCCCCCAAAAAAGAGCAAAAAAAGCAGTATCCCATTACAGCTTCCAAATCGTAAGTTTAATGGGAGGAAAGCAATTACAAATATAAATAGCGTCAAAGCAAAACATGATCCGATGGCCTTGCCCCATTCAACCTTGCCCCACTCAACCCATTCGGTCTTGAACCATTTAGAAGAAGCATCATCGCTTCCTTCTTCATCTGTAAAGTTGGAGTTTTTCAACAATCGATATGAAAATTCTTTGTTTCCAAACACCTTCCTTGCAGCATAGTAGCGGGGATTAAGCACGTTTGTCGCCCATATCGCCTTTTCCAGAATGTCTCCTATTTCATGTAACACCATCCCCACCAGGTAACCGGCCACCAGAAGGATAATTGTATCCGCCGCAGCATTTTGCCCAAAATAGCCGCTCCAGATGTTATGGATTCCAAGATCATCGTTCAATAACAGCAACAACAGGCTGCCCGGCACCATCATCCCCAAGAAATCAATAATTGTCAATTCCTTTATGAAATCTCCCATTTAGATCCCTTCTTTCCTTGTTCAATAAAACGCTCTTCCAAATACTCGTCCGGGAACCCTTGTTCCAGCCCCATGACTCGAATGTTATCCAGCCAGGTATAAACATCGTTCTTTCGGAAGCGCGGCTGTTCCTGGTCGTCCATACACTCTTCCAGTGATCTTGCCAAAAGCGCATATTCATTCTCCAGGTCCGTATAAAACACGCCTTTGTCATCCGTATTGATGGAAACGGATAGCTGCGGGCAGGCGTCTTCCTCTTCTTGGGTGACTGGCAATCCCCGATTATAAAAAGACAGAATCGGATGCTTGTCATAACGGCGGAAATTGCTGATGAGCACGTTGGAGGAAGGATTTGTTTCAACCGAAATGCCTCTTGTGGCAATCTCCTCCCGCAGGGCCTGTTGGACCGCTTTTGCGCCTCGAATGTAAGCTGACGAAATCAGGGTTGTGACCTGTCGGTTGCCCTCCAATTTGACCATAGGGTTATAGTGGTAATAATAGTTGAGCAGACTGCACTCAGGAACATAGCGCGTCTCGAACCGAACTGGGAAGATGTGGTTTTCGGCGCAGCGATCCCAATCGGTTAATGGCGCTGCCGGGGCGCTGAAATACCCTTTGCAGTACAGTTCTGGCGCATCGCCACGCAGCGTCCACGCCTGGTAATAGGTGTCTATACCGAAATGGCACAGATGTTTACGGTAATTGCGCTTTGTCTCATCATTTCCATACTCTTGTTCCGCGCGCTGCATAATGACCTGCATATCTTCATCCTGCATATAATTCAGGTATACAATGCGGAACCAATATTCAAATTCCTTATTCAATTCCCGCCGCAGCAGATCCGAGTCGGGGACTTGATAGTGCTGCAGTGCGTGGTAAAACCAGGCCAGATTGTCCAAAAGATCTTGCACCGGCAAGGCAATGCGATTTTGCTTGCCTGCATACCAGTTTTCCACATCCGTACCCAATGCGATGGCATGACCCAAGCGATCTCCACAATCAAGATTGAGAAAGTAGACCGCTTCCTGGATGGCGCGCAGTCCGTCAATCATATCCAAAAAGTCTTCCCCGACGTGGTAAGTTTTGCCGAGCTTGGGCAAAGGAATTTCGACGCCATCTCGAAATTCAGATGCCGTGTGACACCCCAACAGCCGATAGACCGGCGCAAACACTTCGGGCCGGCAACCGATTTCCTGCGAGCAAGCGTCAATGCCCCGTACACGGGAGGCAGAAGCAGGGTAGCGCTCCCTGAATTTTATGATTTCCTGGGCCCGCTTCCAAATATCGTACCGTTTCCCGTAATGTCTGCACTCTAAGATATAGGGGGTAAGATATTCTTGAGACAGATCAGCCTTCGATGTCTGTTGCAATGCGGAATCCGTTCCCTTGATGAAATGGTATACGTAATAGTACCGGCCTTGTAACTCTTGGGAATTCTCCGGCTTGCCAAACCTCTCGCCGGAGGTGACCGACCGATCCAAATTTTGAATATTGCGCGCATCCTCCTCTGCGTTCAGAGAAGGGGACAGTCTGACTTCCAGTTCCTTCAGGTGCGGTTTTGTGACCAAGGGTTCCCGAATGGCCAGCTCGGTAATCAATCTTTCTGAAACCGCATCGCCCAGATAATCCCATTTCCGATTTTGAATCTTTTCAAAATTGTCAAAACCGATCAGGTCGTTCGATTGAACCAGTTGGGCACGCAGTTTCCCGTGTAAAATCAGATATAAGTAGAATAGATTGTGCTCCTTTGGCGTCAACTTTTGAAAGGTCGGAGTTTGATAAATATCTGTGACTATCTGATAGAGGAACCAGCGCTCACCAGAGAAGACACGGTACATGTCTTCCCCTTGCCGAATCGTCCCCTGGAAAAAGCCAAGCGCATAATCTTCCCAGGTTCCTCTTTCCATGCGCAGTGCCGAGATGACGGCTTCCAGATCTTCCGCCCGTATCAGCAACTGCTGGCTATCCTGCAAAAGGGCCAGCAGTTCATTCCAATTTTCGAGCCAGATCGGATGATTGCCACGTTGGCAGTCAATGGGGGCGCTGGGGTCTGCCGTTCTCTCCAATCGCAGGCACAGATAACACCGGATCAAGGCGGCACGCAGCTGTACGGTCACCCAATCCATTTGTTCTTCGGCCTTTTCCAGCTTGAGGATTTGGTCTATTACCTCTTCCGACGGAACACAGAGTTCGTTCTGTTCGTGTAGTTCCCGCAAGTGCTGCACATAGGCGTTGTTACACAGATGGTTCATCAAGCTCAACCACGAAATCTGGAAATAGGGCGTCGAACCCCAGATATGATAGTGATGTTCAGCAATTCCCCGCTGCATCAGGCGATTGAGCTGCTTATTGTTGTGCCCGGCTAGATAACTCCAGCTGAAATCTGTTCTGTTTGTTTTGCCACAAGCCATATCATGGAGGGCATACATGGTGCAGATTGGAAGTTCCTCGCCAACACTTCGTGTCAGATTTCTCCAAGGTAGCAGTTCCTGGTAGCGGCTACAGACAATCCCGTTTTCCTCGGTGAGCACCAGGTAAAGAAGCTCTGTCAGCAAGTCAAAGACATGGATATGCCCCCGCGCCGAATCCCGCAAATGTTCCTCCGCTTTGTCGCAGATGTAGTCGCTGACCGCGTTTGCCAAATTGAGACATTCTGTTGCGGAATAGTGATGGTTGAACGTCTCGCTGTCCATCATGTAATTGGCCAACGTTTGGCAGGGAATACGGCTGAACCAGAGCTTGCCACTTAAGATGTCCTCCGCTTTGACGTCACACAGCAACACTTTTGCCAGTTCTATCAACAATTCTGCATTAATTTCTGCTCTGTCAAGCATAGCGGTGCCCCTTTATCAAATGCGTAAATCAGAGATTGAAATGCTTGGAATCTGGGCCGGATTGACTGAGGACTGCCCTCTTGACATTGCAACGACAATTTTGTTGAACATTTCTTTTAATTGATCAGAAGGAGCTTCAACAAAATGTTGATAAAATGGGCAGTCAATGTAATTTCTTGCAAGAGAATTATGGTCAGTCTCACTATTATAAAACTCGTCTTGATTCTTCAGTTGTGCCCCCATAGATTTGTACAATTTTTGTACTTCGCTGAATGCTTCATTGATTTCAACGTATTCTGGAATATCCCTGCTATAGTAGTTCGAGTTGGCAAGACGTTTGATTATGTTGTACATCATATCAAAATTTTGTAAGGGCAAAGCCAAGGGATTTTCCGCAGCCCAATGTTCAAATTCTTTTCGCAAAGAATAGTGGTCAGCCTTTTCCATAATTGCTTGGACTATGTTATCAGCTTCACTATTTATGGCCGCCGCAATTTGTTCATATGACATTCCCTTCCAGTCTGCTGGGTCTTGTTTTTTAGTTCTAGCCCACATCATCTGCCGAAAAATCTCACTTGCCCTGCTTTGGCCTTCATTGGTACAGGCATTTGCATCATTCGCACCCTTGTTTGCGTCTCTTTCTCGCTTACACTGTTTGATTTCTTCTTGAGCTTGTTGTTGTACAAAACTTTTTACGATACTTTTAAACAACTTCTTAAATCTGTCGAAGTAATCGTTAACATCCAGACAATTAACGACGAAATTCAATACATTAAAATGGATTTCCTTGGCTTGGGAGGACTTCAAAATGCACGCTTCCGTTGCCACCTGTTGAGGTGGTTGAGGCATCTCCAGGCAAAGACCAAGCTGAACCTCCTCTTTTGGTGGATAAGTAAAAAACATCCATAGAAGTTCAAATGCCTGCACGAATTCTTTTGCATTTCGCATATCTGCCACATCTATCTGCTGGGAATTTGACGAAAAGCCAAAAAATTCATGGGCTGCATTGGAATCAAGAGGCCAATCAAAAAATGCACGAGTTGACAAAGTAGCAGATCCAACTGGATAGAACGCACGGCCTCTAAGCTCAGTATCTCGGTACACCTTGGGGAGCATATCATTGGCCCATTCACCTGCAACAGAAAATCCAATAAACTGTGAAAAAGTTTTTTGGCTTTCGCCGCCAGTTTTAAAATCGGGAGAAAAATACAAATGGTTCAAAACAAGAGAAAAACTGCTTAGAATACAATAAATTAGCTCTTTGCTCAGGGCATTTTCCTGTAGGCGGGTGGCATAATATAGGCAATGTAACAGTTCTCCATAACTGTGCTGCCACCGACCTCTCTGGAAGGTATAAATACCGTTATTACTATTGCAATTACTCTTGATGTCGTCAATTAGTTCCCGCTCTTGGCGTTCCAATGGGTGCTGAGATAGGCGATAGAAATACGTCCTCTCTCCATCCTCTAGATTTTCACTGGCAAAAGGGTTCATCGTATAGCCGAACAGCTTTTTTCGATTCTCTTCATAAGCTCTTCTCTGTTCTGCACCATCCTTATTGGTGATAGGTTCCAGCATCTCCAACATCCGCCAGAACACGCTCAAATCGCGAAGGCTTCTAGGCTCAAAGAAATGCCGTTTTTGGCCACGAGAATCAAAGTACACATGGGTTCGATCAGCGATAATCCGCAGGAGAAATTTCTTGACGGGGACTATGATCTCATTGCCCTGCTGGGGGCAATCGTTGAACATGTTATAGAGTTCCGCTTCCTTGGTTTTGTCCAATCGTACGCTTATCCCTACCTGGTTAGACACATCTATCCGGTTTAACACCGGCATATAAATTCTGTATTCTTCGAGAATCAGTTTATCCAGAAATTGCTGTACCAACATTTTGACTTCCATTTGCTCTGGCGAACTGCAATTATTCCTTTCCTTACCTTCAAAAAATTTTACCCGCAGGTGATTGCTGCAATTTCTTTTCAAGAGAGCTTCATTATATGTTGTCAAAACGATAATCCCTGGGAAACTGAGATAATCAAAGATTTCCTCCAGCAATGTATAGCAGTTTTGGGTCGCATCCTCCCCGTACATATCAATGTCGTCCAGAGCGATGACCAAGTATTGGTCCTTCTCAAAGCCATTCAGTGTTTTGACATAGGTCAACAAATGACTAACAAGGTCCTTGAATTCTCGAGCCGTGGAATGGCTGCTGGCAAGGTTCTGCAGCCCCCGCAGGGCGGACTCCCCCTCCAGAAAATGGCCGCCGCCTTTCCGCAGGCGACAAAGGTTCTGGTACAGTTTGTCAAACTCGCGGTACAGACTGCGCAGTTCCTCCTGATACCGGGCCCGGAGATTATTTCCATTCGTGAACTGCTGCAGATAATTGAACATTCGGGCCAGCACAATCGCAATGATGTCCTCCCCACTCTGCAGGATACCGGCGTCGATTGGTTCCAGACAGATGAAGGACGTGGAGGCAAGGGACTGTAACGAAGCCTCCAACTCCTTGCAGCAACGCAGGGTTTGCAGCTGGCGCCGCACTGTCAGCATGGCAGACGTTTTCCCCGTACCGCGGCTGCCGATGAAGGAAACCATCGTGTGAGTGCGATGTAAAGCGATATCCTGATACGCCTCCGGGTCCGCGCAAGGGTCTTCACAGGGGTCTATCCAGCCGCTATTTTGCTTGGGCGTGCGCCGCTTGGCCTCCGCTTTGCTTTCCTGCACAATATGATTGATGGCGGTCAAAGCCTGCTGGTATTCTTTATTGAAAATATCTTTTTGGGAACCTTTTATGCCTAAAACAACCGTTCCGGCATTTTGTAGATTTTCAAGGTTGGCAATCCGTGACTCCATCCATTCCATGTATTTCCATCCTTCCTTTTCCAAAAAAGGCACTGATTTAGGAATCGTCAATCACTCGATTCAAACCAGTGCCTTACATTTTTATTCACCTTTTGAAGCTTCGAGCGCATTTAGCTCACGCTTTACAAGAGTTTGCAGATACTCATCTTGAATAACGCCATCTACCCAAGAATACAAAACCAGCCACAAAACATGCATAGGTTCGCTATGCTGTTGGTAGCTCTGCAATGCTGCCCACTGTAATGTGCCTTGTTCAGGTGCCGCCTCTCGAGACTTCTGTGCACTACTTTCTTTTTGACCGGGTTCACCAGCAAAGTCAACAGAACGCCGGAGCAGCCAAGACGCCTGATACATCTTGGCTGCTTGGAACGCTTTGCTGACCCACTCTGCTACCATAGCAGTGCTTCGGTAATAGTTATATGCGATCTTCGCCAACCAGATATAAGACTTAAAAGCGTATTGGGTTCTCTTCAAGGACAGCTGCTGCCAGTTTGCTGCCGTATCGGAATCCCTTCCACAGAAAAGAATCTTGGTCACGCGCATGAAGCCGATCTCAGCCTCTTGGTATCGGCCAGCCCGCGCATCGTAACAGGAAACTTTATACTGCGCTTGATAGCAATTATCATCCTGGGCCAATGCCTGTTTGAAATATTGCATCGCCGCGTCAATATTGCCGCCAATTTTCTCGTAATAGTTGCCGAGCTCATACTGAATAAAAGCGTAATAAATATCGCTCGGGTGCGTCTGCGCCAAGATATACGAGTAATACTCGCGAGAGGCAAACTCCAAATTTCGGGAAGTTTTGCTGATAGAAGCCGCCAGCAGATAAGCCGCCAAAAAAGATTTGTCTTTAGCCAAAAGGAATTTAAGCTGTTCGACCAATGTCTGTGCACTGCAAATGGTAAACCGAGCTTCCTCTGGTGAAAGCTCTTCCTTTTCAGCATCACAATCCAGGTTATCATCTGGCAGGTAACGCAAAACAAGACAAACCTGCCGCAAACACCTTCCGGCGTTCACACAAGCATAAATCCCGTAAACACTGCGATTATCCTCGACATTTCCCTCTGGAATCGTCTCTTTGACTGAAAGGCGCTGCTTGCTGCGCAACACGGCATACACATGCCAAAATGACCGAAGCATTTCTACGATTACGGGTTCCGGTGTAATTTTGCTGATGCCGATATTCGCATCGATGGCCTCGCCCATCCGCAGGACGCGGAAAGCGCGCTTGTATTGCAGAAGGGGATACAGGTTGTTGGCGAGATACAGTTCCCGCACTTTCTGGATGCATTCGGAATCCGGCGTGGAGTCCTGCCAAATACGTTGAATCAAATACGCTAGCACTTGAGATTCTAACGCTGCTTTGCTATGCACCTTTTTTGGCTCAGACTCATTTTCCTCAATCGTTTCCCAAACGTAGCTTTCCGAACCTTGAGAGGAAAATCCGAAACGCAAATAAACGCAGATGGACCCACTGGAAAAGCTATATCGGCTTTCCACCGGGTAGTTCAAAAATATTACAACATCACTCTGTGAAATGGATTCCACGTTCCACGTCTGCGATAGCGGTCGGTCGTAGACCAAACAACCTAGAAAACGAAAAAATTCCTTTAAGAACTCTGCTTCTGACGCACTTTCAAAGGGGTGCACGATTTGTATGGTACGAATTGGTTTAATTTCCAACTATTCACACCCCTTCCACAGCTTCTTTATGCCATAGTCTATGCGCCAACAGAAGCTGCTGTTACAATGAATGACACCAACGGATGATATTATTATACCTGTAGAAAGAGTATACGTCAACATATACATCAGCACGCATGGACGCATTTCACAGTTTGCACGAAACACGATGTAGAAAATTGGCACTATTGCCCACAACGACATCTCGGATATCCTCCAACCAACTAGTTTTTCGCAGCTTTTTGCCGTTTTCGTATTAGGTCCCCATCCAATGCACAGGAAAATTATACTGAAAGTCATTATGTGACAGGAACGAAAGAATCATACCCGCAGATTTATTATAACCGCATTGCCCTGTCCGATGGCATGACTGACAGGAGAGTTTACCAGCGTACTTGCACATGGTTTTGTACGTTTCATACTTTTGTTGGCGTTCTTACTTTCTCCACTACGCTCTTCCTACTCCACATCGCTTCTGGTGTAATAGGTAGCTCGCCCGGAATCATGCTTGATCAATACGCCCCGGTCCACCAGCATTTTGATGGAACTTTCTACCGAGGTTTTGCCGATGGTCGGGCAAAGCTCCATCATGTCGCTCTTTGTGAACTTTCCAATCTTTTTATACACAGCGCGTCTTACGATTTCGATCGCCGGAAGCTTTTCGCTGACGAGGTCTACCCTGTCCTCAAAGTCGCGGTATGCCGCCAGGATCGTCCGCAGCAGATATTTGATGAAAGGGGCCGGATCTTCCTGATTTTCATACCACCCGTGTTGGCAGGCTTCGAGCGCATCGTAATACAGATTTTTGTTCTTGGCGATCTTGCTTTCCAGCGAGATATACTTGCCGACCACATACCCGCACCTGTACAAAAGCAAAGTAGTCAGCAGACGGCTCATTCGTCCGTTGCCATCGTTAAAGGGATGAATACAAAGGAAGTCGTGGATGAAAACAGGGATCAGAATCAGTGCATCTACATCCTTTGCATCGAGAATACGATTGTAACTCTCACAGATTACATCAACCGCAGCAGGTGTTTCGTAAGGCGGGAGCAGGGTGAAAAGAACAAATTCGCGTCCGTTCGCATCCGTTGCACTGATGTAATTCTGCGTATTTTTAAAGTGTCCGCCGATGCCTTTTTCTGAATATTGGAACAAGTCACGGTGAAGCTGCAGGATATAATTGGGTCGGATCGGAATGTATTCATAGCTTTCATGGATCGTGTTCAAAACGTCACGATATCCCATGATCTCTTCCTCGTCCCGGTTCCGGGGCGTTGTTTTATCCGCCACCAACTGCTTGAGCCGTGTATTTGTTGTGCGAATTCCTTCGATCTCATTGGATGCCTCGGTACTCTGGATTTTCGCAATTTCTACCAGCTTGTCCAGTTCTGCTGATTTTTGCTTTAGGTACAGTTCCTGCCGGCCCTTGTATTCGTGAATTTGTGCGACAAGTCCCAAGACTTCGTTGTCCCACGTTTTGTTTTTCAATGCCGCATAATTGAATGACCGCATTTTCTCCCACCCCTCGTTTCTTCTCCCAAATTATATCTGATTTTGGGAGATAAATCAAGTGAGCGGGAGATAAGCTCTCCCGCTCCATATTTCGTTTGGAGAAAAAGGCTTCTCCCTGAAACAAAACCATTGCCTCATCTTCATCCGCACACTCTGCACAATTTCCCACACATATTTTTGTGTACTTCCGCTCTGGCTATTTCGCCGCGTTGCTGGTAGTGTTGTGTGTCAATGAGGTGAGAGCGGAATGGAGAAACACAGCACAAAATCCCCGTCGCGCCGTCAGCATGGGCAGGGGTCTGTGCGCAAGCGGGCAGACGGCCGTTGGGAAGTGCGGCTGACCTGCTTTGTGGACGGCCAAAGGCAGCGCAAAAGTTTTTACTTCGACCGGGCTGAGGATGCCTTGTCATTTTTGCGCACAGCCACCACGCCGGAAGGCCCGAATGCCTTGGAACATTCACCCCCGCCAAGCGAACCGATCACACTGCGCTGTTGGCTGCATACCTGGCTGGAAGCGGAAAAAGACAAGGTCAAAGCCTCTACCTGGAACTATTATGAGAGCATCGTTCGCTGCCATCTGATGCGCCTGGGCGACCGCCGAATTGCAGATTTGAGCACGGCAGACATCGAAGCGTTCTACCGTCAGGTTCAGCGTCAGGGGCTTTCGGCGGGCAGTTTGCACGGCGTCCATTGCGTGCTGTACGGCGCACTGCGCGAGGCAGTCCGGCAAGGAGTGATCCCGAGCAACCCGGCGCATCTTGCCGATCTGCCGCCCAAACCCAAGTCGGAGGCAACGGGTTTGTCCCCTTCCCAGCAAGCCCTGCTGGTAAAATCCAGCCAGCGGACGCCGCATGGGGTGTGTATCCGGCTGGCGTTGGCAACCGGCCTGCGCATCGGAGAGCTGGCTGCCTTGCATTGGCGCGACATCGACTTGTCGGATCGCGTCCTGTATGTGCTCCACACCCAGGGAAATACCGGCGGCGAGCTTGCGCCCCCAAAGACGTATCACGCCCGGCGCAGCATTCCCCTGACGGCCAGCATAACCGCTGATTTGACAAATTGGAAGCAGGCGCAAGAGGATGCATCGCCAACGTGCCCGGCTTTCCCGGATGCGGACGGCCAACCCTTGCGCAGTGCCCAGATCCGAAGGGAGTATAAGCGGCTGCTCGCAAGCTGTGGTCTCCCCTCCTATCCGTTCCATGCGCTTCGACACACCTTTGCGACCAGAGCACTGGAATGCGGCATGGACTTCAAGACGCTCTCCCTGATTCTGGGCCACAGCAGCGTGTCTTTCACAATGGATGTCTATGCGCATTGCAGCACGGCGCACATCCGCCGCGAAATGCAGCGGATGGATTACGAATACCGAGAACCAGAGCCGGAGGCTCTCCTAAGCCGTCTTGAGCGCTGCCGTCAGCAGCTGGCCGCCTGCCCGGACCTCATGACAAAAGAACAGTTCCGCATCGCCTGCCACATATCCAAGCGCAAAGCGAGGGAACTGTTGGTATCCGGGATCGTCCCCTGCCAAATGACCGGGAAGAAAACCTGGAAGTATCGGATCCGCAAGGCAGATGCAATGGAGTATTTGGAGGGACGAGGAAAACGGTAACCACATAAAATTGACAGCGTGGCGCAATTGTGCCACTTCGTGGTGCAATCGCGCTTTCTGAAATATTTTTAGGATGTATCTGATAAATCCAAAGCGCTGGAACATTCGCTAAAAAGTAGCAAATACAAGGCGCGAAACCGCGGGAATACTGGATGTATTCCAAGGTTTCGCAACGTAGTAGGCGCTGCTTTTTAGTAGAATTAGACAGCGCTGGGGATTTTTCAGATACACCCTAGGAATTCAAGCTATAGACGATTTGTACAGAACGGATACTTGACCAGAGTAACCGCTTACTGGTGGCAAACGATTGCGATAAAAATCCGCGGTCGGAATGTCGGCCAACGCCTTCACACCTCAGCTGCGGATCAAGTTTGTTGCCTCCTTCCTTGCCGGGAGCAAGTTAGATGCAAGTTGCAAGCAAGTTGGTTGCAAGTTAGATGCAAGCTGCAAGCAACGAATCAGGTGGCAGCGCCGCCCAAAAACCACTTGGCCGCGCTTGTTTTTCCTTCACAGCGAATCCGGCCTTCTGCGCGCAATTCGCGCAGAAAAAAGATTTTGCGGTATATTCTTTATCGTGTTATATCGTGATAGTTGGATCTTGCTATAATTTCACCAACAGCCTGGCTAACATTTTGATCCAAAACTAGTACAGGTTTTACTTGACTATCGTCCATCAACAACTATATCCTTTCAACAATCCTAAACATAATAATCTATGATTCGACAAGCCATAATATGCAATGATAACGGCATTACTAATATTATAGATCAACACGATCATAGAAATCAATCGCATACCTTGCATACCTTTATAAATAGGAGCAGCAAATATATATTCACATGCAATGTGAGCAATAGCCTGATAGCTTACCAATCGAAGCTTTTGTCAAAATAACACTGCGCTAGCATTGAGCCTTTGAAACCGTTTCTTGGAGAGAAAGTGTGCGATTTCTGTTCTTTAACTGTAAATTAAAATCAGCAATACGAATTGACTTTTGCCATCCCAAAATCATCAAAGATGGAGTACTTTATTAAAAGCATGCTAGCGCCCTACACTTGAGTCGACCCTATTTCCCTATAAGTTAAATAATCGCTAACTCCCGTCGGCAAAATGCGGAACCACACCTCTTTTGCAATACGGTTTACAACGCAAGTGATTGTGCACATTGCGCATTGTCGCTTCAGTAAGCCGGCCAAAAAATGTGCATACTGCTAGAAATTCGGCGTTTAGATTTTTTTACTTGGCTTGACAAAATCAAAAAAAGGCGGTATAATGAAAAGATTTACACAAACTGTTTTGTTTCGTATCATGTTTTATTGTTTGTTTTCGCAAACTAAATAAACACAAATAAATATCGATAAATTGTCGAATTTTCAAAAAAGCATCGTAAACACGGCAATATCCGGCAAGTTTTCGAAAAAGCCCAAGTGCGCGCAAGTTCCTCCGCAGCAGAAAAAACATCGATTTGCAATTGAAAACATTTCTATGCTAAAATTCAATTGTTGTTTTTGATAACTTCGTCAAGTTATTTATTTAGTACTAGCTTTTCCACTTGCCTAGCAAATTTCTACAATCCTTTTTGTTATAACACGATTTCAGCATATCGTCAATACAGATCTAGAGAGGAGTTTTGTTGTGCCACAGCCAGAGATTCATGCGCCACAATCCAAAAGGATAGCAGCAAGTGCAAAAATTCAAGGTGCAACCGGAGCAGATTTGGATAAGATTCTAGGTTATGTGAAGGTAATGTATATTGTCCGAATCGTTTTAACAGTTTCGGCCCTTGCTATAGGCACTCTACTTGCCATCTTTAACAATACCCTTGCACTATCGGTAGGCACGATAAATGTTAACGGTGTTGAAGTGTCTAATTTATCCCTTAATGTTGGTACTCTACTAATTTTGGTAGGTATTTTGATGGTTATGTTCGGCTTTAAAGCTGATGATTTTGTATATAAAAAGAAATAAACGTGAAGTGGTGAATGGAAGTGGGAATTCTAGTTCAGAATTATTCTGACGAAGAATTATTTAACAGTATTGAATCAGTACTGGAAAGAACAGAAGGCTATACAGATTCTCAGGCTGTTGAGATTATTTTGAAAATTGCTTATGCGAAATTCAAAAAAGAATTGCTGAGTCGTATCACGTCTCTGACTTCAAATTGCAAATCTTTTGTGTTTGAGAGTGAATATACAGAGGCTGAGTGGAAAGAAATTTACTCTTTGCATTATGCGAACACAACATATGCAAAATCAAATAAAGTTATGAGAGTGCACTTCTTTAGTTGCACATGCGATGACATTGAGAACATCGAAACTGAAGGTGAGAGAACAAATGAGCTTGTCCAACAATTACTAGCCTCTTCTTTCTTGGGTTATATAACGTTACGTCCCGTTAGAGACTATAAGATTATGCTTTCTATCGTATGTCCCAATTGGAAACATTTTAGTGCTTTATCGGGTTATGTGATGTCATATCCGGAGACAGTACATATTGGTCCATACAGTATAACATTTAATACTTTTGGTTTTTTCGCACAGGATACTGTATTAACGCGTTGCGCACAAGCAAACATAATCATGTTTTCTTCTTTCATGCATAAGATTTACAACCAGAAGAGGTTGAAGATCGTGGATATGTTTCAACGCACACGGTACACTCCTTTACCCGATCCCGGATTAAGTCTTGAAGGTATATGTGAAATCCTGTACAGGAATAGTATCCCAGCCAATTTTCAGACAATATACTACACATCGAAAGATTGTCACGATAAGCAGCAAATCGCTGTTGCTGTGGTCAAGGCATATATTGAAAGCCGCCTTCCCGTTATAATCTACCACAATCAACATGTAGTTATTGTTATCGGTCATACGAAAGAGCCCCACAAACAATTTATTGTTTATGACGATTCTGGCGTTTTCTTTGAGTCAACTCACCATGAGATGCCTTTTGTCGCTGCAATTAGTGAGGATGAGTTATTCCCAATTGAAGATGATTTAGATCCAAATGTTGAGAATTCTTGGAATTTTATTGGAGGCACTCACGAACGTGTTTACCTACAGCCAGATGAATATTTGACTTTTCTCAGTCAACGTATAAATATATATAATTCTGAAGGTCATCCTGTCCAACAAGATACTCGTGACTACCGAAACCTACTGGTCGATAATTCTATGCTTCGTGAATATTTAGCAAATCATGTCTATACTGAAGAAGATGGCAATTATGCTCCTGGCTATATCACGTTATCTACGACAAACCTTCCACACTATCTGTGGTATACCGAAGTTCAAATTGCGCCTAATGTTTGCATGTTGCTAATTGGCGACCCCACTTATCCTTGGACCACCTCTGAAAACATCTTTGTTTTTGGAGATTTATATGGCGAGGTATCCCCTCTCTCTCTGTTAACTGAAATTACCAAATAGTTTAGGTGGTTTCAATTTTTTCTATCAAACTATATCTATTTAGGAGGCCCACATTGAAAACAGGAACAAGGTTGCCTTCCGAAGCCAAACACATCGTCGAGAAGGTCAGAGAAAATTATCGTCATGTGAGTTCCGACCCCGAGTTGCTAGAGTCTTATCATCGTCAAAGACTTGCTGAGCTTAATTCTTTAAAATTTTCACCGCGAGCGGCTCGAGCAACTTCAACAAAGAAATCGTTAAGAATGAAATAACAACTTTCTTTTCACTTTTCGCACAATATCGAGTGCATAAATTTATTTTCGGTATTGATCTATATTATGATTTTTCTTAAAAGTAAAATCAAAGGGTTAAGTGTGTTCATTTTATTCTGATAACTCAATAACAAAGTAAAGAGCCCCACCTATTAGACAGCATTTGTTGCTGTGAACAGGTGGGGCTTTTCTGGTAGTGTCAACATTCTTTCGCAAATTTAGTTTGCAGTCTCTGGAATAAATGAAGTCAGCCAGCAATAGAGGCATCCTCAAAGGCCGCCTCCAGGTGCTTCATGTTCATGTACTTTTTGTTGCCCCACTGAGTACCTGCCACATGGCGTAGCCGGGCACAGACCAGCATCAAGGCGGAGTTGCCGTCCGGGAAACTCCCCACCACTCGAGTGCGGCGGCGGATCTCCCGGTTGAGCCGTTCAATGACGTTATTGGTACGGATGCGAGTCCAGTGTTCGCTGGGAAAAT
>ERZ1090864.700-NODE-702-length-17706-cov-11.950711_pt1 | contig 17706 bp, 14 predicted proteins | sample MGYA00478479_ERZ1090864 | MGnify/ENA primary metagenome ERZ1090864 (study PRJEB33644, sample SAMEA5815743) | chicken gut metagenome | biome: Chicken; feature: Gastrointestinal Tract; material: Caecum | place: Ireland | collected 2019-01-01 | study: A study of the...
TGGTATCTCACCATCTTTTCAGACCGGAGCAGCCTCTCCGGAAGTATCATTATCAAAAACAGTATCCTCGCCGCAAAGTTCCCACGCTCTGCCCGCAGCATGATATTTCTTCGCTCCTATCCATCTTCAACTTCTGCTCTGTCTATATATATGAACTTTACGACACGGTGTCGCAAAGTAAGAATTGATGTCGGATCATCCTGGCGTATCTGCCACCCGGCTCCACCGTTTCCTTACGTCCTGCAGGATAAAATATTCGGTTATCAAGGTACAGTGCTTTCAAAGTCGGGAATAGAAAGGGAATATTCCCGTCCTTTTGTTATAGCCGGATCTCAAAATTCAGGATTTTTGTTATCAGCTTTGTCTCCAGCCGCCTTTTCATATATTCATCGGTCACATAATGGATTCTCCCAAATTCATCCTTATATTCTCTCTTGCACTCACTGTTGATAAATGGCTGAAAATAGGAAAGTATCTGATTGATTGCTTCGGCATCACCTTCGATAGCCGCCTGGACGGTTTCAAACTCCGGCATTTCTCTATGTTTCTTTACTTTCATATGTAATTTCACTCCATCAATTTTCTTAAAAGCCTTAGAGAATCATCTTTATGATAATGTATGGTACTCTGCACCAATTTCAGGCAGTCAGCGATTTCTTTCTCTGTCATATTCAAAAAATAAAGCATCAGAATAATTTCCCGCTTTTTTACAGGAAGTTTTTTTAGCGCCATGCTGATCCACTCGTTGTGGACAGGAACCTGCCTGCCCATAACGGTGAAATAATCTGCCATATCATACTCATCACAACAGTACAGAGCATCCAGGTCTTTCTTCAGAAGTTCTGAAAAAATTACTTCCCGCTCTCTCTGCCGATCCAGCTCATCAAGATAATTCAGTGCCTCACCATGCAGAACTTTAATGCAATAGGTGCAAAATTTTCTCCGCACGATTTCTTTTTCCTGACGGTTCAGTTTCAAAAGGGATCACCTCCCTTCTGCTTAAAGCCGTAGTAAAAGATGTCAGATCCTCCCTTTCACAGCGAGGACAGGAGAGAAACCGATAAAAAATCGAAAAAGCGGGAAAATTTTTTAAAAAACTTTTCTCCAATTTCTCCAAAACCTTTCATCAGAATCTTTCTCTGATGGTCGGCGGCCCTCGGTTTCGAGGTTTATGGAGAAAGTCCCACAAAATTCGACAAAGAAAAACGCCAGGTAGTTTCTTGAGCTTCCTGGCATCATAACTATAAAATTTTTCTTCTGTTCTATCATACGGATTTTTTATGTAGATTAGTGCCGATTTTTGCCACCAAAAATCCCATAACCGCAATAGAATTTTTTTGAGAAGTGTTTCCTATACTTTTCATCAAATAAAAAAGGCCGTCCATGATTTATCCCACAGTAACCCACAGACGGCACGAAAAATAAGCCTTACTGCAAGAAACTGTTTTTTTTATTTCATTGCAGTAAAGCCAATGATATTTAGTTTTTAAATCGGTACTCTAGTATGTATTTTCCCGGTATTACAAAGCAATTTCAAAAAGAAAACCAGCACAGTAGAATAGATTTGAGGTGAATAACTATGCCGGAAGATAAATTTATTTTTCTAGGGAAACGCATACGTTCTGCAAGAAAGGAATGCCAATTAACTCAACAGGAACTCGCTGATCAATCCGGACTTGCAGTAAAAACTATTCAGGATATAGAAAAGGGACGAAAAAATCCCACTTACGAGACACTATGTCTTCTAATAGATCGACTAGGTGTCTCTGCAAATACCTTGTTTCCTTCAAAATCCACTATTGATGCTGAAACACTTCAGCATCTCCTGGGCAAATTACAAGCCTGCAATAAGCAGAATCAAAAAATGGTCTTAAATTCTCTAAATTTTCTCGTTGAACAAGTTTTAGAAATTCAGAACAACCCTGAAAATAGTGATTCTCAGTAAACCAGCAGACCCGCAATGTCTGCTGGTAATTCTTTTAATCTTTCGCAGTTGTTAATACAGCATAATCTGATATTTTTCTTTTACCATACTTATCTTCATTTTCATTTGACAAAGAGTTGCCCTTATTCCATTGCCTTCGTCTCATAATCCTCTTTTTCGTGTTTGGAAACCAGAAGAAACGGAATTGTCTGATTACCGATTCGTACCTTCTGCAATAAGTCCAGATCAGAACCATCCGGCAAATCAAGATCTGAGCAAATATTCATCTCATTTCTGGATAGAGAATAACCTATTTGAACAGAAACTATTCCTAATTGAATTTATAGGCAAATCTTATTCTACTGTTTCAATCGAATCCACAATGCTCATTTTGGACATCTTTCGTAATGGAATTGCTGTTGCCAATAAACAAGCACCCACTGCCAAAAATGCTGCTTCCATGATAGGCAAGACAGGAATTGCAACAAATTGAATGGTATCACTGGTAGCTGCCTTAATGAAAATCGTACAAACATATCCCAAAATACTACCAATTACAGAAGCAATTATCCCGTAATATGCGCCTTCCCAAAAAAAAGTCTTGTACATGCTCAATGCACTCATACCAATGGCTCGCTGCATACCAATTTCCGTTACTCTAGTGTGGATATTGGTGTAGACGGTATTGATGATATTTAGAATACCAATTAGGCCAACGAAAAGAATCAGTCCCCATGCCAGCATTTGAATTTGAGCAAAGCTCTCTTGTAGCTGCTGGTCGGTTTCTTCATACGACAGGAAAGTCGTCCCTGGCGTCTGCTCACAAAAATCCTCAACAAATGTATCAAAGTTTTCCCGATCTGCGCCAGCATTTAGTGTAGGTAAAAACTCGGAATAGGTATTTTTCCCTGTCAGTTGCTCGTAAATGCTGTCATCGACAATTACCTGAACTCCATTTGTGAAGCCGCCATTTCCGATACCAAGATAACCGTCATAGCCATCCAGTGTTTTCAATACTTCTAAATCTGTACCTGCAACATAGATGGTCGAACCAGCTTCAATACTTGTAAATTCCAACTGCCCATCACCATAGCTAACCGGAATTGGATTGCGTACTACACAAGCATTTCCTGATTTCAGTTGTTCAAGCTGATCTGCGGACAGTTCTGAACTAATAAAATAATCCCAGTATTCATCATTAAGGCCAACAACCTGAAAAGTTTCACCAGGCTTTAATGGAAAGCCAATATCAATGCCGTCAAGCTGCCCCGCTTCATTTTGTTCGTAAAGGGAAAACTGAATAGCAGCCACACTTTTAACGGCTTCGTTCTCCCGCAACTCAACTAAGGCGTCCTCGGAAAATCCAACGTTTTCATTTGTAATCTGATAATCACCCAAGTGGCTCCCTTGAAGGGCACTGGCTGCATTTAGGATCGTCGTAAATCCCTGCAAAGCAATAAATACTGTAATACTCATAATGAGGGACAAAACTGTGATTGCTGTCCGCCCCTTATTTCTTTTCAAATTGAGCCGTGCATAATAGGCCTCAAAATTGCGGATTTTTTTTGCCCGGCGTTTTCTGCGACGAATTTTTAAATTATTTCCAGACATTGCCATGATGGGAGATACTTTTGCGGCAGAACGGGCTGCTGGCAATGCAGCGAACATAGCAAAGGCTAAAGTAATTGCACCGCTGATAATCAGCGAAATTACTTTCAGAGAGCTGTTTTCTGCAATCAACGCTTGGAGTTCTGTTGCATTTTGAACCAAAAAGAGTTCAGGTGAAATTAGCCCGGTAGCTGCCGCCAAAATTCCGCTGGCACTTAGTGAACCAAGAAGCATACCAATAGGAATGCCAATCACACACAGCAAAATTACTTCTATCACAACGATTTGATAAAGTTGGCCCTTCTCGCCACCAATTGCCCGGAGCGTTCCATATTCTTTCATCCTCTTGGACACGGAGATTTTCAAAATGTTGTAAATCACAAGCCCCGCTGCCAACAGGATCAGGAAAGCAACCAATATCCCTGCAACGGCCATAAAAGAAAAGCCGGTGTCATTTGCGTCCTCGGAATCCGTAGTGTAAGAAATCCCCATTGCGTTCAAATACACAATATTGTAACTGGTGTCCAGTTCGTGGATTTGGAGCTTCTTGTTGATGTCATCAACAACAGGTTGAAATGTGCGTTTATCGGCAGTTCGTATATCTACATTATAATAGATATGGGATTTGGGAAGGAGCTGCATGGCCGTTCCTTCTCCAACAATGCCGGTAACTGTACCACTTACATATCCCAAATAGTTGCTTTCCAAAATTCCCGTGAGAACAAATTCTGCGGTGTATGAATAATTATCTGCAATATTATGGCGAAGGGACTTTTCCAGCGAAAGACTGATTTTATCACCAATATTTCCATCAATCCCCAAATATTTCAACACATCTTCAGGAAGTGCAATTTCCATCGGAGCTTGTGGCAGTTTTCCTTCTTTGATTTTTGTGCTGGAAGGATAAATGGACGCATTATCTTCCTGATATTCAGTCAAACCAAGATTTAAGGATGAAGTAAGTTCCATGCTACCCAGATAAATAGAAGCTCCCACATAGGAGAGACGTTCATCCTGTTGGATTGCGTGAAGCTGATTGGCGTCCATTTGTAAAAAGGTTGCGTAGCGGTTTCCGCCAAGTGCGATAGCCTGTTGTTCCCGCATGGCAGTCAGGACGCCGAGAGATTGTCCAACAATGGTTGTCATCATCGTGGACAACACAACTGCAATGAGGATAAGAATAGAAGTAACCTTTTGCGCTAACAGCTCTTTGATTGCCAATGTTCGGAAGGACTTCATTTTACATTCACCTCCGAAAGAATACCGTCTACAATTTGGAACTGTCGTTCTGCCATTCGTGCAATGCGACTGTCATGTGTAATCACAACAAGGGTTTTCCCCATCTCTTTCCAGATGCCTTGAAGCAGCTCCATAACCTCGCCGCCGCTTTTGCTGTCCAGATTTCCAGTGGGTTCGTCAGCAAAAATTACATCCGGTTTTGCTATCAAAGCACGGGCAATCGCTACACGTTGCTGCTGACCGCCGGATAGTTCGTGGGGTAAATGTTCCAGACGCCCTTGAATATTAAGTAACTCTGTAATCTGCTTTAAGTACGCTTCATCTGGCTGCTTTTTATCCAGCAAAAGAGGCATGATAATATTCTCTTTTGCGGTCAGAACCGGAAGCAGGTTGAATTGCTGAAAAATGAAACCAATCCGCTTACGCCGAAAAGCAGACAATTCCTTGTCGCCGTAACTGTAAATATCTTTTCCGTCATAGGTCAGGCTGCCGGATGTGGGTCTGTCCAAGCCTGAAAGTAGGTGAAGCAGGGTACTTTTACCACTGCCAGATGGCCCCATGATCGAAATAAAATCACTTGAAGCAATTTTTAAGTTCGCATGATCCAAAGCGACAACCTGGCTTTCACCGCTACCGTAAATTTTAGATAATTCTTTTGCTTCGATATTCATAAAAAACACTCTCCTTAACTTGTGGTATAAGGAGAGTGTAAAATAGAAATCTCAAAAATCGCTCAAGGTTTGAAAGATAATTGAAAAACAGCGGTAGCAGTTGCTCCAGCCGGAGATTGATTTTCCAAAATCAATTTACCGCCGTGCTTTTCACATAGCAGGCGACTGCTATAAAGCCCCATTCCAAAATGTGCAGAATTGCTGCTTGCCGTTTCAAAGGGTCTTGGCCCATTCTGAATCAGTGCAGATGAATACCCCGGTCCATCATCTGATATTTTCAAAAGCAAATGATCTTTTTCTAAAACAACTTTAATGGATAGCTCGCTTTTTGCATACCGGGCCGCATTTCCAATGAGGTTTTCTGCGACTGTAAGAAAAATACCATGATCTAAAAGAACTTCCCCAACCAATGGACACGACAAAGCAATTTTTTTAGTGTTGGCTAATAATCTGGTGGTTTCCTGCAACTCATTTTGTAAAACAGATAGGTCAATCTTTTTGGGATGAACGGAAAGCTGCTCCAATTTTTGAACGCTGCTCATCGCCTCTACATACTGTTCGATACGCAGCGTATATCCTTCCAATCTGCTTATCGCTTGCTCATCCTGAACGCCTTGCCGCAGCAATTTTACCGTTCCTTTTAAGACTGTGATTGGATTACGCAAGTCATGAGAAAATGCTGCATTGAGCCGTTTCCGTTCTTCTGCCTGCTGCCACAGCAAGCGATTTGTTTTTAGGAGTTCCCCTCGCATCCCTTCAAAGGCAGCACAAAGTTGTCCCATTTCATCGCTGGACGATACTGGTAATGAAAAGTCCAAATCATTATTTTGAATCCGAGTAATGCCATCCTGCAAAATACCAATAGGCTCTCTTAGTTTAAAATGATAAAAAAGAACAACAGAAGTCAATAATCCTCCCACCGGAAATACAATACAGGACATAATTTGCACAATATTCAGGGCTGTTAGTATACGCTGCTGTGATATTGTTGGCTCTGGCAAGGGTATAACGGAACCATTTGGCAAAATTTCCACTCCGCCAGACGGGTAGTTTGCCATGATACCACGACAAATGAAAATGACAATACCGAGTAATAGAAACGCAGCAAGCAAACAGAACAGGGATAAGAGCAAAAAAGACTTTTTAAGACTCATATTTTTCAAGCGCTCCACCGATACCCACACCCCCAAACTGTCTCAATGTAATTGTGCAGCGTATGTACTGCAAACTTAGCTCGTATTTTCCGAATGTGTTCCATGATTGTATCGCTATTTCCATCTCCATCCAGTCCCCATACGAGTTCATAAATCCGTTCTCGGTCAAAGACTTGCCCTGCATTGAGGGAAAGAAGCTCTACGATTTCAAACTCCCGCTTAGACAACGGGATGTTCTGGCCGTTGATTGTAACTGTCCGGGCAGAATAATCGAATGCCAGTTCACCAAAGAAACGAACCGCAGAATTACTTTGGCGCCGTTGCTCTCGTCGCAGGTGTGCAGCAATACGCGCCCCTAATTCGTCCAGGTCAAAGGGTTTTACAATATAATCATCTGCCCCTGCTTGGAAGCCTTTAATTTTATCGCTAGATTCAATACGGGCGGTCAGGAATAGAATAGGACAAGTAATATAATCTCGTATCTTTTGGCATACGGTCAGCCCGTCAATATCTGGCATATTGATGTCCAGCAAAATCAAATTAGGATTGTTGCCAACCTTTTGAAGTGCTTCTTGGCCACTATATGCGGTCATAATTTCGTATTGTGCCTGAAAATAGCTCTGTATCATTTCAACGATGCCACGTTCATCATCAACAATCAATATTTTAAATTTCATGACTTATCACCTCTATTCCATTATACCATAGCATTCAATTCTCAAGAAACACTCAAGGGACTTTGCTCTTTAGCCGTAGTCCCTACTTATAGTAATATTTATTGCTTTGTTTAACCTTCCATTTTTAATATATAATTCATTTGATCCTCTCCTTTGGCTAGACTATATGATATAAATAAGGTTCATAAACAAAAGAAACGGCAGCTCTGAAATCAAAGCCGCCGCAAATGTGAAATGATGCGTAAAAGTATATCTGTTCTGCGATAGCTTTTTTCTTTTGCCATCGCTCGTCAGATTTTCTTAAATTCCATAATATAACTTAATGGCATTGGCAATATATTCTGAACATCCTGTTCCGTACTGTTTATCTGTAGCCTCAGCTAATTTTTCATGGGACGAATATTCCTTTGCTAAATCAAGCAGAATATTTCTTGCATTATCCAAATGGAATATTTTTTTGTAATTTTCTGCAAGTTTTACGACCGCTTCTTTTGCTAACTGGTCATTATTCTCCATTTTTGCGGTCATAAATTGCTTGTAAATTTTCTCGTTTTCATCTTGTTCCGATTTGAGCCCTTCGGTATTCCCTGTAGACTGCAATATAGCTTCCATAGCCTTCTCTTTGCTGCCGTACCATTTAATCAAATCAGCCGTAGCCTGTTCATTTGCGAAACCAGTCGCTAAATATTCTCTGTATTTTTCTTCACTCCCGTATTGCTCAATTTGTTTTTTGAGTGTTTCCTCAGGCATAACTGTTAAGGTATGGTCTAATAATTTTTGAATATCGTCGTTACTAAATGCTTCAAAACTCATGGTATTAACTCCTTTCATTACGTCGGTTATTAACTCAATGATTCCATTTAATCTATTACGCTTTCTTTCAAGAAGTTTTTTTTGAGCCAATAACACCTGCTCTTTGTCATAATTGGGGTTTTCCATAATTTTTTTAATATCAATCAATGGAATTTCCAACTCTCTAAAGAACATAATTTCTTGCAATCTCTCTAATGCCCTAGTGTCATAAAGGCGGTAACCGGAATTTGTTAATTTTGTCGGTTTTAATAAGCCTATTTCGTCATAATACCTAAGCGTTCGTATACTTATTCCGGTTATTTCCGACACGTCTTTAACAGTTTTCATTTATCCTCCTTTCATTTTCAATCGTAAGCCATTACGCAACGAGAGAGTCAATAGTAGTTTTTTATTTTTATCGCAATTTTTTTGTGGGATAACGGACTACCGTCTAGCAATTCCAAGCGCTCCATTTCCACGTTGCTTCGGGATATAACATATATTCCATATTTAATCCGTTCTTTCCTCTTAATCCGTTAATCTATATTATATACTGATAGCCAAATAGAAAAGCAAGAAATAAAACATGAATAATAAAAAATATATTAGTGCATACTCACTTTCCTCTATAATAATACGGCTTTACATATAGGAACTCTTCCAGAGCAAGTTTCGCCTGCGTAACTCAAAACCCACTTCATGGCTTTTGCTTACCCGGCAAACTTGATGGGGATTCCGCTCCCCATACCCTCGGTTCCAGCGCATTTATTTAATGTGTTATTACGGCTCCTGTGAAAGACAGTCGCAGCGTGATCGGTTCCCATCACGAAAAAAAATCATTTTAAAAATATTCATTTCGTTCTCTTTATGCTCTTTAAATCGGCTTATAGTATGAATACAAGTTTTAGCAGAAAGGAATTTTATGGCTAGACCAAGAAAACAAAAGGAACTGAGGCGCACCCACCCCGTCATGCTCCGTTTCACGGACACAGAGTATGAACGCCTTTTATCCCTTGCAGAATCCGCAAGCCTTCCCCTCGCAGAGTATATCCGGAAACAAGTCACGGGGAAACAGGTGAAAATCAAATATGAAATTGTGGCAGATCTGCCGGAACTGAAAAAACTGATTGCAGAGTTTGGCAAGATCGGGAGTAATCTAAATCAGATTGCCCGCCACTTTAACAGCGGCGGTATCCATTCACAGGAAATGCGAAAAAAAATTGACCAGGGGATTTCCGACATTTATGAGATGAAGTACGAAGTTCTGAAAATGGCAGGAGACTTCCTCTCCCTCTCTCCGGGAGATACTTCTGTCCAGAAAGGAGACTCTTACCATGGCAATCCTGAAACATATCGCCAGTAAAAATGCCGATTATGGGGAGGCACAGCGTTATCTGATGTTTCAATATAATGAGGACACCATGAAGCCGATCCTGGATGAAAACGGCAGGCTGATCCCCAGGGAGGAATATTATCTAGACAGCATCAACTGTGATCCTTTTACTTTTGATATGGAATGTAAAGAGTTAAATGCACAGTACCGTAAGAATCAGACTTTTGATGAAATTAAATCCCATCACTATATTTTAAGTTTTGATCCGAAGGATGTGGAAGAAAGCGGGCTGACCGGAGAGCGGGCGCAGCAGCTCGGCCTGAAGTACGCACGGAAAAATTTTCCCGGTCACCAGGCTTTAGTCTGTACCCATACAGACGGCAATAATAAAAGTGGCAACATCCATGTGCATATCGTCATCAACAGCTTACGGAAACATGATGTGGTGCGTCAGGACTTTATGGAGCGTCCCTGCGATTCCCATGCCGGTTATAAACATCATCTCACAAAAGATTATCTCTCCTATCTGAAAAAAGATGTGATGGATCTGTGCCAGAGGGAGCAGCTCCACCAGGTTGATCTGCTCTCTCCTGCTGAAAAAAAAATAACTGACCGGGAATATCATGCACGGCGCAGGGGACAGAAAAAGTTGGAACGGTTAAACCAGGAAATGACTGTCGGCGGTATCACACCACGCAAAACAAAATTTGAGACACAGAAAGATTTTCTCCGAAATGCCATTGACAAGGCATCCGCTTCCGCCCGCAGTCTGGAGGAATTTCAAAAGCAGCTTTCAGACAACTATCATGTTACACTCAAGATCAGCCATGGGCGGTTCAGCTATCTCCATCCGGAGCGTAGGAAATACATTACAGGAAGAAGCCTGGGAACGCAGTACGAAAAGGAAACCCTGCAGTCCGTATGGGAGAAAAACAGAACATCCTTTGTGGTGCAAAGCGACCTTCCACCTTTCGTCTTTATCAGATCCGAACTCCGGCTTGTAGTTGACCTGCAGAATTGCGCTAAAGCCCAGGCAAGTTCCGCTTATGCTCGAAAAGTACGATTGTCTAATTTACAGCAGATGGCAAAAACAGTTGCCTATATCCAGGAGCATGGATACGATACGGAAGATGATCTGAAAGCTGCTTTTTCCAAAGCACAGGCGCAGACAGCCGATATGCGAAAGGCGCTCCGCTCTACTGAAAAGGAACTGCGGGAGATCAATGAACAGATCCATTATACCGGACAATATCTGGCAAATAAATCCGTGTACCGACAGTTTCTTAACAGCAAAAATAAGAAGAAGTTCCGTCAGGAACACCAGACGGAAATCACCTTATATGAGACTGCACGGAAGGTACTGAAGGAACGCTCGGAAGATGGAAAACTGCCATCCATGAAACTGCTCAAAGCAGAAAAAGAAAAGCTGACCGCACGGAAAAACAGCCAGTACGAAACATACCAGAATCTCCGGGGATATGAAAAAGAACTGCATACTGTCCAGACAAACATAGCGACATTCCTGGGGAAAGACCGTTCCAGGCAGAATGAACAGGAAAAAGATAACGCACGTTCCTGACCTTGTGTCCATAAAAAAGGGAAGATGCCTGCCCCCATGAGCAAAACATCTTCCTCTTTTTTATTTTCTTCTCCGCTCCATTTCTTCTTCCGCTGTCATCTGCGGTACAGGCTTCCCGCCCTTTCTGGCAATCTCCGCCTGCTTCAGATGGAGCCGATCCAGTACAGAGATACGTTCCCCAATCTTTCGTGGTTTCAATGGCAGATTATTCATACGCCCATCGATCATATTATAATTCTGTTCTTCCGTAATCTCTGCGCTCCGCAGATATTCCCCGTTTTCATAGGCTTTCTGCCAGTTTTCCAACGCCGGCTTTTCCTGTTTTACTTCTGACAGTTCCTCTTTCTCCGGGTGCAGATACTCCCGAATCTGCTGTTTGACAGCTTCGTCAAACCCATGGAAAACATTGTCTACCACCAAATTCCCGTCTCCATCAAGGACTACATTTGCCGCCTGTGCCCCATAAACGGTATGTTCCATCAGGAAAAATTCCCGGCCATCTATGATAATGCTGTCATAGGCAAGCCAGCTTCCCTCTTTTCCCTCGATATGGAAATCTGTCGTATCATAGGAGATCAGCGCACAGGAAGAACCCAGGCGAAGAAACCCCGCAATCACGATAAATCCCTCTTTATCCACATAGTAAGCGGTAGTCTCACCATTGCTGTTTAAGACAAGCACATCACTGACACTAAGGGAATGGCAGGCTATGGAACGGGGCGGATGTTCTTCCAGACGTTTCCGGATGCTTGCAGGCGTATCGCCGTTTTTCATTCGCCCCAGATATACCTGCCCATAATTCTCATGGCGCACCGGGATTTTCTTCTCCTGCAGCTCCTTATAACAGCGGAACCGGATCAGGCGGTTTTCCGGCGTTGTCTTTAGCTGATACCATGCAAACTGATTGACTTCCACTATTCCTCTCCCTCCGCCGGTTCCTGCCGGTATTCTTCCAGATCCATTACAGAAAATTCCTGATCTGTTAGCTGCTCCATCTTTTTTAGCGTACTGTTTACAAGTGTGAGCATCTCCGTATCTTCTTTCACAAAGGGAAGTATCCTGCGAATCTCCTGCATGGTTTCCGTCCGGCAGTTCTTTTTAAACATTGCTATGACAAAACGTTCATCTTCTTCAAATCTTACTCTCATATCTCCGGTTCTCCTTTCCTGTGTCCCTGGCTTTTCTTTTCCGCTTTCTGTTCCTCTTTCTGTTCCTGGGCTTTCTGTTTTGCCTGACGTTCCCGGAGCGCCGCAAGTACGGACTGGCGAACTCCGGTAGGCTTTTCTGCTTCCTGCTTCTGTACATTCTGTACCGGTTTATCCTGTTCTTCTCTGCCAGACTCGTACTTTGGCTGCACTTCATTTTCTTTCTGGTTCTCCTTTATCAGCATTTCTTCCAGATCCGCCATGGCTTTCTGCACCAATGGACTCTCTTTATAATGGGGAACCAGTTCAATCGCATCTTTTGAGATCACTCCTGCCCGCATAAGCTCATAATCCCCGTCATACATACTTCCATCTTCCAGCCGGAAACCAATCCCTTTGATCCCGTTTATCCGTTCCGATGGGATTTCTTTGTATTTCTGGAAGGCTTCCTCCAGTGTCAGATTGTCGTAATACTCCCCCATCACCGGGAACTCCATGCACTCGGCAGCATAAAAACAGATAGACGCCTCTTTTTGCATCGTGGCAATCTCCTGCCTCTTTTCCACTTCATCTAAAAATCCTTCCAGTTCCATTACTTTGTAATTGACAGGCTTCCCGCCGGCTTCGCCGGAGAGGATATCTTCAATCGCTTCCTGCTCGGAAACATCCTCATTTTCATAGATACCCCCGTCAATCTCCCGGTAATCCGCATCATAAAAGGTATAATCATACCCGCGATCTGTGGACTGAATAAAAAAATACTGCTCCATTCCCGGAAGGAAATAGACCGCCTCCATATCCCGGTTATCCAGATAAAAGACGGCCCGGTTCACAGCATCCATCACTTCCGGATTCATCCACTTCCCGCTTAAAGATACCTTTTCAATATCTTCTACTTCCTCAATTCCGTTTTTACAGCAGATCAGGAGCATCCTGGAAGTGACAGGCTCCCGGCTTTCCATACCGAGCTGTTTGTCTAAGTGGTTTGGCTGAACATGATAAGTTCCCAGGGCTTCCTCCAGTGTGGCGAAATACTGATATTCCCGGTCTGCTTTGTCCCCATATGCGTCATTTACCACATAAAACTGCTTAATAAACGGTTCCGGTACTTTCTCATACAAATACTCCGTGACCGCTTCCATGGCACCGGCATCGAATCCATGCTCCAAGTCCTCCGCAACCAGCTTCCCGTCCGCATCTAAAATAATACCGGCCACAGTATCGCCATATTCATCATGTTCCATCCGGTAAAACATCTCCCCAGCAATCTCTTTTGCTTCAGCCGTATGCCAGGTTCCGAAATATCCCTCTGCCCGAAAGCCTTTTGTCTCTGCCGTTACCTGTGTCGTCTCTTTCTCTATAAGCTGTTCCCTTGCTCCTATTGTCTGCCTCGCAAGGTCAATAAAACCGTCCAGCACCGCCGGGTGGCTCGTCACAACATAATCGGCGTTTAAATCCATGCCACGGCTGATATTCTCCGGAATTTTAAAGCTATCCGCCCATTCCTTTGTCTCTTTTGAAAGCCGCCCGTCAGCTTTAAGATGCTGAACAGTACAGGCAAGCACAAATGACACTCTCTCTGATCCGTATGCCTCTACCACATCTGATGCGGCATCCTCTGCCAAATGATACCCGTCAAAATGTTCGCTAATCGCTGTTTCAATTGCCTTCTTACAGTCCAGGTTCAGCTTCCGGGAGTCCAGATAAGCATCCACATTTTTATGCTCCATAGCGTAGGATAGATCTGACAGATAAAGCGGCGGGTATTCTTGTTTCACCGTCTGGATTTCCTGTGTCTTTCTTCTCTGGGTAACAAAATCTGCCAGCTCCTGATATCCAAAGCTGTCAACATAATGGGCAGTCAGTTCCCCGTCTTTCTTCAATACCACCACATCACTCACAGACAGAGAATGACCCGTATAGTCCTCTGGATGTGCAATATTGAATTTTTCATATAATGTTTCCAGGGTGTCTCCTTCTTTCAGTTCATCTCCGTAGACAAACTGGTAATCAGCGCCATCCACAGCCAGATTTTTCTCCTGCAGGTACGCCATACCCATAAAACGGTATGCTGTTCCGGCCCCGTCCTCACGAATCTGGTAAATCCCATATCTGTCCTGTGTTTCCTCAAAAAGTGCGTTCTCCTGATGACGCTGCGTTTCCCTCTGGATCTCCCGTATCCTTTCTTCTATCTGATCGATCATTTCTCCGGCGGTTTTCCGGATAGTGTCCATGGAATCCCGGAGTTCTTTCATATTCTTATCACTGCTCCAGCCGGCAATATAAGGGAAAGAATAATCAGAGGTATCCAGACCAAAGTGCTGGCAGACCGTATAAGCTATGCTTTCCGCTTCAACCTCCCTTGTCATTTGATCCTTTTTCTCCCCCAGTTCTTCCATAAGATCCCTGTCATGTAGTTTTGCATGAGCGGTTTCATGAATGCTTGTTTTCACAGTCTGCATCTCGCTCATACCTTCCTGGATCACATTCTCTTTCTCTATACTGTTGTAATATCCCTTAGCCCCGCTTTCGATCTCGTCAAACCGAAACGGCACTGGAGAAACATCCTGAATGGCCCGCATGAAAATCTCATAATTTCCCACACTCCCTGTCAGTTCTGGTGTCTCCAATTCCGGTAACGGCTCTCCCTCTGTCTGTGACACATCAAATACCGTGGTGATTCGGAAACGGGGAATGGTGTACACCACTTCTTCCGTTTCCGGCGTACCATCCGGTTTTAAGACCGGCTCCATAGTAGCCGGATCGATCTTCTCGACTTCTTCCTTTTCCCGGATCGGTGCCGGGGCAATGATCTGTATCCCCTTTTCCCCACGCCTGACCTGCCGTTTAAACTTTTTCTGCCATGCCTGATACCCGGCAACAAGGCTTGCATCTGGCTTCTGAAGATGAATCAGGAGCGTATTGTTAAAACTGTAATTGTGAAATTGCGACATGGTTTTCAAATATTCCATGTACATTTCCGAAGTAAAGATTTCCTTTACTCCCTGTTCCAGACGCTCCATAATCTCTTTCATTTTCTTGTTTCTGTCTTTTTCCGCCATATCTGTCCCCCTCTATTCCAATAAACTTGTATCCAGGTAATCAAATTCCAGTTGCCGTTTACAAATCCCCTGGCAGAGATAACAGCTCTGGAATGGAACCCTTGTGCTTTTTCTTTGATTGTCTGTATCATAATTCACTCTGGGGCTTAGCCACAGCAGCTCTATGCGCTGCTGTCGAAACATTTCAAATCTGTCCTTTTGATCAAAAATCCCCTGGAAATTGATCAGCATAGCAAAAGGAATCTGCAGTTCAAATAACCGCTGAAATACTTCCCCTTTCCGACTGTATGGAGGATTGCTGACGATATAATCACAAGAGGGTACTGGAAAATCAAAAAAATCCTGCCCCGTCTGGATATGCCCATAAACCACATGGAAACCATGCGCCTGGAACACTTTCACATATTGGCTGTCGCTCTTATCAAAGGGACACCATATAGATGTATTCTTTTTCAGGCGTTTCAGGATTGGATATACCGCATAAGCCGGAGTACGGTACTCGTCATTTTTATTAAAGTTGTATTGTATCTGTGACATTTACTTTCCTTTCTTCTAGCATAAAATCCCGCCAGATTCCTGACGGGATTTCTATACAAATCAAAGTTCCACTGCTTGTTTCCTCACAGCCGAAGGATGGCTGCCCCTCTGTTCTGCAATCCGGGTTTTCGCATTTTCCAGTTTTTCCAGTACAGACGGTCTGCGGGGGCTGTCCGCAACAACGGCTTCCTCCGCTACCCTCCCGGCATAATTTACCTTGCTTCTCGGCTGGTCTGCCGCCTCTGTCACCTCCTCCGCTCCAAGCGCTTCCGAGGGGGCTTTTTCGTCCATATTCAATAGAACGTTCAGCTCTGCCAGACGTTCAGACTTTTCCGCCAGTTCTTCTTCCTTGTCAAAGGGTTTTGCCACTTCCTCTTTCGCTGTCTCTAACTGCTGCTGTAATGTTTCCAGTTTCTGTTGTGTCTCTGCCACTCTCTTTTCAATACCGGACAGCGCATTGCTGATCCTCTGCAGATTCCCCAGGGCATCCTTCCCGACCTCAATCTTATAGCTGCACTGGCGTTTCAACGTCACCATATATTTCTGGTTAAAGCTGTCAAACTCCGCACTCATCTGGAATCCGTAAAACTCCCCGACCTGCCCGGAGGTTTTCACCGCCTTTAGCCCGGCGCAGGCAGCGATCAGCGCTGTCCCCGCCTCTTTTCTGTCCGTGTATTCCTTGCCGCCAATCGTCATGGAAAACTCGTCCTTTTCTTTCCCCTTTTCCAAGAGCGGCTTCACTGCCTGGGAATCGGATTTCAGACCCTCCAGACGTTCTTTCGCCGCTGTAATCTGCATGGGATAATTTTTAGCGATATCCTCCTCCAGACGGTACTTCTGGCTGGTGTGGTTGGCTTTCATCAGTTTCAGCTTGCTCACCTGGATGTCCAGATCCATCTTTTCCTTGATATACGGATTTCCCGTGGCAAGAGCCTTGATCTCCGCATAGGAAAGCGCCGCATCATCCACATCCTCACAGGCGCGGACAGGGCTTTTTGAAGTCATGATCTGGCTGATAAACTTCTGCTTATTCTCCAAAATCTGCCACATATAGGCATCGAAGGTGTTTTCCGTCACATACCGGAAGATCTTTACCTTTTTATTCTGGTTTCCCTGCCGGAGAATACGCCCCTCCTGCTGTTCCAGGTCTGCCGGCTTCCACGGGCAGTCCAGATGATGGAGAGCGATCAGCCTGTCCTGGATATTGGTTCCCGCACCCAGCTTTGGCGTGGAGCCAAGCAGGATACGCACTTTCCCGGAACGCACCTTTGCGAACAGTTCCGCTTTCTTTGTCTCTGTCCCTGCTTCATGGATAAAAGCAATCTCCTCCCTGGGAATGCCTTTTGCCACCAGCTTTTCCCTCACATCATCATATACATTAAAAGAACCGTCATTTTTCGGCGTGGAAAGGTCACAGAAGATAAGCTGTGTGGAACGGTTCTGTGCTGTCTCCTGCCAGATATCAAAGGCATTTTTTACACAACGGTTTACCTTGCTGTCCGGGTAATCCGGGAGCATATCGTTGATAAGCCTCTGATCCAGGGCGCACTTACGTCCGTCATTGGTGATCTTAAGCATATTATCTTCACGAGGCTCCACAGCTCCGGCCCGCACCATTTCCGCCCGGTCAGCAAAGGTACTGACCAGATCTTCCTGCTCCGGGATGGGCTTCAATACCTCATTGATGTACTCTGCTTCCGGCACAGGGAGGTGCAGCATATCCGCTGTCTGAATATCAGCAGATTCTTTAAACAGGGAAATTAACTCCGGAAGATTAAAAAAACGGGCAAACCGTGTTTTTGCACGGTAGCCCGTTCCTTCCGGCGATAACTCTATCGCCGTCACTGTCTCCCCAAAAGCGGCGGCCCAGGAGTCAAAATGTCCCAGACCCATCTTCTGGATGGTATCGTACTGCAGGTAACGCATGATCGTATAAAGCTCATAAGGTAGGAAACGCCACGCCATACTTCCTTTCGTCCGTGGTC
>ERZ1090864.702-NODE-704-length-17614-cov-13.809329_pt1 | contig 17614 bp, 18 predicted proteins | sample MGYA00478479_ERZ1090864 | MGnify/ENA primary metagenome ERZ1090864 (study PRJEB33644, sample SAMEA5815743) | chicken gut metagenome | biome: Chicken; feature: Gastrointestinal Tract; material: Caecum | place: Ireland | collected 2019-01-01 | study: A study of the...
AGCGGCTGCTTCTGGTCTGCAAGGAAATGCCCACCGCCGAGACGGTGACGCTGGGGCATTACCGCGGCTTTGGCCTTGATCTGCGCTTTGATACCTTCCGCAACGAGTACCAGGCCGTGCTGCGGGGCGCGACCAGTCACTTTGTCCCCCTCGGCACCGATGCCCGCGGCAACCTGACCCGTCTGGACAACGCGCTGGACAACTTCCCCGATCGCATCGCCCGCGCCGAGAACCAGTTGCAGACTTTGTACCAGCAGCGGGACGCGGCACAGCAGGAAGTGCAGAAACCTTTCCCCAAAGAAGCGGAACTGGCCGAAAAATCCGCCCGCCTGGCCGAACTGGACACTCTGCTGAACATGGAGGGTCGCCCCGAGCCGGAGCGAGAAGAACTGGAGACTGAACAAGGCGGACGCCGGCCCTCGGTGCTGGCCGGGCTGAAAACTGCCGCAGCTGAGAAATTTGTACCGAATAAGCAGCATAAAAAGGAGGCTGAAAGATGACCAATGAACAGTGGAACACCACCCTTTACAAGCAGATGTTTGCGGAACAGGAGCAGTTCCGAGACTGGCTGTTGACCCAGCCGCCGCAGGAGATTCTGAACCACGCCTATGAGTATGTCATGCGGGAGGACATTCTGCTTTCGCTTGAGTACAACGACCTGACCGATGCCCAGGCAGCGGCACTGCTGACCTCGCCCTCGCCGCTCGTGGACGTTTATGCAGAATTTGACAAGCTGGAAAGCAGCCACATGGAGGAGATCTGGAGCTGCATCGAGAGCCGGGCCAACGCTCTGCAAACTGACCAACTGGACCGCGCCAAAACTCTGATCGACGAGTTCTGCGCCTACGAATACGCTTCCCAGGCGGATTTCAGCGACTTGAGCAGGGTCAACATCGCCTACACCACCGTGGGCGATGAAGATATCCCGTTGCAAGTCCATGTGGATCTTGAAGGGTACAAAATCGAGCGGGAGTTGGACGGCAAGCCGCTGGACACCCGGCAGTACAGCTCGTTGCAGGAGCTGATCGAAAACGAACTGGAAGGGCTGGATTTTCAGGAGCTGGTGGCGGTGAGCGATGCGGAGATTCAAGCAGCCCTGGCCTCTGCAAAGAAGGAAGCTGCCTTTGCTGAGCTGCCGGTCTACCGGCAGAACGCGGCCTACGCCCGCGAGCACGGGGAGCTGGAACAATACCGCGTTTCGCATCAGGCCAACATTGCCTGCAAGGAGGCCATTGAGCAGAGTATTGACCAAAACTATGACGGCAGCCGCCTTGCGAAGGGGAGCGCCGACAAAGTGATGCAGAAGTTCGGTTCCGAGCGGGTGATGTACGTCCTGGCCAACACCATCCAGCAAAAGGGATGGGACGGGCGTTTCCATCCTTATAACAAGGATTGGGCCAAAACGGTGGACATCCCGCCCAACCCGGATTCGTTTGGCTTTGAGAGGAACTGTGAGTTTGTGGTGGACAGCCACGCCGGCCTGACCGACCTGTTCGTAAGCCAGGCGCGGCGGGAGGTAGAACGTCAGCCCCGCGCCTCTGTCCGGGAGCGGCTCAAGCAGGCGCAGGAGAAGGCAGAGAAGAAATCACCCGTGCAGGCCATGCCCAAAAAGAAGGAGCCGGAGCGGTGAGGGGTCGCCGCGACCAGCAGCTGCACTTCCGGGTCAGCAAGCCGGAACTGGACCGCATTCACAGTAAGATGGCAGAGCTGGGCATTTTGAGCATCGGGGCATACCTTCGGAAAATGGCGCTGGATGGATACGCCGTCCGGCTCGACTTGCAGGAACTGAGCCGGATGGCCTACCTGCTGCAAATGTGCAGCAACAACCTGAACCAGTACGCCAAACGTGCCAACGAGAGCGGCCGAGTTTACCAGACAGATATAGAGGACCTGCGGGGACGACTGGATGAGCTAATTGACCTGGCTAAACAGATTCTGGCGCAGCTGGCCGTCCTGTGAGCCGCGACATCCTTGCAAGGACCGCGGCTTATTTTTTATACTGCGGTCAGGCGGGCACAAATCCGCAAGGGGGTGAGAAAACTGGCAGCCACACGACTCATCGCGCTGCATCAGAACAAAGGCAAAAGCGTTGCGGCCTGCTTGAAAAGCCGCACTGATTACGCCCAAAACCCGGAGAAAACCGCCGGCGGCACACTGGTCAGCAGCTATGGGTGCAGCCCGCTGACGGTGGACGAGGAGTTCCTTTTGTCCAAGCGGCAGTACGAGCAATCCACAGGGCGCAGCCAAAAGAGCAATGTCATCGCCTACCAGATACGGCAGTCCTTTAAGCCGGGGGAGATTACGCCGGAAGAAGCCAACAAGGTGGGCTATGAACTGGCGATGCGCTTCACCAAGGGCAGGCACGCTTTCATCGTGGCCACTCACACCGACCGACAGCATATTCATAACCACATCCTTTATAACTCCACCTCCATGGACGGCAGTAGGAAGTTCCGGGACTTCTGGCTGTCGGGGCTGGCAGTGCAGCGGCTCAGCGATGTGATCTGCTTGGAACACAAGCTGTCGGTGATTGAAACCAAGCCCTACTGCGAGCGGCAAAAACGTATTCTCTACCCGCCCAAGAAGAGCAACCGAGACCGCCTCTGCGCGGTAATCGACAACATCTTGCGGGACGAGCCTTCCGACTTTGAAGCCTTTCTGCAAAAGCTGGAACAGGAGGGCTACGAGGTCAAGCGGGGCAAGTACACTTCGGTGAAAGGCAAACGGCAGAAGCGGTTCATCCGCTTTCGGACGCTGGGGAAAGGTTACAGCGAGGAAGAAATTCGCGCAGTTCTGGAAGGTAAGGCAGAGCACCGCCCGCGCCAGAGGCCGGCGGCTTCGGTCAAAGAGGATGCCTTCCAGCTCCTGATCGACCTTGCCGCGAAGCAGGACAAGGGGACCGGCTACCAGCGGTGGGGCAAGAAGTTCAACCTCAAGGAGATGTCCAAAACCCTGATCTTCTTGCAGGAAAACAAGCTCACCAGCATGGATGAACTGAACAGTAAAGTCGAAGCAGCAACAAAGCACTTTCACGAGCTGCAGGAGACGATTCGTGCAGCAGACAGCCGCCTGGCCGAAATATCGGAGCTGCGGACACAGATCGTCCACTATGCCAAGACCCGCGATGTGTACGCAGCCTACCGCAAGGCTGGGTACAACAAAAAGTTCCGTGCTGAGCATGAGACGGAGATTTTGCTGCACCAGGCAGCCAAGGAATTTTTTGACAAACAGGGGCTTAAAAAGCTGCCCAAGGTGAAGGAGCTGAATGCCGAGTACACTGAACTGCTCAGGCAGAAGAAGGCAGCCTACCCGGAATACCGCAAGGCTAGGGAGGAGATGCAGCGGCTTTTGCGGGCACAAAAAAATATCGAGCGATTCTTCGCGGATGAGACACCGCAGCCGGACCGGCAGCAGAGCCGATAAACGAAACACGCCAAAGGTCGATTTTGCGTCGGCCTTTGGCGTGTTTTTTGTTTATACGAGAATGGAAGCGTTCCAAAGGAACGCGCAGCCTGCATCCAACGGATGCAGTTTGAAAAGGGTTTGGGAAGTTCCCAACAAGCATTTTTGCGCGGGGCCGGAAGGACACGATGCAAAAAACGCGACTTGGTACCAGGTCGCACTGCTTGCACACTCCACGCTCACGTTGTTCGCTCTGCATCATTGAGGAGCTCTTTGCAGCGGACAACAGGCCGCTGCTCGAGATTGCCATTTACATGGCGACGCTCCAAACAGAAAACCATATTGCTGGCAATGCTGCAAGCCAATGAATTGCTGCTTCATCTTACGCCCGCAGCGAGGACAGAGCTTATTGGTTTTGCCCATTCAATTTGCCAAGGATCTCATCCATGCTCATGCCGTCAGCCAGCAGCTTCTGGACGGTGGATTCCAGCTCGTTTTTCTGCGCATCCATGGCGGCTTTGGCATCCGCGCTGGCCTTTTTGGATTCCAGCTTGTCGATGGCCTTCTCAGCGGCCTTGAGGGCGGCACGGTTGGCTTTCAGCTGTGCCTTAAGGCTGTTGATCTGGTCGAGGATTTCCGAAATATTCTGCTCCAGCTGCGCCTTCTCCGTAGTTTTTGCCTCGATGGCGGCAGCGTAATCGGCTGCGGTGGCCAGTTTGTTGAGCTTGGGTTTATTCTTGCTTCCTTTGGGTCTGGGCATAGTACAATTCCTCCATGATTGAATCTGCTTTATTATAAAATAAAGTATATCATGAATGATACATCTATACAATAGCATTGCCTGCATTTTATATTGGTGAATCTGAAAAATGTACAGTCCCAAATTTTAGTGCGTTTTTTTGAGCACAAACACTACTGCACAAGCGGCAAGGAATAAGCCCGGAATCAGAATCATCAGCAAATATCGCTGGTGTTCGCCGGCTGCATAACTTTCTGCGCTCTCATCAGGATCAACAACCACGATGGCATCCTCATCGTGAATATAAAGGACACGCTGTACAATGTCGCCTTCCTCGGCCAGCAGCCGGGCGGACGTCTCGGTGGAGCCAGCTTCAAAAGAACACCTGTACCCCGAGCCATCGGTGGCTTCATAGCGCACTTTATACACGGTAGTGGTAGGGTGCATCCGGCGGCTGCGGCCATAGGAGGAAGTGTTCTTTTTCTGTACTGGGTAAATTTCAATAGGCGTAAAGGTATGTACGCCTTTGTCCTCGTAAGCTGATGCAGGCAGCACTGTCAGTATGTTTTTAATGCCGAGGCCCAGAATGATGACAGCCACCATCATTAGGATCATGCTGGATGCGCCAAGCATATCGCGAAATTTTTCGGACATAGTTTATACCTCCGTGCTAGTAAAAGTACCCGTTGGATAGAAAGAAGTTCTGTTCAGCTATCACCTCGCGGTCAGGGTTGAAGATAAACTTCACCAGGCTGCCATTTTCTTCCATCTCATGGCGCAGGCCCTCGGCATCGTAGCGGTTAACCTGGATGTTTCCGTCAAAGGTCTCCACCTGGGTGGTGCGGTTGAAGGCATCATAGCCGTACCGGGCCTAGTAGGTTGCTTACAAAAATAATGGGTTATAATATAATTGGTTTGTGCTCATTTTTGGCTTTTTGAAAAAGCTCGGCTGGAGATAATGTCTCGTCGCTCAAGAATAACAGCTGGTAGATTTTGCCGGCAAAGGGAACACTTTGAAATATTTCATTCATCCATTCTTCTTGTTGAGAATCTGTCCCTTCGCCTTTTTGTAATTTTTCTATAAGTTGTATGATTTCAATCTCATTTAATTTCATATGTGTTTCCCCCTATCATGAATTGATATTGAAGTGGTAATTGCGATCAAGTATATCTACATGCATTCTTGGAGTTGAAATTATCATATTACTCAAATCATAGACATTTCCTCCAACATGAATTGGTGTTAGGTGATGAATAACATATTTTGAGTGTTGACCATTGGTTTGCTCAAGTGCTGTAAATGGGGCTTTCCCTGCTTGCATTAGACTTCTATTCGAAGCAGAGAACTCATTTGCATATTTTGAATTTCCAATTTCGGTCCAGAAAGCGTGTCTGAACTCGTCAAAATCATTAAATGTTTTACCTTGTAACTTTTCGCCGACTTCCTTTGGAATAACTCCAATATTTCCATGGGTCCCTCGCATCATAGTTTGGACATTAGGCAGTTTGTCTGCGCCTGTGACTGTCCCACTTTGATATCTGGGTTTTTTTACACCTGCAGAGGGGTTATAGGACTGATTAATCGCAGATGTATTTTCTGGCAGTGCAAGTGTAGCATTCTGCGCTGCGGCATAGGGATTTTTCTTTTGCTCCTTGACAATATTGGAAGCTTCTGCCATCAAGCGCTGCTTGGTGTCATAGTCCATCTTGTCAGGGTCAAGGCCGCGTTCAGATGCCAGCTTGTTAAATGCGTCCTGTTTTGTATCGCACCAGTGGCCGGTCGGGTCAATGTAGTAAGTAGGCCGGTTGGCGCAATAGGCGTACAGGTTCAGCCCATCGCCGCGGTAGGTGTCCTCCTGAGTGAATCGGGCGATGACCGGATTGTAGAACCGCGCTCGCAGGTAATACTGCTGCGTAACCGAATCAAGCTGCTGGCCGGTAAACTTGAAGCGGTTGGGGACGGCTTCCTCCTGAGCCGTAAGGTTGCCCCAAGCGTCATAGTCGTAATGGTTAAGAACAATGCCATCTTCATCAACGATGTGGGTGGTTGACCCTATCTCATCGCTGACATAGTGGTAATACGTTCTTGCGGCATCCGTATTGCGTGCGATCAGCTCGCTGCTGCGGATGTAACGGGTAATGCCAAGGGAGTTTTGTTCAGCTATCACCTCTCGGTCCTGATTGAAAATGAATTGAACCAGGCTGCCGTTTTCTTCCATCTCGTGCCGCAGGCTCTCGGCGTCGTAGCGGTTCACCTGGATGTTTCCGTCAAAAGTCTCCACCTGGATGGTGCGGTTGAAGGCATCGTAGCTGTACCGGGCCTTATCGTCCGACAGCAGGTTGCCTGCATGGTCATAGCGGAAAAGGGTAGTGGCACCGTTTTTGGTATAGGCCGTCAGGCGGTTGCGGGGGTCGTACTGGTAGAGCTCCTCTGTGCCGGGTGTCACTCTGCGAGTCCGGTTGCCGGCTTTGTCGTAGAACAGTTCTTCAGTATAGCCGGGGTACTGGACCTTCTGCAGCTGGTTCAGCGGGTCGTAGTGGTAGAGTGTCTCACCCCTAAAGTGAACTTGGAATGATGTTATAGAATTGAGGTAGTAAGAATTTCTGTTCACTGCTTACCTTGAAATCAAAGTAAGGCATAGAATGTGACTAAACAGTATTGAAGTTTGAATTATTTCTTGTTTTCATATTCTTTAATTATTTCAGCTAATTCTGGCTCTTCGAAAGACAAAATAGTTTCCTTTATTGTCATCCCATTTATCTTTTTCTCTAAGTCCAGTCCGTGCTCTAAAAACAATCTTAATATTTCTTGATTGTTATTGTTTTTTGTTCCTAAAGCCATTAGAACGGGAGTCGCACCTCTTTTGTCTACACAATTTGGGTTTGCACCTTTCTCTAATAGTAGTTTTATGACTTGTAATTTGTGGTTGATTGCTGCTACATGAAGATATGTTAATCCTTGTTTATCTTTGAATTCAACATTTTCTAAATTTTTAATGGATGCAAGCAACTCGGGACTCTCTTCGTGTCCAATTTGCCAAAAAATGTCATCTCTTCCTAAACGGTAATTCATAGTTGAGTCTTCCTTTCTTTATTTAATGTCTGTCCTCAAATACATGAGAGAGATTATCATGTCTGTTTTGCCATACATAAAAATCTGGATTATTCATATAATCATTGAACTGCGCCTGTGTCATTTTTTGTGCCTCAGCTAGATCTCTTTCATACCAGAATTCATGCGAAGGAACATGACCTAAATCTGCATCAGCAGGGGATATCCATTTGTTGCCTATTGGGTCATAAATTTGCCCTTGAGAATTGACTTTGGTTTTTTTGTTGATTTTATCAATTGTTGACTGTCGTATATATGGACGAACTAAATAATGTTGCCCTTCATTTGGGTAATGACTTTTCTTGTAGTCATTCCAAGCTTCACTCATTTGACTCTGTGAATATTTCCCCTGATTAGCACTTTGGAATTCATTCCAAGTCAGCGGCCTGGTAGCACTTGTTGATTCAGGAATTTGCGCAACAGGTTTAACAGGTTGATTTTGATGTAGAACATCTGTTTGAGAAGCGGTATTAGACTTTTTGTTTTGTTCCTTTACAATATTGGACGCCTCTGCCATCAAGCGCTGCTTGGTGTCATAGTCCATCTTGTCAGGGTCAAGGCCGCGTTCAGATGCCAGCTTGTTAAATGCGTCCTGTTTTGTATCGCACCAGTGGCCGGTCGGGTCAATGTAGTAAGTAGGCCGGTTGGCGCAATAGGCGTACAGGTTCAGCCCATCGCCGCGGTAGGTGTCCTCCTGAGTGAATCGGGCGATGACCGGATTGTAGAACCGCGCTCGCAGGTAATACTGCTGCGTAACCGAATCAAGCTGCTGGCCGGTAAACTTGAAGCGGTTGGGGACGGCTTCCTCCTGAGCCGTAAGGTTGCCCCAAGCGTCATAGTCGTAATGGTTAAGAACAATGCCATCTTCATCAACGATGTGGGTGGTTGACCCTATCTCATCGCTGACATAGTGGTAATACGTTCTTGCGGCATCCGTATTGCGTGCGATCAGCTCGCTGCTGCGGATGTAACGGGTAATGCCAAGGGAGTTTTGTTCAGCTATCACCTCTCGGTCCTGATTGAAAATGAATTGAACCAGGCTGCCGTTTTCTTCCATCTCGTGCCGCAGGCTCTCGGCGTCGTAGCGGTTCACCTGGATGTTTCCGTCAAAAGTCTCCACCTGGATGGTGCGGTTGAAGGCATCGTAGCTGTACCGGGCCTTATCGTCCGACAGCAGGTTGCCTGCATGGTCATAGCGGAAGAGGGTAGTGGCACCGTTTTTGGTGTAGGCCGTCAAGCGGTTGCGGGGGTCGTACTGGTAGAGCTCTTCCACGCCCTGGGCAATGCGTTTGGTGCGGTTGCCGGCTTTGTCATAGAACAGTTCTTCGGTATAACCGGGGTACTGCACCTTTTGCAGCTGGTTCAGCGGGTCATAGTGGTAGAGTGTCTCACCTCCAAGCTGTTTTTTGTGGGTATGGTTGCCGTTGCCATCGTAGAGGTAACGGTTGTTGGCCAGAATCGCGTTGCCCGACTGGACAAAAAGGCCGGTCAGGTTCTTGTCCTGGTCGTAGTGATACTGTTTGAGCACGGGGCCGTGCTGCTCCTGGCGGATGGTGCCATCGGCGTTGTATTCGTAGGCCGCCAGCTCGTTCCCATCATCCCAAATTTTCTCGGGGAGGTCAAGGATGGAGTAGGAATACTCTGTCACCTTACCAGTAACGTCAATTTGCTTGACCTTATTGCCATTCTGGTCGTAGGCCATGGAGAGCAGGGTGCGGCCGCTGGCTGACTTGCGGACCAGACGGTCCATTTCGTCGTACTCGTAGGCGTAGCGCATCCCGTCCGAGATGGCGCACTTCAACAGGCCCTCCGGTGTGTATTCGTAAAAATTACCCGGGGAACCGTCTTTTGCTTTTTGGAACAGGGGAGCGCCGTAAAGGTTATAGCCCATCTCCACCGTCACACCGTTGCGGTCGGTGCGGGAGATCAGGCGGTCCTCGCCGTCGTAGAGGTAGGTCTCCTGCTCGCCGGTGGGGTCCACAATGGCACGGACCTGTCCGGCCACATTGTACTCATACTGAGTGGTGTGACCTTCACCGTCGGTGGAGCTGGTCATGTTGCCGGCGAAGTCGTAGGTATAAAGCTCTGTAGAGGAATCCGACTTCAGGATGCCGACGATCCGGCCCCACTCGTCCAGACGGTAGCGGGTACGGTTGTGGTTGCCGTCCACTACGCCCACAATGTTGCCCCGGGCGTCGTATTCCAGCTGCTGGGTCGCGCCGCCGGTGGTCTGGATATGGACGCGGTTGCCCGCAAGGTCATAGGTGAAGGACGCGCCGGACTGGACGGCATCGAGCTGCTGCAGCAGGCGGCCGTCGCCGTCGTAGGTGTTGGTCTGGAGTACATGCCCGTCAGGTCCCACCACGGTGAGTATCCGGCCCTGGTGGTCGTAGGTATACTGGTATCCTTCGCCGTTGTCGGCTTTGGGGTCGTACTGGTTGGGCCGCACCTGTTTTGCAAGCAGGCCGTTCCCGTTGTAGAAGCTGCGGGTCACGCCGCCGTCCGGTGCAGTGCGGCGGATCTCGTGGTTCAGCAGGTCGTACTCGATCTTCGTCTTGTGCCCCTGGTTGTCGGTGATCTCTACCAGGTTCCCGGCCTTGTCGTAGGCGAACTCCGTCCGGTTGTGGATGCCCGCTGCTTTATCGACATGGGTCTCAGCAGTCAGCCGGTCAATGGCATCGTACTCACGGAAGACCTCGCCGCCCGCAGGCATCTGGATGTGGACGATGTTGCCGGTCTTGTCGTACTCATACAGGACCGACGCCCAGGCGGTGCCGCCGTCGGCACGCTCCATCATGTGGCCCTGCTCAATGAGCCGGCCGCCGGCGTCGTACTTCCAGCGGAACAGCTGGTTGACGCCGGGCCGCAGTCTGCGCCGTTCCTTGATCCGGCGGTTCTGCAGGTCGTAGGTATACTCCACAGCAGCTCCGGTCTGGTCGCTGACTTTGACCAGACGGTCGAGCTTGTCGTATTCAAAGCGGATCACATGCAGAGGGCCGGACATACTGGTCTCGGTCTGGAAGTGAAGATACCGGCGCTCCTCGATGCAGTTGCCGGCGGCATCGTATTTGTATTGGGTCAGCTGGTACTGCGGCTGGCCGTCTGCATCGTACTGGCATGGCTTGCGTTCCTCGGTCAGCCAGCCGGCATAGTTGTAAGTATACAGAGAGCCGATGCGTTCCGCATCTGTTTTGCCGGTGAGATAACCGGCAGCGTCGATCAGCTTGACGATGTTGCCGCAGAGGTCGTAGACATACCGTTTCTCTACCGTCCCGTCCGGCGCGGTGATCTGGACCAGGCGGTTTACTTCATCGTATTCGTAGGTATAGCCCGGGCCATCGTCCCGTTTGGCATCGTAATCCATGGGTTGGACTTTCTTGAGGATATTGCCCATGGGGTCGTAGAAGATACGCTCGATGCTCTGGTCAGGGTAGATGATCCTGATCTTATTGTCGTTGGAGTCGTATTCGCTGCGGATTCCTTCGCCGTCGTTACATCATAGCGGTAGACTTTTTTCTCCTTGATTGCAGTCAGACTGTATCCATCCCGAAGCTGCTCCAGAGAAAGAGACAGGTCTGCACCCCGGCAGTTGACCCACTGCTGCTGTTCCGGGTGGAAGGTGAACTTTTCCAGGTGCATGTCGGGCATCATGATGGAAGCATTCTGCCCGTCTATGTAGATCCAGCTGCCGATATTCAGGAACCAGCGGCTGCCAAGCAGGCCGCCAGCGTTGGTGTAGATGGATTCATAGCTGCGCTGGACAGGGAAGTCCCCCGTCAGGTCGTGGATGATGAATTCTTACAGCTTTCAACAGCAAAGAGGTCTACCTTATAAGTATCTATTTCTTCCGGGGAGACGGGAGGCTTATCTGGGGTGTCCTCTTTTTTGGAAGAGCCAAACATGTCTCCGAGGGTGGAGATAAGCTGAAAAGGTTCAGTGATATCGTTTGCAAAACCGGAGATGAGATTCCCGCCAAGGATCTTGACCATCTCCCAGCCTGCATTGCAGCTGGAACTGCCGCCATCGGATATGTATTTGTTTTCTCCTTTCTGCTGGTCCTGGTCGAACTGCTGCATGTTCTTTTTGCGGCTCGACTCGAACCATTCGATGGGGTTTTCCTTGACTGCATCCAGGTCGTTGCTCTGGATAAGGATGTTATGGTCAGAGACGATGTTGATATCCTTCTCGGAGGAGATCTCGATGCCGGTGTCCTCCGATAGGACGATCTTGACAGGCTGGTCATCTTCGCCGTCGTACTCTTTCCGGTTGGCGTTGAACTCAACGGAACGGCTCTTGAACCGGATCATGCGGTTGTTGGCCGTCATCATCTTCTCCCAGGGATAGGAGAAGTCGTTGCGGGTATTGTTTATATGTTTGCTGCCGAGGCATATGGCGGAACCCTCGTTTTCATAATAGCAGAAAACGGTATCCCCAACGTCCGGCATGCAGTAGAAATCATTGTTGAAGAAATTGCAGTAAGGAATCCAGCGCACGCCTGCCCCAGACCCGCCCACATCTACGTCAAACAGGACCTGGACATCTGTGCCGGAAACAGCCAGGACCTTGCCGAAAAGAGCACTGGGCCCAGTCGGCTGATTGGTCGGCTGTTTGAAAGCAGGGGGAACAGCCTCGGTCTGGATATGGGACTGAGGTTCTGTGAAATTGCTGGTCTTGGAAAGCTGCGCGTATACGCCGTCCTTGTAAGTGAGCAGGATACGGTTGTAGAGCAGCCCGCCGGAAGCGTAGATATCGTTTCTGGTGACGAACATCTCGCGGCCGTTGGCGAGAAACATATGCCCGGCACCTACGGTCAGGTTGTCCAGAGTGAAGCCTTTTTGCAGGAACTCATAGGCAGAAGCTTCGGGGGCGATCTGATTCTTTACTTTCCAATACTGGGATATATCCTTCTCGATCCAGCTGGTATCTGTGCAGGATGGAAGCTCTGTGGAAGAAAAGGGGACAGCGCCAATGGAAAGCTGGATGTAAGGGACTTTGCTGTTGACAAAAATGGGATACCCAAACTGATTGCAGATGCGTTTGATAAAGTCCCAGTCTGTCTCGGCCTGCTGGGAGAGCATCTCGGGGATGACCTTATCTTCCTGGATCTGGAAAAGAGCGCCGTATGGTTCCAACATCTGCTCCAGGACCTGGGACAGCATTTTACCGGGGTCCTGGAAAGTCCTGCTGTGCGCTGCTACATCCATTTTCTGGGAGTGAGTATGCGCTTCGATCTGGACTTCGCAGTACTGGTTCAGGTTATGCGTGCTGATAAGGGAGCAGGTGCCGCAGAAGATGGGATTACCCTGATCATCCAGGATACGGATGGGGGAGTCCGCATAGCGGATACAGTCCTGCTCAGAGACAGGCCCTCTGGCGACAAAAAGGAGTGACAAAGAGCCGTGGGCATTTGCCTCCTCATGGACATGGAGGGACTTGATGGTATATGCCTGGATGGGAAAATCAAGAATGACTCGCCCAAGTTCAAGGTGGTTCTGCTCGCTCATCTCATGTCACTCCTTTTAATGGTTATTTAAACTGTGTGGTTAGAAAATAAATTTGTTATTGTATTGTTAAGTTCTAGAGCATGCAAATAATTTTCTTTTGCATCTAAAGTGTTTTCATAAAAAAGCGCAATAATATGGTTGTGATTTGGCTGGCTTATAATGCACCGTACATTGCCTTGCCTCCACATTCGAGGCATAATTTGTCCAGTGATAGTATGGAGCAGAATATCAGGTGTATTATGAAGTATAAGCTGTACGAACAAGCTGTAGGAGGTAAGCTGCGTACTTGTTTTTATTATATTAAATTCGTTTGTTTTTAGGTCTGCGTCAACATACAACGAAATTTCGTTTTTTGCCATGAATTCAACGATATCCATTTTATATTCTCCTATCGCATGTGTCAAAAACGATGAAATAAATTGTTGATATTATTAAGGTAAACCTGGGTCAGTCCATACGCCAGGCTCTATTTCAATTAACCTTTTGCCTTTTTCTTTCCAATGATTTTTGATTTCATCTCTCCTTAATTTGTCTCCATCCGCCTCAGCATTAAAAATAGAATTTGCAGGATGTCTATTTGGAGAACCAGCCGTATGCTGGTTTCCGGCTGGATGTCCTGGGCCTGGGACAGCATTTTACCGGGGTCCTGGAAAGTCCTGCTGTGCGCTGCTACATCCATTTTCTGGGAGTGAGTATGCGCTTCGATCTGGACTTCGCAGTACTGGTTCAGGTTATGCGTGCTGATAAGGGAGCAGGTGCCGCAGAAGATGGGATTGCCCTGGTCATCCAGGATACGGATGGATTGGAAATCGGTGGAGTGTACGATAGATCTAAATTAGTATGAATGCTTTTTGTAGAAAATTCTACAAAATTGTAATAAATGAACAAAAAATTGTAACGAACAAAGAAAAAGATCTGCTCATAAGAGAATGAGCAGGTCCTAAATTTGAGGTTTTTAAGACTAACCAGTCTTGTGACACAATTAAAACGCTAAATTAGGAAGATTGGGAAAAGAGTTTGATGATATCATGCAGAATTTGCATCTGTTGTGCAGAAAGATTACTGCTTTGATTTGTTGGTGATAAAAATTCGTTGCGAAGTGCAACTAGAGTTTCTACTTGGAATGGAGTGAGATCTTTAAGCGAAATGGCGTCAGGCTCTTTGAGATTGGTTAATTCATTCAAAGATACACCAAATATTGCAGCAATGCTAATTAACACATCCAATGGTATTGCATGTGCTTCCGTTTCATAGCCGCTGATGGTTGAGGTTCCCTTATTTAACTTTTTGGCTAAAGCTTTTTGTGACCAACCGCGACTTTTCCTCAATTGTTTTAACTTTTGCCCCAGATAATGCTCCACAATAGTACACTCCTCTCTTGTTATATAAGTGTACTATTTGAAAATTCGATAAGTTCGAAGTATTATATAGAAAGACTACTGTTATACGGAAAACATTTGACAAACTATTGACAAGCTTGAAAGGAGTCGTTAATGTTAAGGCAAAAAGCAGGATTAGCTCGGATAAGATTGGAAGGTGCCCACATGGAAGTGCTTGTTTGCGATGATAATTATGGGACAGTAGAAAAAATTTCGAATATAGTAGAAATGTATTGCCAAGAAAAAGGGAAGACACTTATGATTACTAAAAACACTAATCCGGAAGAGGTGGATATAGCAAAAAGGTTTGATATTGCATTTTTGGATATTGATATGCCGCAAATGAGTGGAATTGAATTGGCACGAAGAGTACATAGTTTACAGCCAGATACGATTATCATCTTTATTACAAACTATATCCAGTATGCTCCTGAAGGTTATGAGGTTGGTGCGTTTCGATATTTGATGAAGGATCAAATTTCTAAAAAATTAAATTATTATCTCGATTTTGCTATTGAAGAAATGGTGAAGCGCCGACGTGTCACGACAATCCAAGTCAATGGAGAATGCATAGATATACCTGTTGCAAATATTCTCTATATGGAATCTCAAAGAAGAATAATTGTGATGCATCTCATAAACGATCAACGAGCTGAATATCGATTTTATGGAAATATAGCTGACTTGGAACAAAGATTTGAAATTTTTGGCTTTTTACGAGTTCACAAAAGTTATCTGGTGAATATGAGATATGTTGAGATTTTTCAATGTAAAAGGCTTGTGCTAAAAGGAGGAATTCAAATCCCATCTAGTACAAGAAGATACTCTGATCTGAAACAGCAATATTTAAAATGGGAGGCTGAAAACAAATGGAGTATTTGCTGAGTGCTTTATATACGGTTATCGATGCTGCTTGTGTGTTGATTTTTTTGGATGCTTTTACGTCGCGGCTTTTTATTGGATTTAAATATTATCTTATGGCTGCTGTTTATACATTGTCACTTTACATAGTTATTCTTCTAAATATGGAAGTATTTGGCTACAGTACAACTCTTAAAATGATATTGACGATATTATGTGGAACTGTGTTTGGATGTATTTTGTATGCAAATGTTTCTTTAGGCCAAGTGCTGTTTCTTGTCGTTTTAGAATATCTCTTGACATATTTACTGTCATTTATGAGTTTGTACATATCAGCGATTATTTGTGGTGTAAGTATACCAGTTTTCCGTCAAGAAGAAGTTACCCCATTTGTGATTTCGTCAATAATTTACTATTTCTTACAAGTTGTGTCTGTATTGGCGCTTAATAAGATCATCCGATCCAAAGGAAAAAGAGAAATAAATATAAAAGGAAATGCGATTAAAATAATTTTATACTTGTTGTTTCCGTCAGCTTCTTTTTTTATGCTGCTTATATTGCTGCGAATCACTAGTAGACAAGGACTAAGTGAAGGTGCGATTATAGTGTGCTGCTGGATGATTTTTATGGCGAATGCCGCGATCCTTTATCTACTGGATCAAGTAAAAAGAGAAGAGCAGAACAGAGAAAAACTATTGGCGCTGAATCAACAACTACAAATGCAAAGAAAAAATATGGAGGAAACTTGTAATTTGTATTCTACACAACGTAAACAGGTTCACGATTTTCGAGCGCACCTTGATATGATAAAACAGCTTCTTGATGACCAACAATTTGTAGCAGCTGAAAGTTATCTGGACTCAATTTTGAAACAACAAAGCGAACGTATATTCCTTGTCAATTGCCATCATGCTGTTTTGAATGCATTATTTAATTCTAAAGCATCTGAAGCAATTAGACAAAATATTGATGTCCATTTTGAAGTGAACGATTTGTCTGGTCTAACGATAGATGCGATAGATTTGACTGTTTTACTGTCCAACCTGATTGATAATGCAATTGAAGGCTGTAAAAAATGTGCTCAAAACCGTTCAATTCAAATTCAGGCAAATATGAAAGCTAGTCAATTTAGTTTCATTATCCGAAATACAGCACTTCCGGTTAAAATAATTAACAATGAAATCCCTTCGACTAAATCCAGTCTGCATTTGCATGGATTTGGACTTTCCAACATCAAAGCAATTCTGAACAAATACTGTGGAGAATATGCCATGTCGTACAAAGACGGTTACTTTCAATTCATCTTTGAAATCCCATTGAATCTGCATTTATGACAAAAAAGTGTGCATTTGTTACAATATTGTGGTTTTTTGCTGTGTTGACATATAATATAAGAAAAAGGGTTAAGTTCAGTGGATGATAGGTGCTGGTAATGAGATCAGTTGCAATTTGGCTATCAAAACAATGCATAAGTTTTAATCTGATAGAAGAAGATTTGTTTGAATGGTGTGTTTATAGCATTGAAAAGAGAATAATTTCTATTTTGACATGGATTTTCCTTCTAACTATTGGTTTCCGTTTTTTTGGGGTAGTACATAGCATAGCATTTATAGCGAGCTTTCTTTTTCTGCGAAAGTATACAAATGGATACCACGCTTCTACATACTGGAGATGTCTTATACTTTCTATTTCTGTTGAACTTATTTGTCTCACAATTGCACAATTACTGCCATATATATTTGCTGTGATTACAGTTTGTTTGGCGGACAGCACCATTTTGATTTATGCACCAAGTAACAATGTAAAAGTACATTTTAGCAATTCGGAAATTCTGGCCCTCAAGGAGAAAATAAAAATCTATCTGTTTCTTATAAACGGTATCTATCTGATATTGATTTTATTTCAACTTTCCATATCGAATTGTATTGCAATGGCTTTGTTAGCCGACGCAATATCATTATTGATAAAAAACAATTCAAACCATTGATTAAAAGAGGAGGTATATCATGCGTGATACGAGTAAAGTCTTGTTGCAAAAGATTGTTCAAAGTATGATTAAGAGAGAGCGCGATGGATGGCCACCAGACTCGCTGGGGGCATACTACCAGCCGATGCGCCCAGAAAAGCATGAAAAGAATAAGGGCGATGATATGGATGAGTCTCAGCCTAATACATAATATATTAATGGTTTAAAGGCAGCAAGTGAGCTTCCTGCATCCCGTTTGGAATAGCTAGAAAGTTCGCTTGCTGTCTTTTTATATTCAGACGGTAATTCACTTATTTGCCTCAGAAAGGCCGAGATATGTTTCTACACAAAGGAGGACACCCATGCTAAATGATTTACGATCCGAGCTTCACGTTTCCAGTTGTCCCAAGTGCGGAACCCGCCTCATGTGTGGAAAAATCATTGTTACTGGATTACATAAATGTTCCAGATGCAACCGTCACTGGGTGATCCAGATGGAAAAGAACAAGGTTAGTGTGACAAGGGCGTCTTTACATTTTGAAAAACTCGAAGAACTTAAAGAGTTTTCCTGATTTTTTCTAATTTTATAAAATAAGAACTGAATATGGAATGAGACATACTGTAGCTGCTGTTGAACTGGGTACAAGCCCT
>ERZ1090864.703-NODE-705-length-17607-cov-7.691032_pt1 | contig 17607 bp, 15 predicted proteins | sample MGYA00478479_ERZ1090864 | MGnify/ENA primary metagenome ERZ1090864 (study PRJEB33644, sample SAMEA5815743) | chicken gut metagenome | biome: Chicken; feature: Gastrointestinal Tract; material: Caecum | place: Ireland | collected 2019-01-01 | study: A study of the...
ATCCCCCTTTACCAGAGCCACGTGATGCTCGCCGGTCAGGTCGTTGATGTAGCCATAGATCTGGAACTCGCCGTATTCTGTGGGCAGCTTGGCGGATGCTTCGCGGACAACGTGCTTGTCGTGGCGCCGGCAGTAATTCTGCAGGTCGTGAATCGTGATAAACGGCAGGTCGTATGTTTTGGCCATTTCCCACAGGCCCGGTGTGCGCAACATCGTGCCGTCGTCGGCCATGACTTCGCAGCAAAGGCCGCAGCGCTTCAGCCCGGCCAGGCGCATCAGATCGACCGTGGCTTCGGTGTGGCCGCCGCGCACCAGTACGCCGCCTTTGCGCGCGATCAGCGGGAACATGTGGCCGGGACGGCGGAAATCCGTCGGCTTGGCGTCATCCGCCACGCATTGGCGGGCCGTCAGACCGCGTTCCACCGCGGAAATGCCGGTGGTCGTGTCGATATGGTCAATGCTTACGGTGAAGGCCGTGCTGTGATTATCTGTGTTCTCTGCCACCATCTGCGGCAACAGGAGCTTCTGCCCCAGCGCGGCGTCCATGGGCATGCAGATGAGCCCCTTGCCGTGCGTTGCCATGAAATTGACGTTTTCCGTGGTGGCGTGCTCCGCGGCACAGATGAGGTCGCCTTCGTTTTCACGGTCCGGGTCATCGGTGACCAGGATGCATTTGCCGGCGCGCAGCGCGTCGAGCGCTTCTTCTATGGTGTTGTATTGATACGGCATGAAAATTCCCTCCTAGTATGCAAATCGAAAAAATAGAATATAAAATTAAAAACCGTTTTCCTTTAAAAACGCTAGGGTCAATTCCTTCTTCGGAGAACCGGCCGGCGGGGGACTCGGGTGCAGCAGACGCTGCACATATTTTGCCAGCACGTCGGTTTCCAGATTGACGCGGCTGCCGGGCCGCTTTTGCAGCAGGGCGGTCGCCTGGCCGGTGTGGGGGATCATGGCGATGGAAAAGCCGGCGCTGTCCAGGGAAGCGACGGTCAGGCTGACGCCGTCGACCGCGATGGAGCCCTTTTCCGCGACAAGCCCCAGCACGGACGCGGGCGCGTCGATCCAGAGCATCTTGGCGTTCCCCTCCGCTTTGACCGCGCGCAGCGTGCCCGTGGCGTCCACATGGCCCTGGACAATATGACCGCCAAAACGGCCGCCCGCCAGCATGGCGCGCTCCAAATTGACCGGCGCATTGGGCGCGAGCGCGCCGAGCGTGCTGCGGCGCAGGGTTTCGGGCGTCGCGTCTGCCGTAAAGCCGTCGGATGCCAGAGAGGTCACGGTCAGGCAGACGCCGTCGACCGCGATGCTGTCGCCGATGCGCGTGCCTTCCAGCACGTGGGTGGCGGCGATGGCGATCTCCCCGGACTGCGCGCCCGCCAGAACGCGGCGGACCCGGCCGATCTCTTCTACGATACCGGTGAACATGGCCCGCCCTCCTTTTCGACGTCAAATTCCAAAAGCAGATCTTCGCCCAGTTCCAGCAGCCCGGTGCGGCGCAGACGGATGCAATCGTCCGGCGTATCGACGCCGCGGCCCGCGACGGGCGTCATGGCCTGCGCGCCGCCAAAAAGCTTTGGCGCGAGGTATGCGCACACGTGCTGCACCAGCCCGGCGCGCAGCATCGCGTCGTTGAGCGTGCCGCCGCCCTCCAAAAGAACGCTGTCGATCTCCCGCTTGCCGAGTTCCCGGCACAGCGCAGACAGGTCGACTTTCCCGTCCGGGCCCGGCAGGTCGAGGACCGTTACGCCTTTTGCCTCGAGCGCAGCCCGCTTTTCCGGGGAGGCCCCGGCTGCCGCCACGATCACGGGCGCTTCCTGCACGGTTTGGCAAAGCCGGCTGTCCGGCGGCAGATCCAGACGGCTGTCGCAAATAATGCGCACCGGGTTGCGGCCGCCCGCCATGCGGCAGGTCAAAAGCGGATCATCCTGCAAAACCGTGCCGATGCCAACCAGGATGCCGCGGTGGCGGTGGCGCAGCCGCTGAACATGCGCGCGCGCCTTTTCGCCGGTGACCCATTGGCTGGCGCCCGTGCGTGTGGCGATCTTGCCGTCCGCGGTCATGGCGTATTTCATCGTCACATAGGGCAGGCGGGTCGTGATGTAATGGAAAAACACGGGGTTGAGCTGGTCGCATTCCGCGCGGAGGAAATCCTCCTGCACGTCGACGCCCGCCGCGCGCAGCAGGGCCGCGCCTTTCCCATGCACTTTCGGATTCGGGTCGCGAGAGCCGATGACGACGCGCCGGATGCCCGCCTGCAGGATGGCGTCTGTGCAGGGAGGCTGGCGGCCGTGATGGCAGCAGGGCTCCAGCGTTACAAAGAGCGCTGCGCCGCGGGGCGATTCCGTGCAGCTTTTGAGCGCGGCGCGTTCCGCGTGCAGGTCGCCGCAGCGCGCGTGCCAGCCTTCGCCGATGATGCGCCCGTCCTTGACCAGCACAGCACCCACCATGGGATTCGGACTGACCCAACCCTCGCCGCGCCGCGCAAGTGCAATGGCCCGGCGCATCAGGGCTTCTTCTGTCAAATCAAGACACTTCCTTTCGGGAGCCGTTTTTCAGCGGCCCCGCCAAGCTGCCCTCTTGACCGGCTTGATAGAAAAAGCCGCCCTGCACGAATGTGTCTCGTACAGGGCGGCTCAAAATATACCAAAGAAGATGCAGAATATGCCGCCCGCATTCGGGCAGCGATCCTGCACATGCCAACTCTTCTTCCATCCAGACTATACTGTCGGTTTTGGAATTTCACCAAATCCTGAGCTTTCGCTCCTGCGCAAACCGCGCTCGCGGACTGTCACCGCCGATCGGGAATTTCACCCTGCCCTGAAGAGGACGCTATTCAGATTTCGCTATCAGTATAGCACAGCGCCTGCCAAAAGGCAAGAAAAATTTTGTGAAAACCGGCAAGAAAGCTTATCCCAATTCGCGCACTTTTTCTGCAAGGGCATGCGCCAGCTTTTGATGGCCTTCTCCATCGAGGTGCAGGCCGTCCAAATTGCACGGCTGCACAAAGGCGGATGCATTCAAAAAAGCCCAGTTATTTTGGCGGGCAACCGCCGCATATTGTTCGGGCAGTGCCGCGGATTTTTCGCAGCAGCCCGGGCCCATCATCCACCAGAAGCCGCCGCGGGTGTAGCAGGGCAGGACACGCGGCGGCGCAACCAGGAGGATTTGCGGCTTCCCTGAATCCCAGCAGGGGAGGGCCTCAGCCCTTTGCCCCAGCCGCTGGACGCCATTTGCAACCGCCTGGGCCGTGGCGCCGAAACGGGCCTGCAGGTCGTTGGTGCCGAGCATCAGAATCAGCAGATGGATGGGCGCGTGATGCAGCAGGATGGATCGAATCTGCGCAAGCCCACAGAGGTCCGGCTCCTCCGGGTCCTCAAAAACTGCCGTGCGGCCGCACAGGCCCTCTTCGATGACCGTGCTGCCCGGCCCCAGCAGGCCGGCCAGCGCGCCCGGCCAACGCACGTTTCTCGGGAATCGGCCGCCCGTAACGGGATCAAATCCATAGGTGTTGGAATCGCCAAAGCACACAATCCGCATCGCTCTTTCCCCCAAAGCATCCATTTTCCATTTTATGATACCATGCTGATGGGGGATTGAAAAGTCTGCTGCCGTGTGGTCAGCAGAGGCCGGGGCAGCCAGCCCGGTACAGCGTGCGGCCGTCCTTGATGGTTTCCAGGACCCGGACCCGGCGCACCTCGGTCCTGGGCACGGCGAGCGGGTCGCGGTCGAGCAGCACCAGATCCGCGCGCATGCCGGGGACCAGGGCGCCTTTTTCCTCTTCCTCAAAGTAGGAATAGGCGGCGTTGCAGGTCACGGCGCGCAGGGCCTCGTAAACCGGGATGCGCTCGTCGAGGTCAAATTGCCGGCCGCTCGCGGTGACGCGGTTGGCCGCGCACCAGACCGTCTCGAGCATATTCGGCCGCAGGACAGGGGTGTCTTGATGGAGGGTAAACGGCAGCCCCAGGCGCAGCGCTGTGTGCAGCGGGCTGATGCGGCAGGCGCGCCGCGGACCAAGCCTGTGCCAATGCACGTCGCCCCAATACCAGATATGCGCCACAAAAAAGGAGGGAATCATGCCCAGCGGCATCATCTGGGCGAGCTGGTCCGGCCGGACGGTCTGGCAATGGACCATCACGGGCCGCAGCGCGCCCTTGGCGAGAAAATGGGATTGGCAGAGCGCCTGGCGGTAGCAATGCAGGAACTGATCTGCGGCGGCGTCGCCGTTGCAATGGGCGAGCAGCTGATGGCCATGGTTGATGGACCACCGGGTGAACGCCAGCGCTTCCGCATCCGTGAGAGCAGATTGTCCGCAGCTTCCAGACCCATCCGCATAAGGCGCCGTCAGCCAGGCGGTGCCCCCCTGCGGCGAGCCGTCCAAGAGCATTTTGCAGCCGCCGAGCTTGTAATGACCGTGATAACAGCCATCATAGGCGGCGAATTTCGCAAAGATTTTTTCGATGTCCGGGCTGCGGGCCGGATAAGCGATGACGTCCAGATCCAAAAGCCCGTCTTCGGCCAGCGCCGTCATGTCGCATACATCTTGGAAGGTGGCCGCCCCATCCTGCACAGTGGTGATGCCCTGCTCCAGATAGACGCGCTGCATGGCGCCGATCTGCCGGTGCAAATCGATATGCGTGCGCGCCATGGCGGCTTGGTAGAGCGGCGCGAGTGCGGGGGGCTCTTCGGCATAACCGTCCGGCGCTTTGCTGCCGGGCATCCGGCCAAAACGGCCGCCCGGCGGGTCGGGGGTATGCGCGTCGATCCCCGCCAGGTGCAGCAGGGCGCTGCTGGCCACGGCCATATGGTTCGATGCCTGTACAATCAGAACCGGCGCGCCGCCGCAGGCGCGGTCGAGCAGCGTACAGGTGGGGTGGGTGTGTTCCTTGAGCGTGTTTTCATCATATCCAAATCCCCAGAGCACCTCGTCCGGCGAAAGCGGGTGCGTTTTCTGGAAAACGGATAATGTGTGCGCAATCTCGTCAAAACTGTGGCAGTTGGAGAGATCCGCCATGGTACTGTATTGTACGGCTTTGGAAAAGTGGCTGTGTGCGTCGATAAAGGCGGGCAGCAGCGCGCGTCCCTGCAAATCGACCCGGCGGACACGCTGACCGCACAGCAGGGCGCGGGCATCCTCCAGAGCGCCGCAGAAGGAAATCCTGCCGTCCTCCACGATCAACGCTTCCACACGGTCCGGACCACCGCGAATTGGGCGGATGCTGCCGCCGTAATACAGGGTTTGCATGTCACAGGCCTCCTTTGCTGCCAGTATAGCATGCGTTGGCGCGCGCAGAAGGCGGTTTTTTGTCTGGAACGTTAGAAAAGACGCCTTGCGGCGCGCGGGCCGGATCAACGGCAGTCCTGTTGGCACAGGGATTTTGTGAAAACGAACAGCCGCCGCCGTCCATGCAGCGGTAGGGCGGATGGCTTTCAAAACGCGGACAGCGCCGGTCAGGGGGCTGCACCCGCAATGCCGCGCAGGCCGCCGCCGCGCAGCAGGCCGACCCCCAGCAGGCCGGGGCCGGTATGCACGCCCAGCACCGGACTGATCTGCCCGCGCAGCAGCAGGCGGCCTTGTGGGATGCGCTTGCGCAAATCGACCGTCAGCGCGGCTGCCTCCAGCGCTGCACCGCCATTCATCAGGCACATGGCCACGTCGGCGCAGCCGGTGGCAAAGCGCGCGGCCAGATCGAATACTTTCTGGATGGAAGCCTTGCGCCCCAACGCCTTGCCCGCCGTGTAATAGATGCCGTCACTGTTGCACGAAATGACGGGCTTCAGCTTCAGAGCGCTGCCCACAAAGGCCGTCACTTTGCCAATCCGCCCGCCTTTTTGGAGGTATTCCAGCGTTTTGACGCAAAAGAACACCTTGGATTCCGGAACCAGCTGCTCAATCCGCTCGATCAGTTCGTTCCATGCCATGCCGTTTTCCACGTATTGCGCTGCGGTGACGGCCAGTAAACCGCTGCCAATGGAGATATTCCGCGTGTCCACGACATGGGATTGCAGGGCGCGGAAGCCGTCGCACATCAGCCGGACCAGGTTATAGGTGCCGGAGATTCCGGAGGAGATGCAGACAGCCAGCACCTTTTCATAGCCGTCGGCCTGGATGCGCTCCAGGATTTTCAGCACCGCATCCGGGCTGGGCAGGGAGGTCTTCGGGATCTCCTGGGGCATGCGGCTGTAGACTTCCTCGGCACGAATCTCGACCCCGTCGAGGTATTCTGCATCCGGGTAGATCACCTTCAGCGGCAGTACATAAATGGGATAAGCGGCAAGCGCCGCAGCAGGAACATCGCTGCAGGAATCAGTCAGGATCGCAATTTTTTCCCGGTTCATAAGAATCTCCTTTTGCTGGCAAAATGGGATGATATCCGAATAGAAAGCTTGCAAAGTGCCGCAGGATTCGGCTGGCGGACTTGCAAAGAGGTGGTTGACAAAAAGACGAAAATAGAGGTATGATGTGCTTGTCCGGGGCCCGTTCCCCGGCATCTTGGCGACATGAAGGAGGCTGTCCAAAATGGTTCAAAAAATGATTAAGCTGCAGGATGTGTCACAGGTGAAAGCGTTTAACACAGCATGCATGAAAGCGCCCTTTGGCATTGACATCCGCCAGGGGAAGTACCTGATTGATGGAAAGTCGATTATGGGGATTTTCAGCCTCGATTTGAGTGCTCCGCTTGCTTTGGAGGCAGATACCGACGATGAAAACGCGGTGCAGGAACTTTTTGCGGCCTATCTTGCGAAGGACTGACCCGCTGCACAAAAATCAAAACGAGAGAAAGAAGGCTGCCTTTTGCAGGCGGCCTTTTTGATTGCCGCGGCGCCGGAACGCTTTGCCTGTCGGCTTTCTGGCGCAGCTTTTTGGACAAGCCATTTTCTGTACAAAGAATAGGATATCAGGAGTTTTCTTCAAATTGTGCCGAAAATTGGCAAAAGGAGTGTAAAACAAAACGCACCCCGGGAAAGGGGTGCGTTGGCTGGGCTGGCGGGATTCGGACCCACGCAATGACGGAGTCAAAGTCCGTTGCCTTACCGCTTGGCTACAGCCCATTATAAGAAGTACGGGGCCTTAGTAAGAATTTCCTAATGCCCCGTACTCCATTCATGTGGGGTGGAAGATGGGACTCGAACCCACGGTCTCCAGAGCCACAATCTGGCGCTTTAACCAACTAAGCTACATCCACCATATGGCGCGCCAAAAGGGACTCGAACCCCTGGCCTACTGCTTAGAAGGCAGTTGCTCTATCCAGCTGAGCTATTGGCGCGTGTCCTTTTGGAGCGAGTGATGGGAATCGAACCCACGCGACCAGCTTGGAAGGCTGGAGTTCTACCATTGAACTACACTCGCATTAAGCGGCGGATATTATTCTACCACAGATCGCCAAGGCCTGTCAAGCTTTTTCGGAAGATCCATCCGAAAAAATGGTGCCTTCCTGCGAAAAAACGATTTAGGCCCTCCGAAGCCCTGCAAAATCCCAAAAAAGCATCTGCCTCCGCCCGTTTCCGGTGGAGGCAGACGCTTTGGAAAAGAAAAGCTGTCTCAGCCTTTTAAAACGCGCTGTGCAATCCGTTCAATGCTTTCGTCCGACAGGCCGCACAGGCAGAAGACAGCGTCTTTGCGGGCCTGCTCCGGCGGCGTGCCGAGTTCGTTGCAGAAGAAGGCGTACAGCAGCTGATAGCTGGTAAAAAGCTCGTTCGCCAGCTTGGCGCCCGTCGCGGTGAACTGCACCGTCCCATAATATTCCTTCTCAATCAGCTGATCCTCTTCCGCGAGGATTTTGAGCATTTTGCTGGTGCTCGGTCGTTTGACGCCCAGAGAGGAGGCGATGTCCTTGCACTGAACCGCCCGGCCGTCACATCCAAGCTCATAGATTGTGAATAAATACCGCTTTTTTGATGCAGAAAGCATGTACGGGGTTCCTCCTTCTGTGCGGATGCAAGTTATAGGTCATACGGTTTACGGCGGCGAATCTTCACATGCGCGTGATGGTGCGAATGGCTGCCGCAGCCGCAGCAGCTTGAACAGCCTGAACAGCCATCACAGCGGCCGCTGCATCCGCCGCTGGGACCTGAAGAATGACAGCCGGCGCAGCCGCCGGTTTTCCAGGTGTACCGAATGGCCAAAACAAACAGGACTGCGATTGCAAGACAGATGATGATAGATGCTACCGTCAAAGAGCTCCCTCCTTCTTAGTGCAGGATTTTGCCGTTACGTCGTGGGGATGGAGGAAGATAGGCGCCGTTCCTTTTCATAGGGATTCGGGCGGACCAGCAAGAAGACAAGCAATGCCAGGAACGCGAACCCGAGTACCGTCCAGCCGGTGAAAACGCCGGTGGTAAAGAGTGTGATGAGTTGGTAGAGAATCGTGCCGATGACATAGGCAAAGCCGCATTCGTAGAGAATGGCAAAGGCGAACCATTTACCGCTTTCCATTTGGCGTTTGATGGCGCCCATGGCGGCAAAGCAGGGCGCACACAGCAGGTTAAAGGCCAGGAAGGCGACCATCGCGGCTTGCGTGCCAAACAGGGACTGCGTGGCGGCCCACATGCCGGGGTCAGCTTCTGTCCCATCGCCGAGGCCAAACAGAACGCCGAAGGTGCCGACAACATTTTCCTTGGCGATCAGGCCCGTGATGGTTGCCACGGCTGCCGGCCACTGGGAGGATGCGCCAAAACCCAGGGGCGTAAAGATAAAGGCGATCGCCTGGCCGACATGGCCCAGAATGCTGTAATCCATGACATTGACAAGAGACGGGGCGGTGTCCTGAATGAGCATGCCAAAGGAGCCGCTGCCGCCTGCCCAGCTCTGCCAGCCGAAGTTCGACAAAAACCAGATCACGATCACAGCGCCGAAGATCACGGTGCCGGCCTTGATGATGAAGGAACGGACGCGCTCCCACATGTGAATCAGGATGCCCTTTGGAGCTGGTACATGGTACTGCGGCAGCTCCATCACAAACGGCGCGGGATCGCCGGAAAACGGCTTTGTCTTTTTCAGGATAATACCCGAGACAATGACCGCGATGACGCCCAGGAAGTAGAACAGTGGAGCGACCCAGCCGCCCATCTGGGAGCCGGCCAGCGCGCCAAACAGCAGGGCAATAATCGGCAGCTTGGCGCTGCATGGGACGAATGTGGTGGTCATGATCGTCATGCGGCGGTCATGCTCGTTTTCAATGGTCTTTGTGGACATGATGCCCGGTACGCCGCAGCCGGAGGAGATCAGCATCGGAATGAAGCTCTTTCCGGAGAGGCCGAACTGGCGGAAGATACGGTCCATGATGAACGCGACGCGCGCCATATAACCGATATCCTCCAGGATGGACAGGAAGAAGAACAGCACGAACATCTGCGGCACAAAGCCGAGCACCGAACCGACACCCGTGACGATGCCGTCGAGGACCAGGCCGGAGAGCCAGTCAGGCGCCTGCGCGGCCTGCATACCCAGGTTGACCACGTGATAGATGCTGGGCACCCAGATCCCGAAATCGGCCGGGTCGGGCTCTTCTGTGACTGGCGCTGCATCGGACGCTTCTGCAACTGCATCCGGGTCCGGCGCGTCGCCGTCTTCATTGAGGACGCCGTCGAGCGAACCGGAGGCGGACACGATATCATTGGCATCGGTCACAGCAGCCGTCAAATCCACATTGGCCGCCTTTGCAGCGTCCGCCAGAGACGTGTTGCTGGCTGCGGCCGCGTCTACGTCGACGCCCGCGTTTTGAAGCGCCGTGGTCAGGGCGTAGGTATTGACCGCCGTGTCGTATCGATCGCTGTCCGTGCCAAAGTCGTCGGCGTTCGGCTCTTCTGTGATCGGCACCGCCGCTGCGGCTTCGCTGATCTTTGCGGGGTCCGGCTCGCCGTCGTCATTGAGCAGGCCGTCGAGGTTCCCGATATTGCCGGATTTCTCCAGCACATCGGACACCGCCTGGGTCAGGTCCACGCCCTGTGCCTTGGCGGCGTCGGCCAGCGTGGTACCGCTTTGTGCGGCGGCATCCACATCCACGCCCGCGGCTGCCGCCGCTTCCGTTACGCCGAAATTGTTGGCGGCTGCGTCATAGTCGGCGGAACCGATCTTGAATAGATGCCAGCCGGCGCTGTCATCGCCGAAGAGCTGGTCGTTTGTAAAGTCCGTTACATATGTACCGACCGTGGTGACGGAGACGTAATAGACCAAGAACATGACCACCACGAAGATCGGAATCGAAAGCACGCGGTTTGTGACAATGCGGTCCACTTTGTCGGAGATCGACATGCCGGAGCGCTTTTTGTGCACGCAGTGCTTCATCAGTTCGGCGATGTATTCATAACGCTCATTCGTGATGATGGATTCGCCGTCATCATCCATTTCCTTTTCGACAGCGGAGACGATTTCTTTGATCTCAGCGTTGTCGGTGAGTTTGAGATCTTCCAGAATTTTTTCGTCGCGCTCAAAAACTTTGATGCTGTACCAGCGCAGCTGCGCGGCGGGGACCTTGCCCGCGATCAGCTCGCCAATTTTGGCCAGCGCCGCCTCCACGGACTGGCTGAACTGATGCTGCGGAACAGCCGCCTTTTTTGCTTCTGCCAAGGCGACCGCTTTTTCCGCCGCTTCGTGGGACCCGATTCCCTTCAACGCGCTGGTTTCGACGATCTCACAGCCAAGCGCCGCCGCCAGCTTCTTGGTATCGATCCGGTCGCCGTTTTTCTTGACAAGGTCCATCATGTTCAGGGCGATCACAACCGGCAGCCCAATTTCGACGAGCTGTGTCGTCAAGTACAGGTTCCGCTCCAGGTTTGTCGCGTCGACCAGGTTTAAGATGGCGTCCGGCCGCTCGTTGAGCAGATAGTTCCGGCTGACAACTTCTTCAGGACTATAGGGGGAAAGTGAATAAATCCCCGGCAGGTCCGTGACAATGACGTCCTTTTTGTGGCCAATTAACTTTCCCTCTTTTTTCTCGACCGTAACGCCGGGCCAGTTCCCAACGTACTGGGTGCTGCCGGTCAAATCGTTGAACATGGTTGTCTTGCCGCAGTTTGGATTTCCGGCAAGCGCGATCTTGATGCTCAATGGATTCCCTCCTCTTTTGGTTTGGTGGTCCTTTCATAAAACACATTAAATTAGCTTAAGCTAACTTTCTGGCAGAAAAAAACAGGGGCCTTACGCCACCTCAATATGTTCCGCCTCAGACTTGCGCAGCGAAAGCTCGTATCCGCGCACCGTCACTTCGATCGGGTCGCCAAAAGTCGCCACCTTGCGGACGAAAATCCGGGCGCCTTTGGTGATGCCCATGTCCATGATGCGGCGCTTGATCGCGCCAGAGCCGAGCAGCTTCTGAACCGTCACCGTTTCGCCGACCTTGGTCTCTTTGAGTGTTTGTGCCATGTGGATCCTCCTCTCTGAATCAATTGGTCAACACACGGTTGGCCATCGCTTTGCTGATGGCCACACGCGTGCCTTTGACATTGACAATGACGCTGCCGTTGAGCTCAGAGATCACCGTCACTTCCGCGCCTTCGACAAAGCCGAGATTGCGCAGGAAGCGCTGGGTGTTGTCCTTGCCGCGGATGCGCAGCACATGCGTGGTCTCCGCGCTTTGCACGAGACTCAGCGGTATTGCCTGCGCGTGGACAGCCGGCGTCTCTGGCGCGGGCGCCGCAACCTTGGATGCCATTGTGTTTTCCATCGTCATAGGGCATGCTCCTTTCACCGGAATCAAAGTATGTATGCGTGCTGAAAAAGTTAGTCAAAACTAACTTTTGGGGTTTTGTGCAGGGGATCCGCACGCACGAATCCCCTGCACTTTCAGTTTACAACTGCTAACTGGAGAAGTCAAGCGCTTTTTTGAAAAAACTTCAGGTCGTGGACTGCGCTAGGCGGCGATTTCTGACGACGACCGAACGGCAGTCAGGAAGATGAAAAAATACAGAAATTCTCGCTTGATCGCACACCGCGCGCAAGGAAAAATAAAAAATTTTTGAAGGGGATTCGGCGCCCTATAATGAAAAAGCAAAAATTAGGGTCGCCAAAATTAGATGATTGAAACATCCGAAAAAACGATTGACAAGGCGAAGTTCTCATGCTACGATAAAGCTGCGATTAGCGATTGCTAACCGAGAGCATTGGCAAAGGAGGGACCGGCCATGGCGGCACCGATTGATAAGCTGCTGGTCTGGCACTGCGCGCCGGTATTGGCGGGCATCAAGGTATCCAATCTTTTTTCAGCAGAACTTTCCGTCTGCCGGCAGGCGCTTGCCTATAACAGCGCTTATAACGCACGCGGGGTGTATTTTACGATGCTTTGCCGCTGCAAGAACCGCGGGTTGGTCCTGGTTTACCGGCGGGCCCGGCTGGCGGCCCGGCTGCGCGAGCCGGCAGTTCGCGGCTGCCTGCGGGGGTTTGGCTATCCGGTGCAGGAGGGGCTGGAAGCGCAGCTCGATTTCCTGCGCACACGCGTAAAATCCATGCAGGACGGCTTTCCGCACGAAATCGGCGCGTTCCTCGGCTACCCGTTGGAAGACGTGATTGGCTTTATTGAAAACTGCGGGCGGGACTGCAAGCTCTGCGGCTTTTGGAAAGTCTATGGCGACGTGGAGCGGGCCAGCCGGATGTTCGCGCGCTATACGGCGTGCCGGGAAGACTTTTGCCGCCGGTTGGCGGCGGGCGAGCCATTGGCGTCGCTGGTGGCTGCCTGAAATCATGGCTCAACAAATGTTTTCATGAAAGTATAAGGAGGATCATACAAATGGCAAAAGTAGCAGTTGTATATTGGAGCGGCACTGGCAACACAGAGGCAATGGCAAACGCCATCGCGCAGGGCATTTCCGAAGCCGGTGGGGAGGTTGATGTGTGCGCATGCGGGGATTTTGACGCAGGCGCGCTGGGCAATTATGAGAAACTCGCGTTTGGCTGTCCGGCAATGGGTGACGAGGTTCTGGAGGAGAGCGAATTTGAGCCCTTCTTCAGCGGCATCGAGGGTTCCCTGTCCGGCAAAAAAGTCGCCCTGTTTGGCTCCTATGGCTGGGGAGACGGCCAGTGGATGCGCGATTGGCAGGACCGTGTAACCGGCGACGGCGCCTCCCTGTTTGAAGAAGGCCTGATCGTCAACGGCGCGCCGGACGAAGACGCGTGCAAGGAATTTGGCAAGCGTTTCGCCGCATTTTAATTTTTGTTTATAACAGATACTCCATTCTGATATTTTCTTCCAATCCAAAAGAACGTCCGGGGGCTTCCCGGGCGTTTTTTTGCAGCGCTTGCATTCATCGCGGGGGCCTGCTATACTAATAGATACTTCGAGAAGGGCCGCATTGAAGGAGGAGTCGACGTTGAAAGTGCAAGAGTCGCGCGAGAATTATCTGGAGACCATTTTAATTCTGAAAAACCGGAATGGCTACGTCCGTTCGGTTGACATTGCACGGGAACTGGACTTCAGCAAGCCGAGCGTCAGCCGGGCGATGTCCGTGCTGCGCGGCGCCGGATGCATTACCATGGAGGAAAGCGGCCTGATCACGCTGACGGACAAAGGGCGCGCCATTGCGGAAAATATCTATGCGCGCCACCGGCTGCTGACCTCCTTCTTCACCCGCTTGGGTGTGGACCCGCAAATTGCGGCCGAGGATGCCTGCCGTGTGGAGCACGTGATTCACGAAGAAACCTTCGACCGGCTGCGGGCTTATATGCAGGCCGAAGGCATCCCCACAGACGAATGAAAACAGAAAAATTGCAGCTGCTTTCGCCGCCCCGGCCCAGTCAGGACGGCTGTTTTTATGACAAAATTTTTCTTTTGTCATACTTTCGGACTTTATTTCCAGGTTGTCTAAGGACAAAATGAATTTGGGTCCATATAATAGGGAAGAACCTTCACGAAGGGGCAGCTGCGCCGCTTTGTGGATTGTAACGTGATGAATGGAATTGCGGATATGATTTATAGGAGGAACTCAAAATGGCAGATAATGGCTTGAAGGAAAAGCTTGAAAAATTCGGTATCAAGAAAGCGCTTGGTTATCTGGGCAAGGACCCGGAGAAGAACATCCCCAAGCTGCTGAAGTTTGTGGATACTATTGACCGCGGCGATATGTTCAAGGGCCAGCGCCGGACGTTCCATAAATATGTGGACGATCCGAACAACAACTGGTTCCGCCTGCTCAAGAAGCTTTATGCAAATGTCGATGCGCATGTGCTGCAGACGATCTTTGCGAATTTCATTGTGAATGCGACGCTGGTCGGCGGCAAAAAGCAGCAGACCATCCGCGAAAAGTACGGCTGCAATGTGCCGTGGGCAATCCTGCTGGACCCGACTTCCGGCTGCAACCTGCACTGCACGGGCTGCTGGGCGGCGTCCTACGGCCACAAGCTCAACCTGAGCTTTGATGAGATCGACGACATCATCAACCAGGGTACGGCCATGGGCACGTATATGTATATTTACACCGGCGGCGAGCCGCTCGTGCGCAAGGATGACATCATCAAGATCTGCGAGAAGCATCCGGAGTGCGTGTTCCTGTGCTTCACCAACGGCACGCTGATCGACGACAAGTTCGCCGAGGATATGCTGCGCGTGGGCAACTTTGTCCCGGCCATCAGCGTCGAGGGCGACGAAGAGAGCACCGATGCACGCCGCGGCAAGGGCGTTTTCCAGAAGGTCTGCAACGCGATGAAGATCCTGCGTGACCACAAGCTGCCCTTCGGTGTCTCTTGCTGCTACACCAGCCAGAACATCGACAAGGTCGGCACCGAGGCTTTCTATGACTGGATGATCGACCAGGGCGTTCTGTTCTGCTGGTTCTTCACCTATATGCCGGTCGACGCGGATGCGCCGCTGGAGTTGATGGTCCGCCCGGAGCAGCGCGAGCATATGTATCATCTGGTTCGCGACATGCGCAATAAGAAGGAGCTCTTCACGCTGGACTTCTTCCTCGATGGCGAATATGTGTACGGCTGCATCGCTGCGGGCCGCTACTACCTGCACATCAACGCAAACGGCGACATCGATCCGTGCGTGTTCATCCATTACAGCGACTCCAACATCCGCGAGAAGACGCTGCTGGAGGCGTATCGCAGCCCGCTGTTCATGGAATACCACAAGAACCAGCCCTTCAATAAGAACATGCTGCGTCCTTGCCCGCTGCTGGATAACCCGTACCGCCTCGAGCAGGTCGTCAAGAAGTCCGGCGCACACTGCTCTGACCCGGTGAAGCCCCAGGACGTCCATGACCTGTGCGCAAAGTGCGAGAAGCAGGCGCTGGCCTGGAAGCCGGTTGCCGACCGTCTGTGGGTCAACAGCGAGGGCAACAAGCACGGCCTTGGCTGCGAGAACACCATTCTGCCTGAAAACCGCATCGACCACTCTGAAGTCAAGCCGATCGCTGACGTGATTCAGGAAGAGATTGACGAGGCAAAGGCCCAGAAGGAAGCGGCCAAGAAAAACGCCGGCTAAAACCGGACGCATGCCAGCATAAAAGCGGGCGGCGCCCCACGCGGGATCCGGAGGAAAGCTTCTAAAAGCCGTAACGGAAAACGGCCGGATCCTGTTTTGAAACGGGGCCCGGCCGTTTTGGCGGCTTATAGCGCCCAAGTATCAAAGGCAACCCGGAACGGCAAACGTAATTTTTGCGGTGTTTGCCGTTCGTACATCCCCGGCATACCGGGCATATAAAAATATGGATTGTGGAGGGAACGAGAATATGGCAGAGCTCAGCATGAAAGAAAAGCTTGAGAAATTTGGTATCGAAAAAGCAATTGGTTATCTGGCGAAGAATCCGGAAAAGAATCTTCCCAAGTTGATGAACATGGTCGACAAGATCGATAAGGACAACACTTTCCTCGGTGCGCGCCATGCATTCCATGCGGCGCTCGACGATCCGGACGGCAACTGGTATCGTCTCATCATGCGCGTGCTGCACACGGTGGACATCAAGATGATCCAAAGCTTCTTTTCCAGCTTCATCATGGGTGCAACCCTGGTCGGCGGCAAGAAGCAGACCGAAATCCGCCAAAAGTATGGCTGCAATGTGCCGTGGGCGATCCTGCTGGATCCGACTTCCGGCTGCAACCTGCACTGCACGGGCTGCTGGGCGGCATCCTACGGCCACAAGCTCAACCTGACATATGAAGAAATTGACGACATCATCAACCAGGGCACGGCCATGGGCACGTATATGTATATTTATACCGGCGGCGAGCCGCTCGTGCGCAAGGATGACATCATTAAGATCTGCGAGAACCACCCCAACTGTGTGTTCCTGTGCTTTACCAATGGCACGCTGATCGACGACAAGTTCGCCGAGGATATGCTGCGCGTGGGCAACTTCTTCCCGGCCATCAGCGTCGAGGGCGACGAGGAGAGCACCGATGCACGCCGCGGCAAGGGCGTTTTCAAAAAGGTCTGCAACGCGATGCGCATCCTGCGCGAGCACAAACTGCCGTTTGGTGTTTCCTGCTGCTACACCAGCCAGAATATCGACAAGGTCGGCACCGAGGCTTTCTATGACTGGATGATCGAGCAGGGCGTCATCTTCTGCTGGTTCTTCACCTACATGCCGGTCGACGCGGATGCGCCGCTGGATTTGATGGTCCGTCCGGAGCAGCGCGAGCATATGTATCATCTTGTCCGCGAGATGCGCGAGAAGAAGGATCTGTTTACGATCGAGTTCTTCCTCGACGGCGAATACGTCTACGGCTGCATTGCAGGCGGCCGCTATTACCTGCATATCAATGCAAACGGCGACATCGACCCGTGCGTGTTCATCCACTACAGCGACTCCAACATCCGCGAGAAGACGCTGCTGGAAGCGTACCAGAGCCCGCTGTTCATGGAATATCACAAGAACCAGCCGTTCAATGAGAACATGCTGCGTCCTTGCCCGCTGCTGGATAACCCGTACCGCCTCGAGAAGCTCGTCAAGGATTCCGGCGCGCATTGCTCCGATCCGGTCAAGCCGCAGGACGTCCATGACCTGTGCGCGAAGTGCGAGAAGCAGGCGCTGGCTTGGAAGCCGGTTGCTGACCGTCTGTGGGCAGAGAGCGCTGTCAACGGCAAGCATTGCCTGAACGACGACGACACGATTCTGCCGGAGAACCGCGTGGATCCTTCCAAGGTCATGTCCATGGAAGAGGCAATTGCGCATGACGATGCGGTCGCTGCTGAGAAGAAGGCGGCAAAGGAAGCAGCCAAGAAGAAAGAAGCATAAGGCGTTTTTCAAAGTGCTTCCAGGGTGCTGCGCTCAGGCTGATTCAGGATGAGCCGCTCAGGGACTACATAGTTTGAAAACACCAGAAACACACCGCCGGTGGCCAGATGGCTGCCGGCGGTGTTTTTATGCGGTCAGAACAGAAAGCATTTGATCGTATACTGACAAGGTATGAGTGCTCTTTTCCTATGTCACCATTGATCCGGAAAAAGAAGATTTCTTCTGGCTTTTGCAGCGCTTCCGAGGGGGAAAATGAGCAGCAGAGGATGATCTGACCGAAAGACGGCCCTTTATAGATGAGACGTCTCATACACGGCGCGGACAAGATCGTATTTCGCGGACTGTTTCCGGTATTTATCAGGGCTGATGCCTTTTTCGGCTTTGAAGACTTTTCCAAAATAGTTATTATTGGAATAGCCAACCATTTCTGAAATCTTC
>ERZ1090864.707-NODE-709-length-17553-cov-8.587096_pt1 | contig 17553 bp, 12 predicted proteins | sample MGYA00478479_ERZ1090864 | MGnify/ENA primary metagenome ERZ1090864 (study PRJEB33644, sample SAMEA5815743) | chicken gut metagenome | biome: Chicken; feature: Gastrointestinal Tract; material: Caecum | place: Ireland | collected 2019-01-01 | study: A study of the...
CGGATAGCTTCTCCATCTTCAAGATCCCTGTCGAAACCAGTACAAGCCCGGAATAATAGTACAGTAAGATCTGTACGGATAAAAAGTATGCTGGTGCATACACACTATATACTATAGTGGCGGCTGTGGGAAAAGTCAAGGAACAGACAAAAACTTCTTGAAAATGTTCCTTGTTTTTGCGGCAGTCATTTCAGTGATGCCGGATCAGGTACAGGCGGCGGAAAAGAAGTATCTGATGCTGCAGGTCAGGCTGCTGACAGACGAAGGGATCAAAGAATACGGGGATGGCCTGGATCTCAGCGGCCTTACGTTCTGCCTGCTTGGACAGAGGACGGACAGCGGGCAGTGGGAGCCGGTAGAGACTGCATACGATGAGGCTGTTGGAGAAGTTGTGAGTGTGGATTATTATTATTTCAGCTATTTCAAGGCGGATTTCGGGCGTATTACAGACCCGGAGCTGTACAGTGCCTTTAAGGTTGTGCTGAAAGAGAACAGTTCCTATGCAATGGAAGATCTGGCAGTAGAACTTGGCGACATCGGGCAGCAGACAACTCCGAGCAAGGACTATTACCTGGACCTGACAAAGAAAGTAGTTCCGGCAGACAGTACGGAAGCAACGGCTGATATTATTTCCGCAGGCTGGACCGGGACCGGCACAGAGCCTGACCCATACAGCGCGGCTGTTACGGTGGACCGTTTTACGGATGAGATAAATATCCGTACGGCAAATGAAAACGCGGTGATCACTTATGGACAGCAGGATTATACCGGCAGGCTTACGGCAGTGGTAAACTATGGCAGCAATGTTTATGAGTTTACTGTAACATCCGAAGACGGAAGCAAGGTGAGCTGTTACAGGGCAGCACGGAAATTACAGGACTGACTCCGGGGAAATATTATGTGAGATTTGCTGAGACTGAGAGCCAGTATGCGAGCAAGGACAGGGAAGTTGTGGTAAAAGAGCCGGTTATACATACCATCACCCTGCCGGAAGAAAATATACCGGAAGGGATTACCGTACTGGAGTGCCCGGAGACGATGACAGAAGGAAGGACGTTTACGATCCGGCTGCAGCTTCCGGAGAATACACTGATAAAAAATATCGGATACAGCTATAAAGCGGGAGAATGGACAGCTACGTCTACCTTTTCAGGTGTACAGCATATGCAGGAGGACGGACACACTGTGGCTGTGCTGCAGAGAGACGCCCTGAGCCATGATATCACGATCACCGGGATCACTCTCCTGGAAGGGAAGTATTATACAGTGACCGCCGGCCCGGAGGATACAGAGTCGGCATCGCCTTTTATCCAGTGTGAGATTTCTGTTACAGGAGAAGGAGAGCTGGTGAGCGGCGATACATATTATGAAGAGGGGTCAGATATTACGGCTGTGGCAGCGATCCGAGACGACTGGAGAGGATATGCGGAACTGAGCAGCCTTACAGTGTACAGGAAGGGGACTGATGAGGTGATCGAGCCGGATTCCCTGACGAAGACGGATAAAAATGAATGGTCGCTTAGTCTTGCAGTGCAGGATGATATTGAAATCCGGTTTGGCATATATACCTATCAGTGTGATACGGCTGAACTGGATGAGGTGATCGCGCTGATAGGGGATCTGGATCAGTATGTGGATAATGCCGAAAAGGATATACTTATCACAAGACTGAATGAGCAGGGGGCGTTCAGGAAACAGCCGCTGAAGAACCAGCCGATGGTAGACAATTATACAGCCCTGCTCCGGGCGGCGTATGAGTCTGCGACAGTGAGGACCGACCTGACAGACAGCAAAGAGGTCAGTGTAACTTTGGAAGGAAACCCGCATACTTATGACGGAAAACCGTGGGAGCCGGGTGTCACTGTGACCTATCAGGGGAATGTACTCAGAAAAGGAATCGATTATCTGGTGTATTTCCCGGAAGATATGACATCTGTGGGAGATAAGGATATCCGCATAGAATTCATCGGGCTTTACAGAGGCGAGATCACTGTAAAGGGCAGTATAGTAGAAAAGCAGGCAGACAGACCGGCGGACCAGAGCGGTGAAGGAAATAAAGCGGCGGATACAGGTGTCCGGGACAGCTATGCAGGGTATGTTTCCGCGGCCCTGTCCAGTATGCTGCTGATGAGTGCGGCAGTAGCGGTAAGGATGAGAAAAAAGAAATAACCCAGAAGTAATATAAATGGCGGCCTGAAAAAGCAGGTCCTGTCAGAAACTCGGGAGAGTTTGGGCGGGATCTGTTTTTTTAAGTTGATTTAACATATTTATTTTTTGCGGATATAGATTTTTTGCCGGGGATATGTGATAATGGTTATCGGACTAAATCCTGTTCCGGTGTATGGACGGTGGATGCCATGCATCCGGCAAATAAATATGTATAGGAAAAGAGGAATCTACATGCCTACAACATACGCACATTATAAATTCGGCAAAGAAGTGATCAGCGCTCTGCCGCGCCCGCTCCAGAGCGCGATCGAGAATCACAGGGAGCTGTTTGATATCGGCGTGCACGGACCGGATATTCTTTTTTATTATTATCCATTGAAGAAAAACCCAGTCAGCGCCCAGGGGTATGCGCTCCACGACAGAATGGCGGATGAGTTCTTTCTCCGCGCGGCGGAAAAGATCAAAAGCGCGGAGGACCCGGCGGCTGCAAGGGCTTATATCTATGGCGTGATCTGCCATTTCGCGCTGGACAGCGAGTGCCATCCCTATGTGGAAAAGATGATCCACGACAGCGGGATCAGCCACTCAGAGATCGAGATGGAGTTTGACCGGCTCCTGCTGAAAGAAGATTATATCAATCCCGTGCGCTATCTGGGCACAAAGCATATCCATCCTTCCCGGGAGAATGCATCAGTCATCGCGCCGTTCTATGAGGACCTGACGCCGGAGACTGTGGAGAAGGCGCTGAAGGGGATGATCCTGTGCCATAAACTGCTCCTTGCCCCGGGCGGCCTGAAGCGGCGCCTGCTCTTCGGCGGCATGAAGATCGCAGGGCAGTATGAGCACATGCACGGCATGGTCATGAGCCTGGAGCCCAATCCCGCGTGCCGTGATTACTGCCAGCTCCTGAAACGGCAGTATGCGGGGGCGGTCCCGCTGGCGGCAGGACTGATCATCCAGTACCAGAAAGTGCTGTTTGAGGGTGCGGAGCTGCCGGAGCGGTTCCGCAGGACATTCGGCGAGGGAGATAAGTGGGAGAGCCTGCGGCTGTGACACCGTCCGGCAGGAAAGAGGTTCTCCCTGGTCCTGACAGGGCCGCAGGATCTGAAGATCTAAAAGAAAGTCTGAAAAGAAAGAGTATAAGGAAGAAAGAGAGAATGAGAGATGAAATTTAAGCTGACTTCACTGGAAAAGAAATGGGTGCTCTACGATGTGGGAAACTCAGCGTTTACCATGATGGTGTCCACGATCTTCCCGATCTATTTTAACTTCCTGGCGGGAAATGCGGGGATATCGGATGTGGACTACCTTGCGTACTGGGGTTACGCGACTTCCATCTGCACGCTCCTGGTGGCGATCCTGGGACCGACCCTGGGCGCTGTCGCAGATACGAAGAATTTTAAAAAGACGATTTTCTGCATTGCCATGGGCGTGGGCGTTTTCGGATGTATCCTCCTGGGCTTCCTGTCGTCCTGGATCTGGTTCCTGGGCGTGTTCGTGCTGGCGAAGACCGGGTATTCCGCGAGCCTTGTATTCTATGATGCCATGCTCACTGACGTGACTGAGCCGGAACGCATGGATACGGTGTCTTCCCATGGATATGCCTGGGGCTATATCGGAAGCTGCATCCCCTTTGTGGCCTGCCTCGGCATCGTGCTGGGCGGGGGCAGCCTGGGGATGGATATGCAGACATCCATGATCCTTGCATTTATCATCACTGCGCTCTGGTGGCTCTTCTCATCCGTGCCGCTCCTGCGGTCCTACCGGCAGAGATACTTTGCGGAAGCAGGGGAGCATGTGGTGAGAAACAGTTTTCAGCGTCTGGGGCGGACTTTCGCGGAGCTGGTAAAGCAGAAACAGATCTTTGTATTCCTACTGGCGTTTTTCTTCTACATCGATGGCGTGTATACGGTCATTGATATGGCAACAGCTTACGGGCAGGCGCTGGGGCTGGACAGCACGGGGCTCCTGCTGGCGCTTCTGGTGACGCAGATCGTGGCGTTCCCGTCTGTGCTCATTTTCAGCAGGATCATAAAAAATGTCAGCCCGGAGAAGATCATCACAGTCTGCATCGCGGCGTATTTCTGTATCGCGGTCTATGCGTACTGGCTGGATTCTCAGCTCGATTTCTGGATCCTTGCCGTACTGGTCGGTATGTTCCAGGGGACGATCCAGGCGCTCTCAAGGTCTTATTTCGCGAAGATCATCCCCGCGGAGAAGTCAGGGGAATATTTCGGGATCTATGATATCTGCGGCAAGGGAGCTTCTGTGCTCGGTACTGCCCTTGTATCATTTTTAAGCCAGGTGACCGGCAGCATTAACATCGGCGTGAGCGCGCTTTCCGTCATGTTCCTGATCGGGCTGGTACTCTTCCAGTTCTCGGCAAAGCTGAACAGGGAGAAAAAGCAAATCTAAAGTGTTAGAAAAAAGTGTGAAATCAATCTGAAATTTCTCAATTCAACCGATTCCTGTGTTATAATTAAGACAGGGGATCAGGGTGGGGCGGATACGGATATCCGCTCCTTTTTTGATATATCTTTTAAGCAAAGTGCCGGGAGAATACGATATGGAAGAATTTGTGAAATTACAGGATATTACGAAGATCTACAAAATGGGAGAGGTTGAGATACGGGCAGCGGACCGTATTAATTTTTCAATCCAAAAGGGCGAGTTCGTCGTGATCGTGGGTCCCAGCGGCGCGGGCAAGACGACCGTGCTCAACATCCTCGGAGGTATGGACACAGCGACCAGCGGGAAACTGACTGTGGACGGTCAGGACGTGACCGCGTACAATGCCAGGCAGCTGACCGGTTACAGGCGGGAGGATATCGGATTTGTGTTCCAGTTTTATAATCTGGTGCCGAACCTGACTGCGCTTGAAAATGTGGAGCTTGCCCTGCAAATCTGCAGGGACCCTCTGGATGCCAGGGAGGTATTAAGGGAAGTGGGTCTCGGAGACCGGCTGGACAATTTCCCTGCGCAGTTATCCGGCGGTGAGCAGCAGAGAGTCTCTATCGCCAGGGCGCTGGCGAAGAATCCGAAGCTCCTGCTCTGCGATGAGCCCACCGGAGCCCTGGATTACAATACGGGGAAAGCAATCTTAAAGCTCCTCCAGAATATGTGCAGGGAGCGTGGGATGACGGTCATCGTGATCACGCATAACCAGGCGATCTCGCCGATGGCGGACCGGCTGATACATATCAAGAACGGGCGGGTTTCCCAGATGGAGATGAACGAACATCCGGTATCGATCGATGAGATAGAATGGTAGGGGAAGCAGATGAAGAAAAAAGCGTTGAGAAAAGATTTTTATATGGAGATCCGGCGCAGCCTCGGGCGTTTTCTTTCCATCTTTTTTATCGTGGCGATCGGCTGCGCCTTTTTCTCGGGGATCCGCGCCTCGGAACCGGATATGCGGTATTCGGGGGACGAGTATTTTGACAATAAGAACATGATGGATATACAGGTGATCAGTACTATGGGGCTTACAGAGGAAGATGTAAGCGCCATCGGGGCAGTGGTCGGGATCGAGTATGCGGAAGGGGGATATTCTTCGGATCTGCTCTGCACAGACGGGGCGAATCAGATCGTAGTCCATGTGATGGCAATGCTCCCGACGATGAACCAGGTACAGCTGGAGGACGGACGGCTTCCGGAGGCGGAAGACGAGTGCGCCCTGGATGTGGATTATCTGGCGGAGAGCGACCTGGAGATCGGGGATACGGTCACCTTTTCCAGCGGCACAGAGGATGAGGTCACGGACACCCTTGTGACGGATACATTTACCATAACAGGTGCTGTGAGCAGTCCCAATTATATCTCCTTCCAGAGGGGGAGCACAACGATCGGGAACGGAAGTGTGAGTGCGTTTGCCTATGTGACGGAAGACGCGTTTGCCCTGGATGTCTACACGGAGATCTACGCCCAGGTGGAAGGCGCGGCGGAGCTGACTGCATTCACTGACAAATATGACGACAAAGTGTCAGCGGCGCTTGAAAATGTAGAAGCGATCAAAGGAGAACGGCAGGAAGCCCGGTATGAGGATGTCGTGGGAGAGGCGCAGGAAGCCCTCGCCGACGCGGAGCAGGAAGTGGCCGACGCGGAGACGGAATTAGAGGAAGGCAGGGCGGAAGCAGAAGCAGAGCTGGCGGACGGACGGGCAAAGCTCGAGGATGCGCAGGCAGAGCTGGACAGCGGGAAGAGCCAGCTGGAGACATCCCGGGCCCAGATCGAAGCGAACCGGCAGCAATTGAACGACAGCCAGGCAGAAGTGGATCAGGGCACTGCGGAGCTGAACGCAAATATTGAGACGCTGAACACCCAGATCGATCAGCTCAATGCGGCAAAAGAGCAGTACAATGCGCTGGCAGCAAGCGGCCAGACTGACGATGTGACGATGGCGACGCTCCAGGCGCTGTACGCGCAGATCCAGAGTGGGGAGACGGCTGTCGCACAGGCGCAGTCCCAGATCGATGCCGCGAAGGCACAGCTTATCTCTGCCCAGGAGCAGATCAACAGCGGATGGGCACAGCTGGAAGCTGGGGAGCAGCAGCTTGCCGAAGCAGAAGCGGAGATCGCGTCCGGAGAGCAGGAGCTGGCAGACGGATGGGAAGAATACTATGAGGGCGAGGCGGAAGCCCAGGCGGAGATCGCGGATGGTGAACAGCAGATCGAGGAAGCAAAGCAGGAGCTCGCGGATGCGGAGGAAGAGATACAGAACCTGGAGAAACCGGAATGGTATGTGTATGACAGGAGCAATCTTCCCGATTATACAGGGTATGGCGAAAACGCGGACAGGATGCGAGCCATCGGGGAAGTGTTCCCGGTGATCTTCTTCCTTGTAGCAGCGCTGATCAGCCTGACGACCATGACCCGTATGGTGGAGGAGCAGAGGACTCTGATCGGTACCTTCAAAGCGCTCGGGTACGAGAGGCATTCCATCGCGGGCAAGTATCTGGGGTATGCGCTCCTCGCCACTGTGACGGGAAGCGTGGTGGGTATCCTTTTTGGTGAAAAGGTATTCCCCTATATCATCATCACTGCGTATGGGATCATGTACCAGCATATGCATGAGCTTGCGCTGCCGTATAATATCCAGTACGGGTTCGGCGCGGCAGCGGCAGCGCTTGCCTCGACTCTGATCGCTACATTCCTTGCGTGCTTCCGGGAGCTGAAAGAGCAGGCAGCGGAGCTGATGCGGCCGCCTGCGCCGAAGCAGGGACAGAGAGTACTCCTGGAGAGAGTGCCATTCATATGGAAGAGGCTTAATTTCTCGTGGAAGGCGAGCGTCAGGAACCTTGTCCGCTACAAGAAAAGGCTGTTTATGACGATCTTCGGGATCGGCGGCTGTATGGCCCTCATGCTGGTCGGGTTTGGGCTGAAAGATTCAATCTTTGCCATCGTGGACATCCAGTACGGCGAGATCCAGCTCTATGACGGAAATATCATCCTCAGCGGAGACGCAGGGGAAGAAGATAAGGCGGAAGTATTGTCTACGGTCCGGGCGGACCGGGATGTGGACGGGGCGGCAGAGGGGCTTCTGACCCAGATTTCCGTCGGGAGCGGGGAAGAATGGCATGATGTATACCTGGACGTGCCGAAAGATGTGGAGAGCTTCCCGGAATACAATGTGCTCCAGAACCGGGTGACGAACGAAAAATATTATCTGGATGACGAAGGCGCGGCGCTCACGGAAAAGATGGCAAAGGAGCTGGACGTGGAACCCGGGGATACAGTCACCATCCGCGATGAAGAACGGGGTGACATCACGGTAAAGATCAGCACAGTGTGCGAGAATTATATGGGACATTATCTTTATATGACGCCTGCGTATTATGAAGAAGTATACGGGGAGACCCCGGATTATAACTGCATCTTCTATAAAACGGCGGACCGGAATACCGAGGAGGCGGAGCGTGTCGGAGAGGAGGCGCTGAAACTTCCGGGCGCGCTGAGCGTAAGCTATACAACAGATCTCCGGGAACAGGTGGATAACATGCTTGGTGCTCTGGACCTGGTCATCCTCGTGCTGATCGTCTCGGCGGGCATGCTCGCATTTGTCGTCCTGTACAATCTGAATAACATTTCCATCACAGAGCGGAAGAGAGAGCTGGCGACCCTTAAAGTGCTGGGCTTCTATAACAACGAAGTCACAATGTATGTGTACAGAGAGAACATCGTGCTTACCATGCTCGGAGCCGTCTTCGGCGTACTAATGGGATGGATCCTCCATCGGTTTATCATCGTAACCGTAGAGATCGAATCCGTCATGTTCGGAAGGAATATCGATCTCAGCAGTTTTGTATTCGCATTCCTTCTCACAGTACTGTTCTCGTGCATTGTAAACGGGGCGATGTATTTTAAGATCAAAAAGATCGATATGGTAGAGTCACTGAAGAGTGTGGAATAAAAAGTGCAAATAAAAAATGCAAGGGGTCTGACCCCCATGAACAGGGGTCAGACCCCTTGCACTTTTTAACGATCTATCCCCGCCTGAAGTTCTTCTGCCCAATTCTGCAAACTGTATGTATGCCCGTTGAAGAGTTTGAGGATGACCCCGGTGGGATTGTCTTCATTGGCGAAGGCGTTCGCCTCATCCGTATCCACATGCATGGCGAGCGAATAAGAAGGGCTGACTCTCACTACTACATCAGAGAAGATGAGAGAACGCTCATAACTCGTTGTGATAACGAATACGATATCATTGTCTTTTACATGGGCGCGGATGGCATCCACGGGATTCATATGGATATGGCGTTTCGCCACGATGACTCCTCTGGACAGCTCGATCTTCCCTTTCGGCCCGATCAGGGTGCACCCGGGCGTGCCTTCCAGGTCGCCGGACTGGCGGATCACACTCCTGATGCCCAGGCGCCTTGCATTGGTCACGGAGATCTCTACCTGTGTTTCCTTACGGCACGGCCCAAGTATGACGACCTTTTCAAACCTTCCCTTCGGTCCCACGACAGTCAGGCGCTCTTTGCACGCATACTGCCCGGGCTGGCTTAATTCTTTTGCAAATGTGGGCTTTGTGCCCGGCCCGAATAATGTTTCAAAATCCTCCTGCGTGATATGGATATGGCGCGCAGAAGTCTCGATGGGTATTGTCAGACTCATAATTCATTTCACTCCTCACACTTTAAGATTTTAGCAGAATAAAGCGGGCGTGTAAAGCATGGGATGACGGATCATGCATACTTCCGGATACTGTGCGGTACTGTCCGCAGGAACCTCTGCGCTGTCTCTGAGCTGCAAAACTGCAGAACGTTAAAATGCAGTGAAAAATAAGTAAAGAATCAGTAAAGAAAATGTTAAATAGTAATTGACAGTCAGCAATCCAGCGTGGTAGTTTAGAAATGACGCGTTAACGCGTATTTGGAACAGAACTATCGGACATAATCAGAAAACAGCATACTGAAAACGAGGATCATGCAAAGGAGAAAGAGGAATGGGGATTACAGACGTACTTTCTTTGCTCGGCGGTCTTGCTCTCTTCCTGTACGGAATGCAGATGATGAGCACCGGCCTGGAAGCTGCCGCCGGCAACAAGATGAAATCGATTCTTGAGAAACTGACATCAAACCGATTCAAAGGCGTACTCGTGGGCGCTGCCATCACGGCGGTGATCCAGTCGTCTTCCGCGACCACGGTCATGGTCGTTGGTTTTGTTAATTCAGGGTTGATGACCCTGAACCAGGCAGTCTGGGTCATCATGGGCGCCAATATCGGTACTACTATCACCGGGCAGCTCATCGCGCTGGATATCGGCGCGATCGCTCCGGTATTCGCCATCGCCGGCGTGGCTGCAATGATGTTTGTCAAGAGCGAAAAGGTGCACCATATCAGCAGCATCTTCGCCGGACTCGGCGTCCTGTTCATGGGAATGGACATGATGGGCGCGGCAATGGAGCCGCTCCAGGAGTCTGAGGCATTTATCAATCTGATGACACAGTTCAGCAACCCGCTTCTGGGGATCCTGGTGGGCGCGGTGTTTACGGCGGTGATCCAGTCGTCTTCCGCATCAGTGGGTATCCTGCAGGCACTGGCAGCGACAGGGATGATCCCGCTGTCAAGCGCGGTGTATGTGCTCTTCGGACAGAACATCGGTACCTGCATCACAGCGGTGCTCGCTTCCATCGGGACGAAAGTGAACGCGCGGCGCACGACGGTGATCCATCTGATGTTCAACATCATCGGTACGGTCATATTTACAGTGGTCTGCATGGTCACCCCGTATGTGTATCTGGTGGAATCCATCACTCCGGGCGACCCGGTGGCGCAGATCGCAAACGCGCATACGATCTTTAATATCGTGACCACGCTGCTCCTGCTTCCCTTTGGCAATTACATGGCAAAGGCAGCAACCCATATCCTGCCGGACAGCAAGAAAGAAGACGACGAGGAGCTTCGCCTGAAATACATAAGACCGTTTGAGTCTTCTTATGCCATCGGGCACAGCGCGGTCGCTGTCTCCCAGGTGCGCGACGAAGTAGGGCGTATGCAGGATATGGTGGCAAAAAATATCGACGATGCGTTTGGCATCCTGATCAGCTACGATGAGAAGCGCAGGGCGAAGATCGCGGAGAGAGAAGAGTACATTGACTTTCTCAACAAAGGCATATCCGAATATATCGTATCCCTTATGACCAGCGAGAAGTCCATGTCGGATTCCATCCAGATCAACGGATACTATGTGATCATCAGTAATCTGGAGCGGATCGGCGACCACGCGGTCAACCTCGCGGGATATGCGGACGACATGAAGAAATGGGATCAGCAGTTCTCGGATAATGTGCTCGAAGAGCTGGATGAGATGAAGAAGCAGTGCATGAGCGCTCTGGATAATGTAAGGGATGTCACCCCGGACAATGTGGGAAGCGTCCTGGATCAGGCGGTCGTGATGGAGCAGAAGAATGACAATATGAGAGACAAGTATTTCAAGAAACAGCTCCAGCGTTTGAAAAAAGGCAAATGCAAGCCGCAGAGCGGCATCGTGTTCTCAGAGGTCCTCACAGATTTCGAAAGAATGGGAGACCATACGCTCAATATCGCGCAGCAGTATAAAGAAATGGCTCAGTAGCCGATGAATAAAAACCTCTGTTTTACAGATACTACATTTACTGACAAAAACAGTAAAGTATGCAGATATCTGTAAAACGGAGGTTTTTTATATGAAAGCGACGGGGATAGTAAGGCGGATCGACGATCTGGGGCGTGTCGTTGTTCCGAAGGAGATCAGGAGAACGCTCCGCATCAGGGAAGGGGATCCGCTGGAGATCTTTACGGACCGGGAGGGAGAGATCATCCTGAAAAAATATTCGCCTATCGGAGAGTTGGGGAACCTGGCAAAGCTGTACGCGGAGAGCCTTTCACAGACGATGGGCTGCACAGTGTGCATCACGGACACGGACCAGGTGGTAGCGTCGGCGGGAAGCGGGAGAAAGGAACTCCAGGACCAGTTCATCGGACAGGAGATGGGGGATGCTATGAAGGAGCGCGCACAGATCCTGGCAAGGAGCGGGGATATATCTTATATAAAGGTCACTGCGGATATGAAAGATTACTGTGATGAAGTGATCTGCCCAATTATCTGTGAGGGGGATGTGATCGGCGCGGTGGCAATGCTGAACAAAGACGAAAAGAGGAGATTCGGGGAAGTGGAGCAGAGGGTGGCGTACAGCGCTGCAGATTTTCTCGGACACCAGATGGGCTGACGGGCGTCTGGCTGCGGTCGGATCCGGAATGAAGCCTAAAATGAAGTCTTAAACGAAACCTGGGCCCGATCTAAAAGCGGATCCTGGAATAAATCGCCGCGGACAAACATAAGCTTTATCAGCAGAGAAATGAATGAAGTAAATGATCAGATGATCATACGACCGGGAGGGTGGTGCGGCTTATGGAGAAAAAAACGGCGGAAGGCCTTACAGGCCGGAGCGGGTTCGGGCAGGCGGCAGTCAGGATGCTGAAGGCGCTTTTGTGCGCGTATGTGGTGACCGGGATCATGCTCCTGCTCCTGACGGTCCTTCTGTACAAGGCGGGGCTGAGCGAAGAAAATGTAAACGCGGGGATCATACTGACGTATGTGATCTCGACATTTGCGGGAGGATTTGTGATCGGAAAGCTCACAGGGGTGAAGAGATTCCTCTGGGGACTGCTGGCAGGGATCCTGTATTTTGCGCTCCTTCTCCTGATCTCTCTGGGAGTGTACCACTCTCTCCAGGGGGAGGCGGGGAATCTGCTGACAACCTTCCTCCTGTGTGCGGGAGGAGGCATGCTGGGCGGGATGGTGTCGTGAAAAAAAGGCTTCCATATCCCCGTGACCTGTGATATAATATCCGAAGTAATATGTTGTAGGATATTAGGAGGACAGAACATGAAACACATTAAGACATTAAATACACAGACATTAAATAATACAGTGAAAAAAGGCGGATGCGGAGAGTGCCAGACATCCTGCCAGTCAGCATGCAAGACATCCTGTACAGTCGGAAATCAGACCTGCGAAAACAGAAAATAAGTTTTCGGAAAGCACAAGAAAACAAGGGGGAAAGGCAGCGGTTTTTGTGACCGCTGCCTTATGCATGTCAAAGATGTCCCGCGGGGATGCACATGCCGTGAAGGCTGTCCGGCGGGAGCGGTATATGATGAAGGGGAGCATGTAGAAAGAGAGGTACTATTTGTGATACATCTGTATCAGAACAATGGATATAATATCGTCCTTGATGTGAACAGCGGCGCTGTGCATGTGGTGGACAAGGCGGCATACGATGTGATCGGCGCCCTGGAGGAACAGAATGAGTTCCACACGCCGGAGACGCTTAAGAGCCCGGAGACGGCCGCGTACTTAAAGGAGCGGCTGGGACAGGAGTATGCAGAAGAGGATCTGACGGACATCCTGGAGGCTGTCACAGAGCTGACCGGACAGGGAAGGCTGTTCACCCGGGATGTATATGAGGACTATATCGATGAAGTAAAGCAGAGAAAGACCGTGGTCAAGGCTTTGTGCCTGCACATTGCCCACGACTGTAATCTTGCCTGTAAATACTGCTTCGCTGAGGAAGGCGAATACCACGGGCGGAGAGCGCTTATGTCCTATGAAGTGGGAAAGAAGGCGCTGGACTTCCTGATCGCCAATTCCGGAAAGCGGAGGAACCTGGAGGTGGATTTCTTCGGCGGAGAACCGCTGATGAACTGGCAGGTCGTGAAAGACCTGGTGGCTTACGGCAGGGAGCAGGAGAAGATCCACGACAAGCATTTCAGATTCACTCTTACGACCAACGGCGTGCTCTTAAACGACGAGGTACAGGAGTTCGTCAACAAAGAGATGGACAATGTGGTCCTGAGTCTGGACGGAAGAAAAGAAGTCAATGACAGGATGCGCCCGTTCCGCAACGGAAAGGGAAGCTATGACCTGATCGTGCCGAAGTTCCAGAAGCTGGCAGAGAGCAGGAACCAGCAGAAGTATTACATACGAGGCACGTTTACCAGGAATAACCTGGATTTTTCAAATGATGTCCTGCATTTTGCAGAGCTTGGATTTGAGCAGATCTCCATCGAACCTGTGGTCGGCGAGGATACGGACCCGTACGCGATCCGCAAGGAAGACCTGCCCCAGATCTTCGAAGAGTATGATAAGCTGGCGAAGATCATGGTCGACAGGGAGAAAAGCGGCAGAGGGTTTACCTTCTTCCACTTTATGATCGACCTGGAGGGCGGACCCTGTGTGTCCAAACGGCTCTCGGGCTGCGGTTCGGGTACGGAGTATCTGGCAGTGACGCCGTGGGGCGACCTCTATCCGTGCCACCAGTTTGTGGGGCAGGAGGAGTTCCTGATGGGAAATGTGGATGAGGGGATCACCCGCCCGGACATTGCGGATGCATTCCGGGGATGCAGCGTTTACTCAAAGGAAAGCTGTAAGAAATGCTTTGCGAGGTTCTACTGCAGCGGCGGCTGTATGGCGAACTCTTATAAATTCCATCATACGATCAACGACACCTATGAGGTGAGCTGTGAGATGGAGCGCAAACGTGTGGAATGCGCTATCATGATAAAAGCGGCTCTGGCTGACGCCTGAACCGGAAGAAAAAAGAAAGGAATGTACAGTCATGAAAAAGAGCAGAGGCATAATCAGCCTGATCCTTGTGGCTGCTGTCATGGTCCTGATCGGTGTGACCACGATCCACGGTCTGGACTCAGAAGGTATGGGAGCTGCAAGGAACATCAATCTCGGTCTTGATCTTGAGGGGGGAGTGAGCATCACCTATCAGGTAAAGGGGGAGACTCCATCCCAGGAGGACATGGACGACACGGTGTATAAGATGCAGCGCCGTGTGGAACAGTACAGCACAGAGGCACAGGCATACCAGGAAGGAAATGACCGGGTGAGCATCGAGATCCCGGGAGTAGAGGACGCAAATGCGATCCTCGAGGAACTGGGACAGCCGGGTTCTCTGTATTTTATCAAGCATTACGACAGTGAGGGAAATGAAAACTATACCCTCGGCGCTGACGGCTATGTATTGAACAAAGACATCGAAGAGCTGAAAGGGACAGACTCCATTGTCCTGACAGGTTCTGAGGTGAAATCCGCGTCAGCGGGGGCTTATCAGGATTCCACGACAGGAGCCCAGAAGTACGGCGTAGACCTGACACTGAATGAAGAGGGGACCGCAGCTTTTGCGGCGGCGACGGAAGAAGCATATAACAACGGAAAAGACACGATCGCGATCTACTATGACGGCGACCTGATCAGTGTCCCGGAGGTAAATGCTGTGATCGAAAACGGCCAGGCGCAGATCTCGGGCGCGGGTATGACCTATGAAGAGGCGGACAACATTGCCTCAACGATCCGCATCGGCGGCCTGAACCTGGAGCTGGAAGAGATCAGCTCAAAAGTCGTGGGAGCGCAGCTCGGCGAGGAAGCGATCAGCACCAGCCTTATGGCGGGAGCGATCGGTCTTGCGATCGTGTGTCTGTTCATGATCTGGGTTTATCTCCTTCCGGGTCTGGCATCCAGTATTGCCCTCGTATTCTACACCGGGCTGACACTGGTGCTCCTGAATGCATTTGACATCACGCTGACCCTGCCGGGTATCGCAGGTATCATCCTTGGTATCGGTATGGCGGTGGATGCGAACGTCATCATCTTCGCCCGCGTGAAAGAGGAGCTCTCGGCAGGGACTTCTGTGCACGCGTCGCTCAAGGCGGGATTCCATAAGGCCATGTCCGCGATCCTGGACGGAAACATCACGACCCTGATCGCTGCGGCAGTGCTCTGGTTCCGCGGAAGCGGTCCGGTCAGAGGATTTGCGCAGACGCTTGCACTGGGCGTAGTAGTGTCTATGTTCACGGCGCTTGTGGTGACCAGACTGATCATTTTCTCTATCTATGCTCTTGGGATCAGGAATCCTAAAGTATACGGGCGCGTGAAGGCGCCAAGGAAGCCGATTGATTTTGTCGGAAAGAGAAAGGTGTTCTTTATCATTTCTATTCTGCTGTGCGTCAGCGGATTTGCGGGCATGGGCATCAACCATGCGCGCGGTATCGGAGCGATGAATTACAGCCTTGATTTTGCAGGCGGTACGGCGACTACTGTAATTTTTGACAGAGAATATACTCTGGATGAGATCGACAGCCAGATGATCCCGGAACTGGAAAATATCACAGGGGATATGAATATCCAGGTACAGACAGTTAAGGGAACAAATCAGGTTGTGTTCAAGACACAGACCCTCGATCTTGAGGAGAGAGAGGCGTTTGAGACTTATATGCAGGATGAGTTCGGCGTCACAGAAGATATCACAACGGAAAATATCAGTTCTACGGTAAGTTCCGAGATGAGATCCGACGCGGTTGTGGCAGTGCTGCTCGCAACGGTATTCATGCTGCTGTATATCTGGTTCCGGTTTAAGGATATCAGGTTTGCGACCAGCGCGGTCGTTGCGCTCGTCCATGATGTGCTCGTGGTTTTTGCTTTCTATGTGATCGCAAGAGTATCCGTAGGCAATACATTTATCGCATGTATGCTGACGATCGTCGGTTACTGTATCAATGCGACGATTGTTATCTTTGACCGTATCCGCGAAGAGCTCAGAGAAAATGGAAGAGCTGCGGACAATCCGGCAGTTTTGAAGGAACTGGTAAATCACTGTATCACACAGACGCTTACGAGAAGTATTTATACATCCCTGACGACATTCATCACGATCACCGTGCTCTATATCATGGGAGTAAGTTCGATCAAAGAATTTGCGTCACCGCTGATGGTGGGTATCGTATGCGGCGCTTATTCTTCTGTATGTGTTACAGGTCCGCTTTGGTTTACAATGAAGACAAAGGGCATGAAGATGTCTGCGATCAATGCTCTGGCGGACAAAAACGCAGGTTCTGAGCCGGCAAAAGCGGCAGAGAAGAAAGCCGCAGAGAAAGCAAAGGATACCAAGAAGGCAGACATTCGGAATAATGTATCCGCCAAAAAGACCAGCGGAAGTGTTTCCTCAGGAAAAGAGAGCGGCGGCACACAGGCGCACTCTGCCAGAAGATATACAAAGAACAGATCGCAGAAGGACTGATCCTGTGCCCGGGCGGCTGCCCGGAAATCTGAGAGGGAGAAGAGATGGAGCGTGGGCAGAGGAAGCTTTTCCGCAAGGAGACCGGCTACATCATAAGAGGGCTGATCTGGTATTTTCTTGTTATGATACTCGTAGCAATGGGCAGCACAGCAGTTCTTCTCCGGGGCGGAATAAGCCGGGATGAAGCCGAGGGGACAGGGTATATCATCGGTGTTGCAGCCGGCGTGGCTGTCCTCTTTATAAGAAACATCCTGTTCGGCAAAAAGACAGATGTATTTGCGGGAACCGGGAAAAGGATGCGGTTTCGGACGTTCGCTGTGTTTTTCAGCCTGATATTGATGATACAGCTCCTGTTTATAACGGGGACATGGGTGATCGAATCCGTGCTGAATGCGGCAGGGCTTACCATGGAAACTGCGGTCAGCCATGCTGCCGGGGAAGAACATACAGGCATATCCATGCTGCTGTACAGCGGGATCGCGGGTCCGGTGGCAGAGGAGATCGTACACCGCGGGATGGATAGTGACGGCGATCGCTCCATTGTAAGGCGGGACCATATATTGGCATACAGCTGACATACACAGTCAGGCGGCTCCATAAATTTGATGAACACGGGCGCGGGGTTTTAGGGAAACTGCAAAATGGGCCAAAAACGCCGCCCCGTTTTAATTTTTGGGGGGGAATTATTTTTTATAAAATGAAAAAGTTATGGATCCCTTTTGTTATATGGAACATTATATATGGTCTATTTGTTAATGTTCTTAAACATTTTGAAATTATTTATTATGGGGAAAGAGTGTCTTTAGAAACAATT
>ERZ1090864.708-NODE-710-length-17536-cov-7.831074_pt1 | contig 17536 bp, 15 predicted proteins | sample MGYA00478479_ERZ1090864 | MGnify/ENA primary metagenome ERZ1090864 (study PRJEB33644, sample SAMEA5815743) | chicken gut metagenome | biome: Chicken; feature: Gastrointestinal Tract; material: Caecum | place: Ireland | collected 2019-01-01 | study: A study of the...
GTAATCGGGGCTAATGTTAAAAATTTTTTGGGACATTTTCAAAAATGCTTGACAGACATGCGCTTTTATTATCACCGCGTCCCAGGCTTTTTGTTAATGTTCACAGCGACGGCCTTTTATCACTTTTTACAAAAACCTCAAGATTTCTCTTGACTGTAAACCCTGTTGACACCTTATACTCGGCACAGATAAAATGATACCGCAGGGAGGATTTTGCCATGACGATCAAAGAAATCGAAGACCTTTCAGGAATGACCCGCGCCAATATCCGCTTCTATGAGTCGCAGGGGCTCCTGACTCCGGCCAGGGACACAAACGGTTACCGGAATTATACAGAAAAGGACCTGGAAACGCTGAAGCGGATCCGGCTGCTGCGGACTCTCCATTTAAGCCTTGATGATATCCGTGCAGCCGGAAATGGAGAGAAGGATTTTGGAGATGTGCTTTTAAAACATCTAAGTTATTTAAAAGAAGAGCAGAACAGACTGAGCCAGTGCCTGAATGTATGCGAGCAGATGTGCCGCGACCATGCGGCTTATGACACATTTGACGCACAGTATTATCTCGACATGATGGATATGCCGCAGGGCAGCGCGCCCCCGGAGCTTGAGAAAGACACTGTCCCAAAGGTGACCGCTCCGTGGCGCCGGTTCTTTGCCCGGGAGATCGACCTTACATTGTACAGCCTGCTCTGGAGCGCCTTTATGGCTTTTGTGATCGGCGTCAATATCGGCGACAGCTTCTCTTTAGATACACCGGTCTCCTTTTTGATCCTGAGCGCGGTCGGCAGCCTGGTGATAACAAACCTTCTCGTCCTGGTTGTCGAGCCTTTATTCCTGACATTTACCGGGACTACCCCCGGCAAATTCTGTTTCGGGCTGAAGGTGGCAGCCCTCAGCGGCAAAAGGCTTCCTTACCCGGAAGCGCTCCGCCGCACCTGGGATGTCCTTTGGAAAGGCTATGGATTCCACATACCGATCTACTGGCTCGTGCGCATATACAGATCTTATAAGGCATGCACTAACGAAGAAATATTATACTGGGAAGAAGACTCTGTACTGAGTCTGAACAAAGGCAGGCTCCCCCTCGGGATCTGCGCTGCGATCGCGCTTCTTCCATTCTCACTCATATTAGAAGACACGCTGAACCAGTACGCAGCGATCCCGGACAATACAGGAGATCTCACAGTAGTAGAATTCTGCGAAAACTTTAATGACACCCAGGAATTCTTCGGCATTGAGCGCCAGCTGAACCTGCCCCCTTCCATCACATCCGGTCTCGCAGGGATCCCTGATTCCGCCCTTTATCTGGACGCTCATGCGAGATGGACGAAGAAACCGGGCACTCCATATATCAATCAGGACGGAGACTACGCGCCGCTGCCTGAATTTCAATTCACAGAAAAGGACGGCATCATAACCGGCATCAGCTTTTCCTATTCTGTGGAAAACGAGAATGTCAGTATCTCATCCTACGGAGAAGTCATGGCGCTTGCCGCTGTCTCCTATATCTGCGCCCAGGACAGCTACTCGATCCAGCCGGATACGCCGGAAGAGATCTTCTCCCGCATCAGGGAACACGGGGACTATTTCGAAGATTTCACCTTTGCCGATGCCGGGATCTCAGTAAAATGCGATTTTAATTACGAAGGATATGATCTCGTCTTTGACAGCTATGGTTCTGCAGTGCTGGAGCCCATATACGGCGAAGACGCCCGGTTCAGCGCAGAGTTTTCCATGTCCGCCCGTTAGGCGTCACGCCATGCCGAATTTTACGGCATTATATATATTGATGCCAATGATCACTGCCATCAGGGCGATAAACAGTTTGTTGACCCCTTCTTCGCTGATCTTTTTATTGATCTTGCTTCCGAGTGTCCCGCCAAGTATCCCGCCGACCACCATAGCGGCGAGATACGCGGCGCTTACCTTCGGGATGCTCCCCGTTGCGCAGGTCTGGATCAGGCTTGTGATCTGCGAAAACATGATAATATACAGAGAGCTCAGTGCTGCCTCCTTTGTGCTCATCGAAAAGAAATACGCAAGCACTACCAGGTTGATCGGTCCGCCCCCGATGCCGAGGAAGCTGGACATAACTCCCAGCAGGATACCGATGACAACACAGAGCCAGATCTGTGTATATGTTTTTGTCCTGATCCGTTGCTTATATACCGTGTAGATCAAAGTACCGAGAGTTACTGCGATCAGGACAAGGGCCTGTGTCATCCCGACTACCGCTTCGTTCCCGACTGCCTCTTTGAGAGACTGGAACATCGTCTTCCCAAGCACTCCTCCCACTGCGGCTCCCACTGCCAGCCCCGTGGCGATACGCAGGTCGAGCTTCGCTGCCTTTGAACGTACATTTTTATATACAGACACCACAGACATAGCAAGGACTGTACATCCCGACAGGAAACTGATGGCGCTCACACTCATGATGCCTGTCGCATCCAGCACAGGCTTAATGATAACTCCTCCCCCGATCCCGCAGATGGACCCGGCAATGGAGGATAAAATACTCACTGCAAAAAAAACAATTACCATTCCCATAACTTTTCTCCCTTCTCCTTTGTCACTGTGATTCTATCTTACATTATTTTCGTCCTTTCTGCCACACACTTTTCCCGTCTTCCCGTCTTTGCGCCTTATCTCCGTAAACGCTTGCTTTTCATCCGTATTTGTATTATGGTGGATACAGAGCATACACCGATGTACTGCTCTCACGATCATCTACCTTTAAGGAGAAAAAGTTTATGGACAAAAAACCAAATATCATCCTGATCATGACAGATCAGTTGCGGGGCGACTGCCTGGGCTATGCAGGGCATCCCGATGTAAAAACACCTTACCTGGACACCCTCGCCTCAACAGGCGTCATGTTTGACCGCGCTTACAGCGCATGCCCCAGCTGTATCGCAGCCCGCGCCGCGCTGCACACCGGCATGGAACAGAGTCACCACGGACGTGTAGGGTACGAGGACGGAGTTCCGTGGAACTATGAGCATACGCTTGCAGGCGAACTTTCAAAAGCCGGCTATTATACTCAGTGCGTAGGGAAGATGCACGTCCATCCTCTCCGCAATTACCTTGGTTTCCACAATGTAGAACTACATGACGGATATCTGCACTCCGCCCGGTATGCCAGCGTCCCCTACCGCGAATCCCAATTTTACGCGGATGACTATTTCTACTGGCTGAAAGACCAGCTCGGCGCCTCCGCGGATGTGACAGATACCGGGATCGACTGCAACAGCTGGGTTGCCCGTCCCTGGACCCACGAAGAAAAATATCATCCGACCAATTGGGTGACAGACAGATCGCTGGATTTTCTGAGGCGCCGCGATCCGAGACAGCCGTTTTTCCTGATGGCGTCATACCTGAGGCCCCATCCGCCTTTTGACGCTCCCCAGCACTATTTTGATCTTTATAGCGGGAAAGATCTGCGTCCGCCGTTTATCGGCTCCTGGGAAACCGAAGAATACTTAAAAAGAGACGGAAGGATCTTTGACTCCAAAACCGGGCCGGCTGATCCGGAGCTTATGAGACAGGCACAGATCGGATATTACGCATGCATCACCCACCTTGACCATCAGATCGGTCGTCTCATCATGGGACTGGTAGAACATGAAATTTACGAAGATACTGTGATCCTCTTTACCTCCGACCACGGGGAAGAGCTGTGCGATCACCATATGTTCCGCAAATCCCGCCCCTATGAGGGGAGCTGCCGGATCCCCCTGCTCTTCCGGGCAGGCAGCGGCACAGGCATCACTGTAAAGAGCGGTCAGCGCTGCCACAGTGTTGCGGAACTTCGCGATATCATGCCGACTCTCCTTGATATCGCCGGGGCGGAAATCCCTGATTCCGTGGACGGCAAAAGCCTCCTTCCTCTTGCAGCCGATACAGGGCAGACAGTCCGCGGATGGCTCCACGGAGAGCACTCCTACGGCGCTTTTTCCAACCACTGGATCGTCACGGAACATGACAAATATATCTGGTATCCGGAAACAGGACAGGAACAGTACTTTGATCTTTCGGCAGATCCCCATGAGCTTACTGACCTTTCAGCCGAGCCCGGCTGCCAGGCAAGGATCAGCCAGCTGAGAGGATATCTGATCCAGTCTCTGAAAGACCGGAAAGAAGGCTTTACTGATGGGGAAAAGCTTATCACAGGCCGGCCTTATCCGCCTACCCTGGAAACAGCTTCCATGCCATAAGTCAGGTATATCAGATCATACAGTATATCTGGTCACAGCTCAGGAAACGGACTTTCCAAAGTCCGTTTCCTTTTTTGTGCATAAAAACAGAGCCTCTGCAAAGCGGATGATCCATCCGCTTTGCAGAGGCCCTTTTCTGATGCTATTTATATTTCCGGTTATACAGGAATAAAAGCGTCAGTAAACCTACAAGCCCGATCAGTTCCATAGCCAGTCCCATGGCGCTGATATTTTTCTGACCTGCAACGATCAGGGCGAGGCAGACAATAAACACAACCAACATAATGATATTTCTGATAACATTGTTCATTCTCTTTCCCCTCCTAACCTTTCAATCCGCCTAAGGTCATACCCTTTGTAAGCTGCTTCTGGACACAGATATACAGAACAAGGACCGGTATCATAACGATCACAAGACCTGCATACATGATCCCGTAATTGGTAGCCGTCCTCTCCACTGCCATCAGGTTCTTCAGTCCGACAGCCAGAGTATTGTGCTCATTCATTACAGTAAATGCTATGATATATTCGTTCCAGAATGACAGGAACTGGAACAGGATCACCGTCAGGATACTTGGCTTTGCCATCGGTATCATAATGCTGACCATGGTCTTGAAATATCCGCATCCATCGATATATGCCGCTTCCTCAAATCCTTTGGGCAGCGTCTTAAAATACCCGCTCAGAAGATAGATAGAGAAAGACAGGGAGCTCGATGCATAAATGAGAGCCAGGATAAAGCGGTTGTCCAGGAAAAAGTCAACCCCAAGCATCCTGTTCGCCCCGCTGAGCATCAGGAAGATCGGCACTACGATATAGTTGATATTCACAAACAAACCAGCCATAAACGCAACATTCAGGATCTTTTTCCCTTTGAAATCAAACCTGGACAGAGCGTACGCTGCAGGCAGCGCGATCACCAGCAGAAGTATCAGTGCGAGCGCTGTCACGATAACAGAGTTGAGGAAAAACTCTCCCATTTCCGCATCGACAAACGCTGTCACGTAGTTCTGCCACTGGAGCTGTTCCGGAAGAGCCCACGGATTTGTGCCCTTTCCGATAAACTCTGCATTTCTCTTAAAGCTTGCCATAAAGACCCAGAGCACTGGAACGATTATAGAAATAGTCATTGCAATGAGGGCGATATAGATGATCACTTTAAATATGATCTTGGATACTGTATTCTCCTTTTTCATTCGATCCACATCCTCCCTTCTAAAATTCGAGTACTTCTCTGTCAGTGATCTTATTTACAATAGCCGCAAGTGCAAAGGAGAAGATAAAGACCACAACACCGATCGCCATACCGTAGCCGTACACACTTGATCCGTATGCCTGAGAGTACATGTAGTTCAGGAACACTTCTGAATGCCCGTTCGGTCCGCCGTTCGACATCACCTGTACGAAAAGGAAGCTTAAGTTGATCGTACTGATAATGTAGAACGTAAGTGTTGTACGGATATTGCTCCAGATCAGAGGCAGGGTTACCTGGAAAAACATCTGAAGCTCCGTAGCCCCGTCGAGGGACGCCGCTTCATAGAGATCTTCCGGGATCGCCGCCATACTCGCCATATACATAACCATATAGTAACCGATCGCCTGCCAGATCAGGGCAAAGATGATCGAATACAGTACGATATTCTGGTCTCCCATCCACTGCTGTTTCAAAAATCCCAGGCCGATGGCATCCAGGAATGTATTCAGCAGACCCGTGCTCGGATTGTAGATAGCGCCGAAAATACCGGCGATAACGACAATACTCAAAATATTAGGGATATAGAAAATGATGCGGAAGAAATTTTTCCCTTTAAACTTGCCGCGGTGCAGGATCGCACCGAACATGATCGCAAAAAAAATCGTGCACAATGTCACCAGCACGATGATCGCGATCGAGTTCTGCATTGCCTGAAGGAAATTTGTATCTCCCATTAATGTCTTAAAGTTATTGAGTCCCACAAACTCTTTTCTATTTGTGATCCCCCCCCATTCGGTACAGGGACATCCTGAACACGTTAATGGTAGGAATAAATATGAAAAGCGTAACCAGTATGGCAGCCGGCGCTATACAGAAAAAGACGAACCGTCCCTGCGACCGTTTTCTATTCATACTGTTCCTCCTTCCTTTTTAAAAACGGTGAGCTGTGACACTCACCGTTTCTTTCAGCGTTTCAAATAAATCAATTACTTTTACTCAAGAGCTCCTGCGCACTTCTCCCATACTTCCTCAAGCTGTGACTGCCACTCGTCAACAGTCATGTTGCCTGTGCTGATGGAATCGATAACACCGTATACAGAACCTTTCATGTCAAGTCCTTCGATCGGAGCTGTTGTTGCCCATGTACCTGTTACAGCAACAACATCATCACCTGTCTGGAAGCTTGTCTTGATAACGCCTTCCGGAAGCTTGTCAGCCGCACCCTTGACCGGAACAACGATCGGAGCGTCAGACTCTTCGCCTGTCTCAGCGTTTGTTGTCTTGTTTGCAAGGCAGAGGTCTACAACTGTATCAGAATACATAAATTTGATAAACTCTTTTGCAAGGTCGATGTTTTCTGCATCTGACGGTATCCACATCTGCTCTGTAAATGTGTAAACAGCCTGGCTCTCATCAGCGCTCCACTTCGGAACACCCATCACGCCCCACTCGAAGTCAGCCGGTGTGGAGTTTGCCATCTCGCCTACTACCCAGCTTCCGTTCGGCATGAAGAGCGCATCGCCGTCGATAACAGCCTGCTGGTTGATCTTAAACCCACCGTCTGTGTTCGCGTTGGATACTGTATCAGCAAAGATGTTGTCAGAAGATACGAGCTGTGCTACTGTGTCAAGCACTTTTCTTCCTTCTTCAGATGACCATGTGTTTGCGTCATAGCTGAGCGCTTTGTTGTAGAAATCTGTTCCGCCTGCCTGTGCGAGCATCGCATAGATCGTAGCGTCAAAGTATCCTGACTGCGGATATGTAAAGAGTGAACGTCCGTCAGCCTTAGCCTGCTGTCCGAGTGCGAAGAACTCGTCCCATGTAGTCGGGAGCGCATACTGTTTGCCCTCTCCTACAAGAGTAGCGTTATACCAGAAACCTGTCTGAGTATAGAAGATCGGAGCCAGATAGATCTTTCCGTCGCCGTACGGCTGAGCCGCTGTTCCGTCGAGGATGCCATCCAGCATCTTGTCAGCGAGTTCGCCCTCAAAAACATCTGAGATATCAGCGACCGCGTTTTCCTTCAGCATAGTCTCTGTAAACCCGCTCTGCTGTCCCAAATTGTAATAAACAATGTCCGGTATATCGCCATTCTGGATATCTCTTGTAAGCACTGTGTCCAGCTCGGAAGAAAGAGTCAGTTCCACTTCCGCTCCTGTCTCCTCCTCGAACGCTGCTACGATCTTCTCCCAGATGTCAGCGCCGTTACCGCCTTCGAAAGCTGCTACCTTCAGGACATCACCGCTGCCGCTGTCGTCTTTTCCCCCATCTGAGTCATCGCCGCCGCTGCCGCATGCAGCAAGACTCCCGACAGCCATAGCGGATACCATCGTTACAGCCAGAAATCTTTTCAGTAAATCCTTTTTCATATCTTTTACCTCCTTTTATTTACTGCGTGGTTTCATTCTATAACACTTTGTGCTTTTTTTTCATATGGATATTGGTTTTTCTTTTATAAATATTGCTATTTTGTTTTATTACCTAAAAAAAGAAGCGGCTCAGACCGCTAATACATCTTATTTTGTGGATAAATACCAAAAATAATTGTGCACAATATCTAATCCGCAAATTTAAAATACCGTTTTATAATTCTTGTCTTTGAGATTTTTTCCTTTATAATAGAATTAAGATCAGAACTGCAGGCCGGCTGGCCCGCAAAGGGCAGAACGGCGAAGCGAAAGAGACAGCAAGGAGGAGATGTTATGAGCCACAGACATTATTCAATACAGGATTCCCCTATACCCCAGATAGATATACGACTTTTATCGATCTCCCTGTGTATAGATGACAAAGACTGGTCAAGTGTTTTTCATACCCATCATTTTACCGAATTATTTTATGTGCTGGAAGGAGCGGGCAAATTTCTCCTGCGCAATGAGACCCTTAAGATCAAAGCAGGGGATCTCCTGGTCATCCCGCCCTACCTGGAGCACACCGAGCGGTCCAGTCCCAATACCCCTCTGAAATATTACGCGCTGGGCCTGGACGGCATTGCCTTCCAGTCCATGGATGATTCCAACTCTGTACAGGCGTTCTCTAATTTTGACTGCCAGCCCTCCGTGGGGAATCTGATCGGACAGATCTACCGGGAAGTAAAGACTGAGAGCTACGGCTCTGACATGGTCTGCCAGAACCTTCTGGAGATCCTGGTCGTCATGCTCATCCGGTCGCAGCAGCTCATACCGATCCCGATCAGTTCTGCAAGAATGTCAAAAGAATGCGCCGTGATCAAGGAATATCTGGACGCGAATTATGCCGAACACATTACCCTCGACACACTCACACGCCTTACTCACATGAACAAGTATTACATGGCGCATTCTTTTGCTAAATTCACCGGGCTCTCACCCATACAGTACCTGAACCAGCGCCGTATGGAAACCGCCTGCCAGCTTTTAAAGGACACAGATTTCTCGATCTCTGACATCGCGTCCTCGACCGGGTTTTCCTCACAGTCCTATTTCTCGCAGACGTTCCGGAAGTATTACGGCATCACTCCGATCAAATACCGGCAGTCCCACGCGGAGGACTGACCGGTTCCCGGACCGGTCAGATCTCGTACCAGATGATCTCGTTGGCAGCAAGGTCCAGGTCAAAGCTGGATCCGTCGCCCCTGTAGACTGTGGTGCTCTGCGGTTCGTATGTATTATTGACCACACAGTATTTCCCGTTTTTCACATAGGCATGTACTTCCACATTGTAGTTCGTGCTGAACCACTTGTGCAGCTCTTCCTCATCATGGGAAGCCCAGATGATGGAGCGGTACAGGATACGGCTGTTCTCAAAGCTGTAGGGAAGCCCGCTGATATAGACGCAGCGCCCGTCCCCGAAGCTGCGGACAGCCATCTGCACTTCCTTGTCTCGCTGTACGAGGATTTCTGTCCCGTCAAGTGCATAGATGTTCTTCTTGCCCTCTCCGAAATCAATGTCCTTTGTGCAGTCCGCTTTGATAAAATGATCGTGCTCGTCCCAGTTATACTTATCTACATTCAGGGTAAACCCTGTCTCTTTCTCCACGCCCATCACAGTCGCAAGCTGGAAGAAATGTCCCTCATACTGGTGCGCAGCCGGCTCTCCGACCCCGATAAACCCGCCGCCGTTGTAGATGAACCTCTTCACAGCAGTGATGATCTTCTCGTCTGTCCAGTTGTCCCCGCCTGTGTAAGCGGTATCCGCATCGCCCACGTTCAGGATCACATCGATGTCGTTCAGGATATCCGGGTTCTCCCTGATATCGTCAAAGCTGATGAACTTCACGTCAAACGGCGCGCCGCTCAGCGCCTCGATGACCCCTGCGTAGGAGTAGTTCTGTTTGTAGTAGATCGCGTGGTGCACCATATGGTTCCCCCATGCGCGCATCTTGCCCCAGCAGTTGAGGACTGCGACTTTTTTGATGCAGTACGGAGTCGTGCCTTTGATATTGTCATACAGTGTCCTGAACTCATTGCACACACTCTCAACATAGTCGATGAATTCCGGGAACTGCATCGCAAGCTTCAGGTAACCGCCATATCCGATCCTGTCGATGGGCTTCCTGAGGATCGCCCTTCTCGCTGTCACCCAGTTGATCTTTGCTTCTTTGACCGGATCTCCGCCCTCGTGGAAGGTATCCGGGAAGAAGTACGGAAGGAAACGTCCCTCTGTATACCTGACTCCTTCGATATCGCTGATCAGTCTGAGAGTCGCTCCGTTTCCCACGCTCCCGACGACTGCGTCCAGCCCGATGGTCTTGAACTCATCCATGAACGGCTCCATGCCGATCCAGTGGTCGCCCAGGAACATCATTGCCTCTTTGCCGCACTCATGCGTAATGTCTACCATTTCCTTCGCCAACTTTGCGACCTCTCTTCTCTGGAATGCCTGGAAATCGCGGAATTCCTTTGACGGGATACGGTAGGTATTGTTCATATATCCCTGGTCGATGATAAATTCCGGGCGGAACTTATATCCCACTTCCTTTTCGAACTGCTCCAGGATATACGGGCTTACGGATGCGGAATACCCGTACCAGTCCACATATTTCTCACGGGCAAGCTCGTCAAAGATCAGGGTGAACTGATGGAAAAACGTAGTATAGCGCAGCACATCTACATGCGGATTATCTTTGATGAATTTCCGCAGGCGTTCCATGGAATATTTATGTGTCTTCGGCTGGCGCACGTCGAATGTGATCTGCTTTTCAAAATCTGTCCAGCCGTTTGTCACCGCATTGTACATATGTACCGGGTCCCACATGATGTATGCGAGGAAGCTCACTGTGTAATCATGGAATTCCTCTGCGTCTGTTATCGTCACATTCCCGCTCTCCGGGTCATAGCCCCACTTTGACACGGGCACGACTTCTCCTGTCGTCCTGTCGATCACTTCCCACCATCTTGTGATATCGTCTCTGTCATTTACTTTGAGCATATCCGGGTACAGATGGTCCATCAGATGGATGGACAGCTCGCTCCCCACCGCCGTATAAAACGGGGTCATGATATACATCTGCTGGATCTCATCCGGGTTCGCCTTTGCCCATTCATTATCCTTCCTTGTCGTGTAATATGTAGAATAGACTTTTGCATCGACTTTTTTCAGTTCTTCCGGATAATCCGTCCCGTCGCAGTCACGGATCGCGTCGGCCCCCCACCGTTTCATCAGTTCCAGTGTCTCCGGCACAACGTCCAGATCTGTCGGTATTGTTACTCTTCCGCTCGTGGTCTCTTTCACAGCCTTTTACCTCCCTGTTTGTTTTATATCTCCATCATATGGCATAATGCCTTTCCCGTCAATTTTCACTTTGCTGTCATTTTTATAATTCTTGCGGAGTTTGACATATCTGACAATAATTCGCACTAATCTGTCCATGATCCGTATCAGCTCCACGTTTCCCCATCCGGCAAAAACACGCAAGCGCCTGCCCGCCATTTTTCTCCGGCATCCAGACGCTTACATCCTATTCTCTGTCCATATCCTTTGCCTTATCCTCTCCCTACATAAGGTTTTTCGCATTAAATGCCCCAAATCCCGGATAAATTCCTGATGGCCCTAATTCTTCCCCTATCCGTATGAGCTGATTGTATTTCGCCACACGCTCGCTCCTGCTCGGAGCCCCGGTCTTGATCTGGCAGGCATTGACCGCCACCGCCAGGTCCGCAATGGTCGTATCCTCTGTCTCTCCGGAACGGTGGGATATCACCGCGGTATATCCCGCCCTGTGAGCCATTTTGATAGCCTCCAGCGTCTCGGACACCGTGCCGATCTGATTTAATTTGATCAGGATGGAATTGCCGCATCCCATGTCAATGCCTTTTTTCAGGCGTTCTGTATTCGTCACGAACAGATCATCCCCGACAAGCTGTACTCTGTGTCCCAGCTCTTTCGTCATAACCTGCCATCCTTCCCAGTCTTCCTCATCCAGGCCGTCTTCAATAGAGCAGATCGGATATTTTTCCACCAGCGACTTCCAGTGCCCGACCAGCTCTGCGGATGTAAACTTCTTCCCGGATTTCGGGAGCACGTACTCGCCTTTCTTCCCGCTCTTCCACTCGCTGGACGCCGCGTCCATGGCAAGGACAAAATCCCTGCCCGGCTCATATCCGGCATCTTTTACCGCCTGGAGGATGTACTGGATGGCTTCTTCATCGCTCCCCAGATCCGGCGCGAACCCGCCTTCATCCCCGACTGCTGTCGCAAGCCCCTTTGATCTCAGCAGCGCCGCCAGCGCGTGGAATACCTCCGTACACCATCTCAGCCCCTCCGCGAAGCTCTTTGCTCCTGCGGGCATGATCATAAATTCCTGCACATCCACTGTATTCGCCGCGTGAGCGCCGCCGTTCAGGATATTCATCATGGGCACCGGAAGGCGGTTCGCGTTCACGCCTCCGAGGAAACGGTAAAGCGGAAGATCAAGGGAAACCGCTGCCGCTCTCGCGCATGCGATGGATACGGCAAGGATGGCGTTTGCGCCGAGCCCGGACTTGTCCTTCGTGCCGTCTGCCCGGATCATGGCCTGATCAACCGCATAGATATCGCCTGCGTCCAGCCCCTGAAGGGCAGTGTTTATCACTGTATTGATATTTCCCACAGCTTTGGAAACCCCTTTGCCTCCGAATCTGTTTTTATCTCCGTCCCGTAATTCCAGCGCTTCAAACTCCCCGGTGGACGCGCCGCTGGGAGCTGCGCCCCTGGCCACGGTCCCGTCGGCGAGCCGCACCTCCGCCTCCACTGTGGGATTGCCCCTGGAATCAATGATCTCCCGTCCGCTCACCTTTTCGATCTCTAAATAATCCATAGTTTTCTCCGTCCTTTCCATTTACAGTATGCTTTATGTATTTTCCCCCTGCGCTCCGGTTTCTATTCAAAAAAGCTGCACTCTATAAGAGTGCAGCCAGTTTTTCCACATCTTCCATCCGGGTCGCCCAGCTCGTGGCAAACCGGACGACCGTATGGTCTTTATCCTTTTTCTCCCAGAAGCTGAAGACCACGTCTTTTTTCAGCTGTTCCATTTTCCTGTTTTCCAGTATGACAAAGACCTGATTGGTCGGTGAATCAATATAAAACTCATACCCTTTTTCCTTTAGGATCTGTTTCAGCCTGTCTGCTGCCACGATCGCATTTCTGCTGATCTCAAGATACAGGCCATCCGTAAACAGTGCGTCAAACTGGGCCCCCAGAAGCCGTCCCTTCGCCAGGAGAGCTCCTCTCTGCTTCACCATGGTCATAAAACGGGGCGGCATATCCTCCTTTGTAAACACTACCGCTTCCCCGCACAGCGCCCCCACCTTCGTGCCGCCGATATAAAATACATCACAGTATTCCGCCACATCTTTCAAAGTCACATCTGTCCCCTCCGCTGCAAGGCCATATCCAAGCCTCGCCCCGTCCATATAGAGAGGGATCCCGTACTGGGCGCACACAGCTGACAGCTCAGCCAGCTCGCCTTTTGTATACAATGTACCGTATTCCGTTGGATGGGAAATATAGACCATTCCCGGGAATACCATATGTTCATGATTCTCATCTTCGTAAAATGAGTGAAGATAGTCAGACAGGGCATCTGCTGATATCTTCCCCTCCTCCTGGGGAAGCATGAGCACCTTATGCCCTGAACATTCTATGGCTCCTGCCTCATGAGAGCTGACATGGCCCGTCTCCGCCGCGATGACTCCCTCATAGGGCTTCAGCATCGTGCTGATGACGATCTGGTTTGTCTGTGTTCCGCCTGTGAGAAAACAGATTTCCGCTTCCGGGCAACCGCAGGCCTTTCGGATCTTCTCCGCCGCGGAAACACAGTAGGGATCCGTCCCATATCCCGGGAGCTGTTCCATGTTTGTCTCCAGAAGACGCTTTAACACTTTGTCATGGGCTCCTTCTGAATAATCATTCTCAAATACAAGCATTATTTTCCCGCCTTTCCGCCGGATGCAGGCTTTCTGGTTTTTCCGGCTTTTCCGTTACTCCCTGTTTTCCATTTGCCGCCTGCTTTTCCCGCACTGCCTGTTTTTCCGGCACGCACTATTCTTTCAGCACTCCCCGTCTTTTTACAGCTCCGCTCTTTTTCTTTGAGCGGCGGCTTTTTTCTGACACTGTACCCGAAACTTCCCAGTTTCTTCCCAAGTCCCAGATATTCGCCATGGGAATACGCCAGGAGCCCTGTTTTGTTCAGTTCGAATTTGCCTTTCTCATCCATATACTCCTCATCCACCTGGACAGCAGTCACTTCCGCGAGGAACATATGGTGACTTCCCAGTTCCCGGATGTCCGTTACCCTGCATTCGATATTGACCGGGGATTCCGCTATGACAGGAGCATATCCGAGAGACACTGCCTTTGCCTCTGTCAGACCGCATTCTTTCCATTTATCCACATCTTTCCCTGACCGCACCCCGCAGTAATCTGTCGCACGGATCAGATCCTCTGTCGTAAGGTTGATCACAAATTCGCCGCTCTCCCGGATCATCTGGTAGGAATGCCTTTCCGGGCGCACGGAGATATAGACCATTGCCGGGTTAGTGCACACAGTCCCCGTCCACGCTACGGTCAGGATATTTGTATTTCCGCTCTTATCCGCTGTACTGACCAGGACCGCCGGAAGCGGATAAAGCATATTTCCCGGCTTCCAAACCTGTTTTCCCATTTTGTTTCCCTCCTGTAAACGCTGCTGTCTGTCTTCCGATCCTGCGGGCAGCTCACGGCAAATCCGTTCGCGGTCCGGACTTTACTGCTGCAGCGAGCCGACCAGCGTAGGCACGAGCTGTTTCTTCCTGGAAACAACTCCCTTCAGCATGATCTCCTCTGTATCTTCCGGCAGGTCGTACGCATTCAGTATCTTTTCTCTTGCCTCCGGCCCGCAGCACAGCAGTTCAGAGGACTCTGTGATGATATTCGTCAGCATGAAGAAGATCATATCCAGGCCATGACTGTGCCGTGCCCTGTCAAGATGCGGCTCCACGATCTCCTTGATCTCTTTCAGCTCATCCCCGTTCATGGAATTCACCTGTCCTACTCCGAAGACTGTATCATTGACTGTAAACTGTTTGAAGTCAAGGAAGCATATCTCCTCCGCACTCTTGCCCTTCAGGTTGCTTCCCGCATTGAACATCTCCTGCGCCAGCGTCTCCACTTCCACTCCCGCGATCTTTGCCAGCGCACGGGCCGCCTGCTCATCCAGCGGAGTGCATGTCGGAGACCGGAACATCAGTGTATCGGAAATGATCGCAGAACACAGCAGGGCCGCGTGCACCGGCTCCACCAGGATACATTCCTCCTGATACATCTGATATACAATGGTGGCGGTACATCCCACCGGCTGGTTGCGGAAAAATACCGGTCCCATTGTCTCAATACTCAATCCCAGCCTGTGGTGATCGATGATCTCCAGTACATCAGCCTCTTCCACACCATCCACTGCCTGGCTCCTCTCATTATGGTCCACAAGGATGACTTGTTTTTTCTTTACATTGAGGATACGCCTTCTCGAGAGCAGGCCTACAAATTTCCCTTTGTTATCCACCACGGGGAAATCACGGAAACGCTTCTTTGCCATGACCTCCTGCACGTCGTCCACATAATCCTTCATCCGAAAGGTGACCAGATTATCTTTTGTCATAAAATATTTCACAGGAATACTCTGGTTTATATGCTGTGCCGCTGTAAACGTATCAAGCGGCGTGCGGATGATCACGATCTGCTTCTTCTCCGCCTGACGAATGATCTCATCTGATATGGGAGCGTTCTGGCATACGACCATACAGCTTGCTTCCATATCAACAGCGCACTTCTGCGCATCCTTCCGGTCACCCATGATGACAAGGTCATCCCTGCTGATAAAGTCAGACATCAGTATCCTGCTGGATGCCGCGATGACAACCTTTCCCTTCAGGAAATAGCCGTGCTCATTCCCGGTCACGACTTCACCATCCACCGCGCGCGCGATATTCCGGTACTGAGTACGCGCCTTGGCAAGGATCTTGCTGTCATACACATCCATATAGGTCTTCGCGATATCACCGATCGTGATAACTCCCTCCAGCTTTCCGTTCCTTGTCACCGGAAGGGTATGTATATTGGACTCGCGCATTTTTTCCCAGGCAGTCCTGATCGAAACACTGCTCTTTAAACCTTCTACTTCCTTAAGTTCCACGTCTTTGATCTGCTCTCTCAGGTCAGACAAAAGCCGCGGCACCTTTACCCCGAAGCGCTCCAGCACATACTGTGTCTCCTCGTTCAGCTGCCCGGCGCGGCGCGGCTCATGCACCCTGCCTGTAAGTTTCGTCTTAAGCGCTGCATAGACAATAGCTGAACATATTGAATCCGTATCCGGATTTTTATGACCTACAACATATATTTTTCTTTCTTTTTCTCTTCCCATATATCTTTCTCCTTCTTTCCCGAAGCGCATCCGCCCATATTCCCGGCAGCGTCTCCGGCCATAATACAGCCGAACACCCCGTGTAAAAAGCCAGGCCGTGTGTTCTGCTTTTTTGATCCTTACTAAAGCTTGCCATCTTTTCACAGGATAGTCAACCAGATTTTTCACCCTTCTTACTCTTCTTCTTACTCTTGCTGTTGTTTTTTGCGCCTTAAATATGGTATACTAGGGGCATTGAAAAATCTATGTAAGTTGAGGTGCAGTACAATGAGCGAAGAAATGAAAGAAGCAATGCAGGCAGAGGAAACATCCCAGGCTCAGGCTGAGGAAACTGCCGAAACAGAAACAACTGAAACAATGGCTGATTATGAAGAAAACTTTGATGACGCCAATCCCTGGAACAGGGTTGCCGAATATATGGAAAAGAAGACTGTGCTCCCCGTAAAAGTTGAAGGAGTCGTCAACGGAGGCGTTATCGCGATGGTAGAGGGATTAAGGGGATTTGTTCCCGCATCCAAGCTCTCCCTCTCCTACATCGAAGATCTTGAGACATATCTGCTCAAAGACATCGAAGTACAGGTCATTGATGTGGACCAGGCGAACAACCGCCTCGTACTTTCCGCACGTGAGATCCTGAAAGAAAAGGAAAGAAAAGCGCGTGAAGAGCAGATCGCAAACCTGAAGATCGGCACAGTCCTTGAGGGAACTGTTGAGACTCTCCAGAACTACGGAGCATTCGTCAAGCTTGAAAATGGTCTGTCCGGACTGGTCCACGTATCACAGATCTCTCAGAAACGGGTGAAAATGCCGTCAGATGTCCTCAATGTGGGCGACAAAGTAACTGTCAAAGTCATCGGCGTCAAAGACGGAAAAGTAAGCCTGAGCATGAAGGCACTCGAAGAAGTCAAAGAAGAACCCGAAGAAAAGGTAGTGATCCCGAAGAGTGAGAATATCGGGACCAGCCTGGGGGATCTCTTCAAAAACATCAAGCTGTAAATCTGGATTTGTGGGGTGCTGCTGTCAGAGTAAAACGTCCGAAAACAGTGAAGCGCGGTTATAGAAGACGTATTCAGCACGGGTGTGTGGGTGGCTTCGGCTCCGGGGCTCCGTGGCAGCAAAAACTAAGAAATCCGGGACTATGCTAAAGACAGAGATCAGTAGGGCGCAACTCGGCGTTGCCTCAGACAAGCCCCCTGCTGATCTCAACGCATAGTCCCGGATTTCAAGTTTTTTCAAGCCCCTCCGCAGTCACCTCAGTCACCCACACACC
>ERZ1090864.721-NODE-723-length-17342-cov-14.774281_pt1 | contig 17342 bp, 13 predicted proteins | sample MGYA00478479_ERZ1090864 | MGnify/ENA primary metagenome ERZ1090864 (study PRJEB33644, sample SAMEA5815743) | chicken gut metagenome | biome: Chicken; feature: Gastrointestinal Tract; material: Caecum | place: Ireland | collected 2019-01-01 | study: A study of the...
TACTCCTTTGTCTGTATTTAGGGTTTGACGATTCAAATATAACACAAAAGAGCCTATCCTCGCTTTTTAAATATTCAGTTGTAACACATGTATTGTAATCCTACAATTTATTGACTGCTAAGATTTTTCCTCATTCTTGAATTGATTATAACCATGTAGTATAATATTAATAATGAATATTAAAGGAGGATAATTAATATTGGGTTGGAAGAAAAAACTGGGTTTTACGGCTGCTTTTATTGGTGCCACACTTGGAACTATGCATGTTATAAACAGATTGTTTAATTATATAGCAACCGCAGAAAACATTCTTAATAAAGACAATTTTGAATATTACGAGTGGCGTTTCGGTAAAATCGCATATAAAAAGCAGGGGTCCGGGACTCCTCTTCTTCTTGTGCATGATCTTGACGTCTGTTCTTCGTCACACGAATGGAAGAGAATACAATCACAACTGGCAAAATCATATACTGTATATACCATTGACCTGCTTGGATGCGGATGTTCAGATCACCCTATACTTACATATACAAACTTCTTATATGTACAATTGATCACAGATTTTATTAAACACATCATCGGCACTAAAACAGATGTGATCGTTTCGGGCGACTCATCTCCCTTTGTATTAATGGCTTGTGCGAATGATGATACTATCATCAACAGGGTCGCAATGATCAATCCTCAGAACCTGGTATCGCTCGCTAAAATTCCGACAAAGAGAACGAAAACAATCAAATATCTCCTGTGCACCCCTGTTATAGGAACATTTATTTATAACATGAAGGTTAATAAGAGGACAATTTCACAGAAATTTGCTTCCTCCTATTTCTATGACCATAACAAAATTGATGAAAAAGACATATTGACATGCTTTGAATCTTCTCACAAAGATAAAGCACATTCAAAATATCTTTATGCATGTAAAAGATCACGGTTTACAAACATCAACATACTATGCTGCCTGAGCAAACTCAATAACAGTATTTTCATTATCGCAGGAAACTCTAATCCATTAAATATACTGTCGGCAAGTCAATATCAAAATCAACTGCCTTCGATTGAAATTGTGGAGATAAATGAGGCAAAACAACTGCCACATGTGGAAAAGCCGGAAGAATTTATAGAACAGATACAGGTGCTCTTTTCTGAAGAAGAATAGAAAAAATCTGGAATTGATTGAATTGATTCATTGGGGATGTGCGGATTTCGTAACAAAACCGAGCTGCACATCCCCATATTCAAATAAACACAGTATCAGAGAGGTTCTTTCCCCGGCACTCCTGCTTTTCTCGGATATTTTCCCGGAGTATTCCTCACCTTTTCAATCTGCACAAGAGATCGCCCCATATCTGTATCCGGCAGCGTAAATTTATCAATTTTTATAATTTTTCCGCCTAGGATATCAACTGCCTTTTCTGCATGCATGATTTCTTCATCTGAATCACCGCTTTTGTATGATACAAATGTTCCATTCTTTTTTACAAACGGAAGACAATATTCACTTAAAGTAGAAAGATTTGCTACCGCCCTTGAAACACAGAGGTCAAATTTCTCTCTGTACCTCATGTCTCTCGCATGATCTTCTGCTCTTCCGTGAAGCGTTTCTACTGATTCAAGACCCAGCTCATCTATCACAGTATTTAAAAACTTCAGACGTTTATTCAGAGAATCCAGCAGGACTGTTTTTATATGAGGATATACGATCTTGATCGGTATACCGGGAAAACCTGCGCCTGTCCCTATATCAATCAACGTCGATATTTCCGTCATATCCTTAAGTCTTACAATTGTAAGACTATCTGTAAAATGCTTCAGATTTACTTCGTCATAGTCTGTTATCCCTGTAAGGTTCATGACTTTATTCCACTCCGCAAGCAATTCATAGTAACGGTCAAACTGCTCCTTTTGCCTGGACGTAAGAGAGATTCCCAGCTTATTTAACTCTGCGTCAAATTTATCCATATTATTACCTGTACTTTCTATGATTTTGTAAGGATGCCGCCCCTCCCAGGTGAATAGCCCGTCAACGATCGGCAACTACCATAAACTTCCAACAACTTCCGGCAACTATTTCAAATACACGAGCAGAACAGAAATATCAGCCGGTGAAACACCGGATATCCGGGAGGCCTGCCCAATAGACGCCGGACGGATCTGGTTCAGTTTCTGCTTCGCCTCCATCCGGAGACTCTGTATTTCATCATAATTGATATCTTCAGGTATTTTTTTGTTTTCCAGCTTTTTAAACTGCTCTACCTGTCGCATCTGACGCCTGATATAACCGTCATATTTGATGTTGATGTCCACCTGTTCGATCACGTCAGGAGGGAGTTTCGGCCTGTTCTCATCGATTTCCTCCAGTTTTTCGTATGAGAGCTCCGGACGCCGGATAAGCTCCGCGAGCGTTGTCCCGGAATTCAATAGGGTGCTTCCGTATTTTTCCAATACTTCCTGAACCTTTTGAGATGTCCCGATATTGGTGCGCTCCACACGCTTTCTCTCCTCTTCGATCATCCTCTCTTTATCCAGAAGCCTTTGATAACGCTCTTCTCCGATCAGACCTGCCTCATAACCGATCCTGGTCAGCCGCAGATCAGCATTATCCTGCCGTAAGAGCAGCCTGTATTCTGCCCTGGAGGTCATCATACGGTACGGTTCCCTGCTCTCCTTTGTCACAAGATCATCGATCAGTACGCCGATGTATCCCTGGGACCGGTCAATGACGATGCCCTCTTTTCCCTGCAGCTTTCTCGCTGCATTGATCCCCGCGATGAGCCCCTGCGCGGCAGCCTCTTCATACCCGGAACTGCCGTTGAACTGACCGCCGCTGAACAGCCCTTCTATGTTTTTAAATTCAAGGGTGCTTTTGAGCTGTCTGGCGTCAATACAGTCATATTCTATGGCATACGCGTTTCTGACGATCTTTGCGTGTTCCAGCCCCGGCACACTTCGGTACATCTGATACTGTACATCCTCCGGCAGAGAACTGGACATACCGCCCACATACATTTCATTGGTATGGATCCCCTCCGGTTCGATAAATACCTGATGTCTGTCCTTATCCGGGAATTTTACTACTTTGTCTTCAATGGAGGGACAGTATCTGGGACCTGTTCCCTCGATCGCTCCGCTAAAGAGCGGAGAACGCTCCAGATTGTCTCTTATGATCTCGTGCGTCTTCTCATTCGTATAAGTCAGCCAGCAGGACACCTGGTCGATCTGTACGTCTTTGGGATCTGTTGTAAAAGAAAAGGGAACAACTGCCTTATCGCCTTTCTGTTCTTCCATTTTGCTGAAATCTATGGATTTTCTATCGATCCTGGCCGGAGTTCCCGTTTTAAAGCGGTACATTTTGATTCCAAGGTCTTTCAGGCTGTCCGTCAGATGATTGGCGCTCTGAAGCCCATTTGGACCTGTATTTGTGCTCACATCGCCGTAAATGCATCTTGCCTTTAAATATGTCCCTGTACAGAGCACAACAGCTTTACAGGAGTAAATACAGCCTGAATAGGTCTTCACGCCTGTTACCCTTCCGTCTTCCGTCAGGATATCCGTGACTTCCATCTGCCGGATATCCAGATTTTCCTGCTCCTCCAGTACCCGCCTCATTTCCCTGCTGTAATCCGCCTTGTCCGCCTGCGCGCGAAGGGAATGTACCGCGGGTCCCTTTGACTGATTGAGCATTTTTGACTGGATGAATGTCCGGTCGATCACCTTCCCCATTTCGCCTCCCAGGGCATCCACTTCCCGGACAAGATGTCCTTTTGAGCTGCCGCCGATATTCGGATTGCAGGGCATGAGGGCGATGCTGTCCACACTGACAGTAAACATCACTGTCTGAAATCCGAGCCGGGCTGAAGCAAGGGCTGCCTCACAGCCCGCATGGCCCGCGCCGATGACAGCAACATCATATCCATCTTTATTTTCCCATACAGAATTTGCTGAATATTTCATTTACCAAATCTTCTCCTACTGATTCTCCTGTTACATTTCCAAGCGCCTCATACGCGTCCATAAGGTCAATGGAATAAAAATCTTCCGGCAGCCCTGCCTCAATACTTTCCACTACCTTTTCCATGCTCTTCGCAGCATCAGCCAAAGCGCTCTTCTGCCTCGCGTTAGAAATATATATCTGATCATTAAAAGAAACTTTTCCATTTATAAACATTTCTTTTAGTTTCTTTTCTAATATTTCAATTCCTTTTTCTTCTTTCGCAGATACAGGGATGACAGGAATTTTTTCCTGCATATTGCCGCTGATCTGGCCGTACAGCCTTTTCCATATCATTTCCTCATCAACAACTGTATTTAGATCGGATTTGTTGAGAAGTATGATCGTTTTCTTTTCTCTGACGAACCGGATTATCTTCTCGTCATTTTCGTCCAGATCCCTGGACGCATCTACCACATAAATGATCAGATCCGCATTCCCCGCGTATTCTTTTGCCCTGTCCACTCCGATCTTTTCTATCACGTCTTCCGTCTGCCGGATTCCAGCCGTGTCGGTCACATTCAGGCTCAGGTCTCCCAGACGGATATGCTCCTCAAGGATATCCCTTGTCGTTCCTTCAATATCTGTGACAATGGCTCGTTCATGACCTGAGAGCACATTCAGGAGAGAAGATTTTCCCGCATTCGGCTTTCCTATGATGACGGTATTGATCCCTTCCTTAATGACTCTTCCATTATCAGACGAACTTATCAGCTCCCTGAGCTCCCCTATGATCATCTCCGAGGTTTCCTTCAGAGTCTCACTGTACCCATTTATATCAATATGCTCCGGATCATCAAGAGCTGATTCAATAAACGCGGTTTGGTATATTATTTTATTTCTTATATCCGATATTTTATTTCTTATATTTCCTTTTAATTGACTTATCGAACTTTGAAGAGCATACTCATTCTCAGAGCAGATAACATCGATGACAGCCTCTGCCTGAGACAGATCCAGCTTTCCGTTTAAAAATGCTCTTTTTGTAAACTCCCCTGGCTCCGCTGCGCGCGCTCCATTTTTCAGGACAGTTTCAAGCACCCTCTTTACTACAAATGTTCCTCCGTGACAATTGATCTCCACGGTATCTTCTCCGGTAAAAGTATGCGGCCCCTTCATCACCATGACAAGTACTTCATCCACCGTTTCTTCTCCGTCTGTTATATGCCCATAGTGGATGGTATGGCTCTCCGCGTCCGCTATTCTTCTCTTCCCCTTATATATACTGTCAGCAACGGAAAATGCATCCTTCCCGCTGATGCGCACGATCCCGATTCCCGAATTTGTCATCCCCGTAGAGATCGCGGCGATCGTTTCTTTTTTCATTCCGGCATAAACTCCATTCTATTTCCAAAATATTACTCTAAAAAAGGACGTTTCATTCTTCACAAACCTGCCTGTGAAGCGTCAAACGTCCTTTTGTTTCAAAGTAAGATTATCTTTTCAGTGTAACAACTACTTTCCTGTAAGGATCCTCACCTTCACTGTGAGTCGTCACATAAGGATCAGACTGCAGAGCAGAGTGGATGATCCTTCTCTCATATGGGTTCATCGGCTCAAGTACAACAGGTCTTCTGTTTCTTTTTACCTTATGAGCGATATTCTTCGCAAGATGCCTGAGGGTCTCTTCTCTTCTTGCACGGTAGTTTTCTGTATCCAGCTTCACTCTCACATATCCTGACTGGTGCTTGTTTGCCACACGGTTTGCCAGGTATTGAAGAGAATCCAGTGTCTGTCCTCTCTTTCCGATAAGGATTCCCATGTGATCACCGTTCATGTTAACGCAGAGAACTCCATTTTCGTCGATGGAAGAAGTAACTTCAACTTCCATATCCATTGCCTTTAATGTATCGTTTATGAACTGTTCCACATCGCGGATCGTCTGCTCTTCTACTTTTGCGAGCTCCTGCTGCTCTTTTACAGGCGCTTCCTCCGCTTTTTCTCTTTCATCCTTTATCTCTCCGGATGGCTTTTTGCGTTCTTCCTTTTTGTCCGTTTTTTCAGCTGCGGAAGAAATATCCTCCTTAACCGGCTCTTTTGCAGGCTCATCCTTTCTCTCTTCTTTTTTCCATGCTTCAATAACCGCCTGTTTCATTCCAATGCCGAGGAATCCAGCGCTTCCTTTTTCGATCACATTATATTCCAGTCTGTCGCTTGTGACTCCGAGCTGGACCAATGCTTCTGTGATCGCGTCATCCAGTGTTTTTGCCGATACTCTGATACTACCTTTCATCCCGATTCCTTCCTTTCTCTATGCAGTTCGTCACCGTGACCTGCTCTGGGACAGACAACTTACTTTTTCTTTTTTCCTCTTTTGCTCTCAGTCTTATCTTCTGAGTTTTCTTTGACTTCATCTTCTGTTTTATTCCCGCTGTTATAGCGCGCCACAAGATTTGCCTTTGAAGTAAGGCTTCCCGGTTTTGCGTTTGCCGCAAGTTCCTGTGATCTCTTTATTTTCTCTTCTTTATCCGGATCAACAGTCTCTTTCTTTACAGTTGAAGTTCCTACGTTTCTCGTGCTCCTTGTTGCCATCCTGTTGATCTCTTCAGCAGAAGTACCTTTCTTCTCCCGCTTCTTCTGAGCCTTTTTCCGGTTCTCCTCAATGATATCTTCCACGCTCTTCTTCTTCAGATATCTATTTACTATAACCTGCTGTACGCTCCGGACCGCCGCGCTCGCCACCCAGTAAAGTCCGAGACCTGCGGGAAGAGTGAAACCAAACACAACAGAGATCAGAGGCATGGTATATGTCATTGTCTTCATGGAACTTGCCATTGGATTATCAGAATCCTGGAGCATGGTTCCCGATGCTCCCATCTGTGAAAGCTTAACACTAATAAACTGTGAAACACCCGCGAGAACAGGTATGATCACCGCCAGGACCACTCCGATCACAGAGGCTGCTGCCAGTGCGTTTGTCAGCAATTCCCATGGATGCGCTCCAATATCGATACCGAGGAAATAATTCAGATCCGACACCTGGCTTACCGTACTGGAGATTGTATTCTCCACCTGGGGGATCTTATTCCCAAGGGCATCTGCAAGAGCATCCCATGTAGATGACTGAAATTTGTACAATACAGTCGCCAGCTCACTTTTACTCGAAAGATCGAAAGAAGAGATATTGACTACTGCTGATTTTCCGACCTCTGATACTATCTCTTCATATCCTGATACGGACTGTATTTTTTCAACAAGAGGCATGTATACGTTTCTTACCTTTGTCACATATTCAGGCACATACTGAACGACAGGATAAAGTCCGAACAGTATCACGATCTGCATAAGAGACGGCAGACATCCGCTTGACATCTTGACGCCGTACTTGTCATAGACCATATTCATCTCTTCCTGCTGCTTCTGCATGGAGGCCTGGTCTCTTTTATTTGCGTATTTCTTCTGGATCTTCTGAAGTTCAGGCTGCATGACTGCCTGCATCTTGGAAAATTTCTGCTGTTTGATTGTAAGAGGCATCAGGAGTGTATATACGATGATCGTAAATATGATGATGCTGACACCGATATTTTCGATCCCGATCATGCTGAGCACATTATAAAGCCCATTCATGACCTGTCCGAGCACCCATGATATCTGCTTTATGATCGGCAGATCGTAAATGCCTCCTCCAACAGCTAAAACCCCATAAATTTCCATTGCTTGTCCTCCTTAAGGTACCGGATCATATCCGCCTTTTGAAAATGGATTGCAGCGCAGGATCCGCCAGACAGCCAGGGCTCCGCCCTTTAAAGCACCGTATTTCTCAATCGCCTCAAGCCCATATTGTGAACAAGTGGGATAATATTTACATGTACTGTATCCTTTCAGACCGGATAAATTTTTTCTGTAAAACCGGATCGTCCATAAAAGGATCCGTTTCATCCGCGCCACTTCCTTTTTATAACTGCAAATGCAGTCTTATTTATATATTTTATGAAGCTTCCCGAGGTGGATAAGTGCGCTCTCAATATCGTGGTAATCTTTTCCTTTCGCACTTGCTCTCGCTATTACTATCATATCAGTCCCACATCGGAAATGTTCTTCTGACAGTCTGTAACTTTCTCTTATCAACCGCGTCAGCCGGTGTCTTACAACACTGTTTCCTACCTTTTTACTGACCGAAATTCCCAGTCTGTTCTTCTCAAGTCCATTATCCATAGCATACATAACAAGATAAGTATTTGCCAGGGATCTGCCCTTATTATAAACCGTCTGAAAATCTCTTTTTTTCTTTAAAGACTCGGAAAATCTCATCCGTTTCTTCTTCCTTTTAATTCTTTATTAACTAATGACAAATAGAAATGAATAGAAGAAAAGGCCACATATATGCGGCCTTAAGCTGATAACTGTTTTCTTCCTTTTGCTCTTCTGGCAGCCAATACTTTTCTTCCGCCTGCTGTGCTCATTCTTGCTCTGAAGCCATGAACCTTAGATCTTGATCTTTTCTTCGGCTGAAATGTCATCTTCATCCTGAATACACCTCCCTTTATCCTGACATACTTTATAATTAAAGTATTCACAATGATGATCAAATTCTTTCCGCATCCTTTTCCAAAAAGACACTGCTCTTAATTATAGTGAAAAAACGCGCATAAGTCAAGCAAAATCAAGGGTTTCCATTCAAATATTTATCATTATTTATCCACATGATGAGAAAAAGTAAAAAAATCATGTGAATAACTTGTGTATAAGTACTGAATAACTAAGAAATAAAATGTAGATAAAAAAGATTTTCTCACCTCACCTTTTATTTTTAAGGTGTTAAAACCGTTAATAAAGTTATACACATATTATTTTCGTTGATTACAGCTTGTTTTTGATGTAAAATGTAATAGAGAGATTTTGCCTTAACATCTCTCTATTCTATTGATTAGGAGTTACTTTTGATGAACACTGTAGAACAAAATTGGGATCAGATATTAAATAAGATGAAGCTTGAGTACTGCTCGTCAAACATTTCATACAATACATGGATCGCTCCGCTCACTGTGTATGAAGTCAAGGATGATACTGTATACATCCTTGTAAGGCTGCGCGCAAGTCTGGAGCATATCGAAGAAAAATATCTCCTCCCATTTAAGGTCTGCATTGCGGAAGTAACAGGGACAGAGTATGAAGTCGCGTTTGTCACTGACAATCAGACAGTGATCCAGGAAAAGAAAGAAAACATCATAAAAAAAAGCAAGGCAAACGCGGTTTTCGAAAAGGCAAATTTAAATCCGAAATATACATTTGACACTTTTGTGGTAGGAAGCAACAACAGCTTCGCTCATGCAGCCTCTCTCGCAGTGGCGGAATCTCCGGGCGAAGCATATAACCCGCTTTTTATATACGGAGGCGTGGGACTTGGAAAAACTCATCTTATGCATTCCATCGCACATTTCATTCTTGAAAACGATCCGTCAAAAAATGTGCTCTATGTGACAAGCGAGACATTTACAAACGAGCTGATCGAAGCTCTGAAGGCAGGTAAGACAGGCAGTGAGCTTGCGATGACAAAGTTCCGCGAAAAATACAGAAATAACGATGTGCTGCTCATCGATGACATTCAGTTTATCATAGGTAAAGAAAGTACACAGGAAGAATTTTTCCACACCTTCAACCATCTGCATGTATCGGGGAAGCAGATCATCATATCAAGCGACAAGCCTCCTAAAGATATCGAGACGCTGGAGGCACGTTTAAGGACCCGATTCGAGTGGGGACTGATCGCGGATATCTCGTCTCCCGACTATGAGACAAGGATGGCTATATTAAGGAAGAAAGAAGAGCTGGACGGACTGGAAAGATATCATATACCGGATGATGTCATGCAGTACATCGCCAATAATATCAAATCAAATATCCGTGAGCTTGAGGGATCCCTGAACAAACTAATCGCACTTTCCAATCTTGAGAACAAGCCCATTGATATTCCCCTTGCGGCTGAGGCTTTAAAGGACATGATATCCCCTGATGACAACAGGGCGGTCACTCCGGAGCTCATACTTGATATCGTGTCAGAACACTTTAATGTTCCCATCTCTGACCTGAAGGGGAAAAAGAGAAACGCAGAGATCGTACTTCCCCGTCAGATCGTGATGTATCTCTGCCGTGTTTTGACAGACACATCATTAAAGGCGATCGGCGCATTTCTCGGCGGAAAGGATCATGCTTCCGTCACACATGGGATAAAAAAGATCGAAGCCGAAATAAAAACAGATGAGGCTCTTCATAATACAGTCAACATCATTATGAAGAAGATAAATCCCATCTGATTGTTGATAACTATGTGAAAGATATTTGGAACAGGGGACGGAGAACTGAAGAAATCTTTTTTACAGTTTCTTCTCATGGGATCTTTCCCCACACTTTCTTCATTTCTTCCAAATGAAACCTACACAGTTATCCAAAAGAAAGATCCTTTATTTCATCAGGCTTTCAGGCAGTTATCAACTTATTCACAGCCTCTAATAAGACGAATGAGGAATTGCTTTTATATCAAAATACATAAATGCACTTCCGGCTGAATTTTTCACACACAAGGAAATACCAGAGCTGTAACAAAGAAAGGAGTTTATGTCACATGAAGATCATATGTACAAAATCAAATCTGGCAAAAGGAGTAAGCATCGTATCAAAAGCAGTTCCGTCTAAAACAACGATGCCTATCCTTGAATGTATCCTGATCGACGCGTCTACAGATATCGTCAAGCTGACGGCAAATGATATGGAGCTCGGCATTGAGACTTCAATCGATGGAGAGATCATAGACAGAGGTATCATCGCGCTGAACGCAAAAATCTTTTCTGAGATCGTAAGAAAACTCCCTGACAGTGATATCGTGATCGAGACACAGGGAGAAAGCCAGACCCTTATTACATGTGAAAAGGCAAAATTCAATATCGCGGCACAGCCGGGCGATGATTTTTCATATCTTCCGGTTGTTGAAAAAGACGACTTTATCACAGTTTCTGAATTTACGTTAAAAGAAGTGATCCGTCAAACGATTTTTTCTATCGCGGACAGCGATACGAACAAGATGATGACAGGAGAACTTTTTGAGATCGATGAAAATATCCTGAAAGTAGTGTCTCTTGACGGACACAGAATCTCTATCCGAAAGATCGAGCTGAAATATTCTTATTCTCCGAAAAAAGTGATCGTTCCCGGAAAGACGCTCCAAGAAATCAGTAAGATCATCGGCGGAGAAGCAGAGGCGGATGTGGATATCTCGTTTACAAAGAACCATATCGTATTTGAATTTGACAGGACTGTCGTTGTATCCAGACTGATAGAGGGTGAATATTTCAGGATCGATCAGATGCTGTCAAGCGATTACGAGACAAAAGTCAGGATAAATAAGCGGGAGCTGCTTGATTGTATCGACCGCGCGACCCTGCTGATAAAGGAAGGGGACAAGAAACCGATCATCATCGATATCAAGGACGAATCTATGGAATTTAAGATCAAGTCTCAGATTGGTTCCATGGATGAGGAGATTTTCTGTATGAAAGAAGGGAAGGATCTTCTGATCGGATTTAATCCCAAATTCCTCATCGACGCACTCCGTGTCATTGATGATGAGGAGGTGGATCTGTACTTTATGAACGCAAAAGCCCCATGCTTTATCAAGGATGAAGAGCAGAGATATATTTATCTGATCCTTCCTGTCAATTTTAATACCGCTGTGTAAAGGCCATTGGAAAATCTGATAAATAAGGAGAACAAAATGGAACAATTTCAGTTGAGAGCCGGAGAAGAATTTATCCGGCTCGGACAGGTTTTAAAAGCAGTCGGACTTGTGGGGACCGGAGCGGAAGCAAAAGAGGTCATCCAGGAAGGACTGGTCAGCGTCAATGGAGAGACGGAGACGCGCAGAGGCAGAAAGCTGTATAAAGGAGATATCGTGTCCTATGACGGAAAAGAGCTTGAAATGGGATGAACTGTTGAAAAAACCCCGAAAAAAGTGTAAAATAGATTAGATGGGAAAGTTATGGTAATCAAATCTCTAAAGCTTAAAAATTACAGAAATTATGACCTGCTGGATATGAAATTTGATCCGAACACGAACATTCTGTATGGGGATAACGCTCAGGGAAAGACGAATATCCTTGAGGCTATCTACCTGTCCGGAACGACCAAGTCCCACAGAGGGACAAAAGACAGAGATATCATACAGTTCGGATATGATGAATCCCACATAGAGACGATGATTGAAAAAAAGGGTATAAATTTTCAGATTGACATGCATCTGAAAAAGAACAGCCCGAAGGGGATCGCCATCGATAAAGTTCCCATAAGGCGGGCAAGTGAACTGTTTGGCATCGTATATTTCGTTTTCTTTTCTCCTGAGGATCTCAACATCATAAAAGAGGGACCGGCAGGGAGAAGAAGATTTATCGATCTGGAGTTGTCCCAGCTCGATAAAATATATCTCAGCAATCTTTCGAATTATAATCGAATCATTAATCAGAGAAATTCCCTGCTGAAAGATATATACGGACAGAAAAATCTTATGGAAACTCTGGACATATGGGATATGCAGCTTGTTTCCTATGGGACAAAGATACTGGAAAGAAGAAAAGAATTTATAAATCAAGTAAATAAAATAATTTCTGATATACATTGTAAGTTAACTGGAGAAAAAGAGCGCATCACTTTATCATATGAATCCGGAATCAGGAATATGCCTCTGGAAAAAGCTCTGGCAAAATACAGAGACAGGGATATCCGTATGAAGAGCACTACGGTGGGACCGCACAGGGACGACATATGCTTTACAACAGGACAGGGGATCGACGTCAGGAAATTCGGTTCCCAGGGACAGCAGAGAACAGCGGCGCTCTCGCTGAAGCTTTCGGAGATCGAGCTGGTAAAAAGATTGATAAATGATACCCCGGTCCTTTTACTGGACGATGTCCTGTCTGAACTGGACAAACACCGGCAAAACTATTTACTGGACAGTATTCATGATATACAGACGATAATCACATGTACCGGGCTGGATGAATTTGTAAATCACAGATTCTCTATCAACAAGATATTTCACATCAAAGACGGACATGCAGCAAATGCAAATTAGGAGGTTATTAAATGGGTGCATCAAGTACAGAATTTGACGCTGAATATGGCGCGGATCAGATCCAGATACTGGAAGGTCTGGAAGCGGTAAGAAAAAGGCCGGGGATGTATATCGGCAGCACTTCCACAAGAGGACTTCATCATCTGGTATATGAGATCGTGGACAATTCAGTGGACGAGGCGCTTGCCGGGTACTGCGACGAGATCCAGGTTGACATCAACAAGGATAATTCTGTCACAGTGAGCGACAACGGAAGGGGAATCCCGGTAGGGATCAACCATAAGGCGGGGCTGCCTGCCGTTGAAGTCGTGTTTACTGTTCTTCATGCCGGCGGAAAATTCGGCGGCGGGGGATATAAAGTATCCGGCGGCCTGCATGGAGTGGGTGCATCTGTTGTAAACGCGCTCTCCGAGTGGCTTGAGGTGGAGATCTATCATGAAGGACAGGTCTATAAGCAGCGATATGAGAGAGGAAAGGTCATTTATAAACTGAAGATCGTTGGAGAATGTGAGCCGGAGCGGACAGGGACAAAGGTTACTTTTTTCCCGGACGCCGAGATTTTTGATGACACTGTATTTGACTATGATACGCTGAAGCAGCGTTTCCGTGAGATGGCGTTTCTCACAAAAGGGCTCCGCATCGTGCTCAGAGACTGGAGAGGAGAGGAAATGCGGGAGCATGCTTTCCACTATGAGGGAGGGATAAAAGAGTTTGTTACTTACCTGAACCGCAGCAAGACCCCTCTGTATGACCAGATCATTTACTGCGAAGGGATGAAGGACGGAGTGGCGGTAGAGATCGCCCTGCAGCACAATGATTCCTACAGCGAAAATACTTACGGCTTTGTAAACAATATTACAACTCCTGAGGGAGGAACACATGTTGAAGGATTTAGAGCTGCGTTAACAAAGACATTTAATGATTATGCGAAAAAGAATAAACTTATAAAAGAAAACGAAAAACTTGCGGGTGAAGATATCAGGGAAGGTCTGACTGCCATCATCAGTGTCAAGATTGAAAACCCGCAGTTTGAGGGACAGACAAAACAGAAATTAGGAAACAGTGAGGCAAGAGGAGCTGTCAGCAGCGTACTCAGCACGCAGCTTGAGATATTCCTTGAACAGAATCCGAATGTGGCGAAACTCACAGTTGAAAAATCTGTAATGGCCCAGAGAGCGAGGGAAGCCGCAAGAAAAGCAAGGGATCTGACGAGAAGAAAATCAGCTCTTGAAGGCTCCTCTCTTCCTGGAAAGCTTGCGGACTGTTCGGACAAAGATCCCGCGAATTGCGAGATCTATATCGTAGAGGGTGATTCCGCAGGCGGTTCCGCAAAGACGGCGAGAGACAGGGCAACTCAGGCGATCCTTCCTCTGAGGGGAAAAATCCTGAATGTGGAGAAGGCAAGGCTGGATAAAATTTACGGAAATACGGAGATCAAGGCAATGATAACCGCATTCGGCACGGGGATCCATGAGGATTTCGATATTTCCAAACTGAGATATCACAAGATCATCATCATGACAGATGCGGATGTGGACGGTGCTCATATCAGTACATTATTATTGACCTTCCTCTATCGTTTTATGCCTGAACTGATAAAAGAAGGATATGTGTATATGGCGCAGCCTCCGCTGTATAAACTGGAAAAGAACAAGAAAGTATGGTATGCATACAGCGATGAAGAACTTAATCAGATTCTCCTCGAAGTAGGAAGAGACAGCAATAATAAGATCCAGAGATATAAAGGTCTGGGTGAGATGGATGCGGAACAGCTCTGGGATACGACGATGGATCCCGAGCACAGGGTGCTGCTCCGGGTGACCATGGACGAAGAGACATCTTCAGAACTCGATCTTACATTTACGACCCTGATGGGCGATAAAGTAGAACCAAGACGAGAATTTATCGAAGAGAACGCGAAATATGTAAGAAACCTGGATATCTAGCGAAAGCTTCTGTATAACTCAGTTAAAAGGAGATAAAGGATGGAAGATAATATTTTTGACAAAGTCCATGAGGTCGACTTGAAGAAAACAATGGAGACTTCTTACATTGACTATGCGATGAGCGTTATCGCTTCGCGCGCTCTTCCCGATGTGAGGGATGGGCTCAAGCCTGTGCAGAGAAGGATCCTCTATTCCATGATCGAACTGAACAACGGACCTGACAAACCGCATCGTAAATGCGCGCGTATCGTCGGTGATACAATGGGGAAATATCATCCACATGGCGACAGCTCGATCTACGGAGCTTTAGTCAATCTTGCGCAGGAGTGGTCTACAAGATATCCGCTTGTAGACGGACACGGAAATTTTGGTTCCGTGGACGGCGACGGAGCTGCGGCGATGCGTTATACTGAAGCGCGCCTCAGTAAGATATCCATGGAAATGACCGCGGATATCAACAAAGATACAGTGGATTTCTCTCCCAACTTTGATGAGACAGAAAAAGAACCTGTTGTGCTGCCGTCCAGATTTCCAAATCTTCTCGTAAACGGAACATCAGGAATCGCGGTGGGAATGGCGACAAATATCCCTCCCCATAATCTGAAAGAAGTGACAGGGGCTGTCGTTAAGATCATTGACGACCAGATAGAGGAAAGCGGAGAGACAACGCTTGAAGATATCCTCCAGATCATCAAAGGACCGGATTTCCCGACAGGCGCTGAAATCCTCGGAACAAGAGGTATCGAGGAAGCTTACCGCACAGGACGCGGCAAGATCAGAGTCCGCGCCATAACCAATATCGAGCCCATGCAGAACGGAAAGAACAGGATCATCGTAACCGAACTTCCGTACATGGTCAACAAAGCAAGGCTGATCGAAAAGATAGCAGAGCTGGTAAAGGATAAAAAGGTCGATGGCATCACAGATCTGAGCGACCAGTCCAGCCGCGAGGGAATGAGGATATGTATTGAGCTGCGCCGTGACGTAAATCCTAATGTGATATTAAATCAGCTCTACAAGCACACACAGCTCCAGGATACATTCGGAGTCATCATGCTGGCGCTTGTGAATAATGAGCCAAAGGTCATGAATATCCTGGACATGCTGAAATATTATCTCCAGCATCAGGAAGAGGTCGTCACAAGAAGGACAAAATATGATCTGAATAAGGCCGAAGAGCGCGCCCATATATTAAAGGGATTGCTCATCGCCCTGGACAATATTGACGAAGTCATTAAGATCATCCGCGGTTCAAATACCGTACAGATCGCGAAGACGGAATTGATGGAACGCTTTGAACTTTCGGACGTGCAGGCTCAGGCAATCGTGGATATGCGTCTGAGAGCGCTGACAGGTCTGGAAAGAGAGAAGCTGGAAGCCGAATACGCGGAGCTGATGAAAAAGATTGAAGAATATAAGGCGATACTGGCAGACCGGAAGCTCCTTCTCGGCGTGATCAGAAAAGAAATCCTTGTCATCTCTGACAAATACGGAGATGAGAGAAGGACCCATATCGGATATGATGAATTTGATATTTCAATGGAAGATCTCATTCCGAGGGAAAATGTGGTCATCACAATGACGAATCTGGGATATATCAAGAGGATGAGCATGGATACCTTCAGCAGCCAGAAGCGTGGCGGAAAAGGGATCAAGGGAATGCAGACCCTGGAAGACGATTATATCCGCGAGTTATTTATAACAACGACCCACCATTACATTATGTTCTTCACAAATACCGGCCGTGTATACAGACTGAAAGGGTATGAGATACCGGAAGCGGGAAGGACGGCAAGAGGAACCGCTATCATTAATCTGCTCCAGCTTATGCCGGAGGAGAAGATCACGGCAATGATCCCGATCTATGAGTATGAAGAAGGAAAATACCTGTTCATGGCGACAGAAAAGGGGCTTGTGAAGAAAACTCCGATCCGCGAATACGCGAATGTGAGAAAAACAGGTCTGGCAGCAATTGTGCTCAGAGAAGATGATAAGCTTATCGAAGTGAAAGTAACGGATGACAAGCAGGATATCCTTCTCGCGACCAAATACGGACAGTGCATTCGTTTCCATGAGACAGATGTCCGCTCTACGGGAAGAGTGTCCATGGGCGTTCGCGGCATGAATCTTGGAGATAATGATGTGGTGATCGGAATGCAGATGAGCAGCCAGGGCAAAGAAATGCTCTTTGTCTCTGAAAAGGGAATGGGCAAGCGTACCGATATGGAAGAGTTTACTCCACAGAACCGCGGAGGAAAAGGAGTGAAGTGCTATAAGATCACTGAAAAGACCGGAAATGTAGTGGGAATGAAAGCTGTGGATGAAGACAGCGAGATCATGA
>ERZ1090864.722-NODE-724-length-17331-cov-57.874045_pt1 | contig 17331 bp, 14 predicted proteins | sample MGYA00478479_ERZ1090864 | MGnify/ENA primary metagenome ERZ1090864 (study PRJEB33644, sample SAMEA5815743) | chicken gut metagenome | biome: Chicken; feature: Gastrointestinal Tract; material: Caecum | place: Ireland | collected 2019-01-01 | study: A study of the...
CCATCGTGGCCTGTTATGAGCTGATCCAGATGGTCATCGACCACAACAATCTGGCGAACTTCGAGACCTGGACCTTCTTCCGCTGGGTGTTCAAGACCTTTGTGGCCGTCACCCTTATCTCCAACACCTTCGACATTACCATGGCTGTCTTTGACCTGGCCCAGACGGTGGTGGCCGAGTCCAGCGGCATCATTGCGGGAAACACGGCGGTGGACGATACGACCCTTCTCACCCTGCAGACCTCCCTCATGACCCTGGAATTGGGCGAGTTGCTGGCCCTCTACCTGCAATCCTTCCTCATCGGCTTTACCATGAAAATACTCGGCATCGCGATTTTTGTCATTGTGTATGGCCGGATAGTGGAAATTTATTTGGCCGTGAGTTTGGCCCCCATCCCGTTTTCGACTTTTGGCAGTAAAGAGCAGGGTCAGATCGGTCAGAACTATCTGCGCAGCCTGCTGGCTCTGGGTTTGCAGGGGTTCCTCATCATGATTTGCGTGGGCATCTACGCGGTGCTCATCCAGGGCGTGTCGTTTGCATCCGACCCCATCGCCTCTATTTGGGGCGTCATTGGGTACACCGTCCTGCTCTGCTTCACCCTGCTCAAGACCGGCACTCTCGCCCGCAGCATCCTCAACGCCCATTAGCACCCTGCACCTATTATAAAAGGAGGACAACATGGCAGCCTATATCTCTGTCCCGCGGGACCTGACGCGGGTCAAATCCAAGATTCTGTTCGGCCTGACCAAACGGCAGATCGTCTGCTTCGGGACCGGCGCACTGATCGGTGTGCCGGTCTACTTTTTTGTCCGGGGCAGCGGCAACCTGAGCCTTGCGGCCCTTTCCATGATCGCGGTCATGCTCCCGTTCTTTTTCTTTGGGATGTACGAGCGCAACGGCCAGCCGCCCGAGGTGGTGGCCCGGCAGTTTTATCAGGCCCGGTTTGTCCGGCCGAAAGTCCGGCCCTACCGCACCAACAACTACTATGCCGCCCTGATGCGGCAGGCAGACGCCCAGGAGGAGGTGACGCGCATTGTTCAAAAAGCCCAGCAGCGAAAAGCCCACCGGTAAGCCCCTGCTCACAAAATCCGAGCGCAGAAAAGTGGAGAAGATCATCAAGACCGCCAAGCGGGATGACGGCATCCCCCGTACCGCCCAGCAGACCATCCCCTTTGAGCGGATGTTTGCCGACGGCACCTGCCGGGTGCGGGACGGCTATTACACCCGCACCATCCAGTTTCAGGACATCAACTACCAGCTGGCCCTGCAGGAGGACAAGACCGCCATTTTCGAGGAGTGGTGCAGCTTTTTGAATTTCTTCGATTCGTCGGTCCACTTTGAATTTTCCTTCGTCAACATGGCCGCCGACGCCGAGAGCTTTGAGCGCAGCATCCGCATCCCGCCCCAGAAAGACGGCTTCGATGACATCCGGGCCGAGTACAGCCAGATGCTGAAGACCCAGCTGGCCCAGGGCAACAACGGCCTGACCAAAACCAAATACCTGACCTTCGGCATCGAGGCGGCGTCCATGCGGCAGGCCAAGCCCCGGCTGGACCATTTGCAGAACGATATCCTCAACAACTTCCGCCGCCTTGGCGCTGCGGCCCGCGTCCTGAACGGTTGGGAGCGGCTGCGCCTCATGCACGATCTGTTCCACATGGACGGCGAAAGCAAGTTTCGCTTCGATTAAAAACAACTGTTAGCAGTTGCAAACTTCAATTTTCCTATAAATGCGATTTGTTTGGGCTACATTTGTAATTTTATTAAAAAGAAAACGCAAAATATGTGCAAGTGTATTTACAATTTATAAGAACTAATGTATACTTATAACAATAATCATGTTTAGGGGATGATACCGATGGCAAGCATTTAATAATGGAACGTAAAAAAGGAATCATTGAGGTAAGATATATGAAAAAAGCGATTTCGTCCGTGCTTTGCTTAGTGCTTTTGTTTTGCTGTAGCATAACTGTTTTCGCGCAAGAACCGGCAACATTCAGCATCACAACAGGAAACGTCGAGAACATTGTATTACTTGATGAAGTATATTTTGCAATCGATCAGGAAGGCAATATACAAAGAATTAATCCAAATGAGCGAAATTGGTTTACAGATCATGTTGTAATGGGATTTCACTTCTACGATATGGGTGTAAGGAATCTTCGGCATTATTATGAAGTTCATATGTCGGCTGTTTCTGATGATTCAGCCTACTACTTCACAAAGCATGTCATGCGAATCAGACCAACAGGAAACACAGACTGGTTTAAACATACAGTCACACATAATATGATAGATCACAAATTAATTATAGGTGACAGTATGGGTTTTAACTATGCAGCCGGTTCGGAACCAGCGAATCCAAAAGTAGATGTGAAATGCACTTTTTATGTACAGGGATTTGGTAGTTATAGTCTTCCTCAGTTTACATTGAGCGAACCAACATCATTATGAAGTCAGTAATATTGTCCATTGAGGAATACCTTATTCAAGAAAACGCATTATGCGTCAATTTAACAGCAGAACAAATCAAATCAATTAAAAGCCGTGTTATTGAAAATCAGTATATGGACTTGTTGTTAACAAGAGCACAGACTCTCTCTAAGTATGCACATTTAAGCAAAATTGACATTTTGCATTCAATACCTATTCCAGTGCTATTACAAGATGTTAATTTGGATGATGTGAAAGTGGACATTTCATGTTTCGAAATGCCTGATGGATGCATTATCGAGATAGACAAGAAATCTGGATATTTTGCAACAAACAATGATAAGCTTAATTGGCATCAAAGGGTGTGCAATCTATTCAACATTTAAATATCTTATATTGATTTTCAAGACAACGTTGCCAAGAAAAAGGCCGGAGAAATCGCGATGCGTTTCTCCGGCCTTTTCTCAATCTTATTCTGTGATGCAACACATTAATACTTATCTACTTTTTAGATGAACCTCAATTGACATTTGACATACCAAAATTTTGGCTAAACAGCTCAACATTTCGCCCCATCAGCTCAGTTATGTGACCCACTCCGGCGAAGGCGAGGGGCTGTTGTTCTACGGCAACGTCATCTTGCCCTTCGTGGACCGGTTCCCGCAGGACACCGAACTCTACAAAATCATGACCACCAAGTTCTCGGACGGCACAGGTGATGCCGGATGAAGCGGAAAACCACCCGTTTGACCTTCACCGAGGAAGAACTGGCAAACGCGAACGTCCGCCGCGCAGCCCAAAAGGCGGTCCGTGCTGCTGATCGGGCTGACAAGGCCAAGGCGGAACTTTCCACCCGCGCCCCGCCCAAACGGGGCCTCAAGATGGACGCCGACAAGGCCAAAGAGCGGTCAGCGCAGCTCCGCTTCGGTAAGGCGGAATTCAGTGAGGAGATCGCCAGGCCCAAGCGCCGCAGGCCGGGCGCGGAGGCGCTGCTGAGCGGCGAGGCCCACCGCCAAATCGACAGGCAGAACCAGGACGAAAACGCCGGCGTGCAGGCCGCCCACGAGGGGGAACGCCTGGCCGAGGGCACGGCCAAAAAGCTGAAGGACGGCAAGTACAGCAAGAAACTGAAAGCCTACAAGAAGGCCGAAAAGCTGGACAAAGCCGCCGATAAGGCCAACATCCAGGCGCTGCGGCGCAAGCAGCAAGCCGCGCAGCCCACATCCAACCCCATCTCCCGCTGGAAGCAGCGTCAGCAGATCAAGGTCAGCTACTATGCCCGCAAGACTGGGGGCAAGGCTGGCGGCAGCACGGCCAACACTGCCCGCAGCGCCGCCGCCAAGAAGGCCAAGGCCGCCGCAGCCAAAGCGGCGCAGTTCGCTTCCACCCACGCTCACATGCTCCTGATGGGCGGCGTGCTGGTGCTGCTGATCCTGGTGATCTTTTGCTTTATCACGTCCTGCTCGGTATTCTTCCCGGGCGGGATGGGCACAGTCTGGACCACATCCTACACCGCCGAGGACGAGGACATTCTGGGCGCGGAGGCGGACTACCAGGCCCTGGAAGAAGCTCTGCGGGCCGAGGTGGCAGCCATCCCCTCCAGCTACCCGGACTACGATGAATATACCTGGGATTTGGACCCCATCACCCACGACCCCCACCAACTGGCCGCAGTGCTGACGGCTATCCATGAAGCCTACACCCGTGGGGAGGTGCAGGGCACCATGCAGTCTATTTTTGATGCCCAGTATGAGATCATCTTGACCGAGACCATCGAGATACGCACCCGGACCGAGACCCGCACCGGCACCGACCCCACCACCGGCGACACCTACACCTATGAGGTGGAGGTGCAGTATGAGTGGCGGATCTTGAACATCACCCTGCTGAATTTCGGGATCGACAGCGTGGCCCGCGGGATGCTTTCGGGGGACGATCTGAACCGCTACGACATCTTGCAGGAGACCCAGGGCAACCGGCCCGAGTTGTTCGGCGGGGTGTCGGTGGGGTACGGTTCGGACGGCTCGGGCGAGGCAGGCATCGACTACGAGGTGCCTGCCGAAGCGTTGAGTGACCCCGAGTTTGCGGCCATGCTGGAGGAAGCCGAAAAATATCTGGGTACCCCTTACGTCTGGGGCGGTTCGTCGCCGGAAACGGGTTTTGACTGTTCCGGGTACGTCTGTTGGGTGCTGAATCAATCCGGCTGGGACGTAGGCCGCACCACCGCCAACGGCCTGTGGCAGCAATCGGCCAAAGTGTCGGAGCATGAGGCCAGGCCAGGCGACCTGGTCTTTTTCCAGGGCACCTACGACACCCCAGGCGCGAGCCATGTCGGGCTGTATGTCGGCGACGGTATGATGATTTCGGCGGGAGACCCCATCAAATACTCGAACATCCACTCAAGTTATTGGGACGAGCACCTGCTGGGTTTTGGCAGGATTCCCAAGTGAAACGGAGGTGCACAATGAGCGAAAAACTGGACAAGCTGCGGGCCGACCTGGCACGGGCCAGGGAACGCCGTATCCAGCTGAACAACCGCATCGAACTGCTGGAACGGCGCATCGCGGAGGCAGAGAAAGTAGAGGTGGCCGAGATGGTGCGGGTGGCAAACCTCACCCCGGAGCAGCTGGCCGCCCTGCTGCAGCAGAACGCCCACACCACCCCGAATCCCGCCGCGCTGGCGGCCGTTGGGGCCGAGATTGACGAAGGAGGACCCGCGTGAGAAAATTTCTGAATAAACTGACCTGTATTGTACTTTCTTTGACTTTCCTGATGGGCTGCATGGCTACCCCGGCCTTTGCCTACAGTGGCGGGGAAACCGGCGAGGAAGTCAAAGCTCCGTCCATTTTCGAGACAGAGGAGGAACCCGTGACTATCACGGAACAGAATATCGGCCCCCTGACCCCCGAGGGCAATCTGACGGTGGTGGACGATTACCAGACCACCTTTTCGGACGGGACAGCCCAGCAGTTCATCACCCTGGTAAGCAAATCGGGGGCGTATTTTTACCTGATTATTGACCGGGCCGCCGACGGCGACCAGACGGCCCACTTCCTCAACATGGTGGACGAGGCCGACCTGCTGGCCCTGATGGATGAGGAGGACATCCCCGAGCCGGAACCCGAACCGCTGCCCGAACCGGAACCCGAAGAAGAGGATGGTGCGGGCAAATTTGTGCTGGTGTTGCTGGTGCTGGCCGGTATTGCCGGCGGCGGGGCGTACCTCTGGTTGAAAATGCGGGAGAAGCAGCGCGAGGCCGAGGAAAACAAGCCCGACCCGGATGCCGATTACCGGGAGGACGAGGAGGAAATCGTTTTGCCGGAGGAAGAACCGGAGAGCGAACCTGACGAGGACGCCGAGCGCAAGGCGTATCAGGGCAACGATGGGTATGAGGAGTAAGACATGAATAAAAGAAATATATGGGGGTGGCCGCGGGGGCCGCCCGGTTATGAAAATGACGGTTTGCTTCCAATGGATTTCATGGTATACTTATTTATAAGGAAAGAAAGGAGGCAGTCGGATGAATATTATGACCATGAAGGAACTGGAATCTGTGATTCGAGCGTTGCTGCACAAATATCATGCGGAGTATGCGCTGTTGTTCGGGTCTTATGCCCGCGGCGAAGCCACTGCTGACTCGGATATTGATGTTGTTGTTTTTGGTGGCAAGGACTTCCGCCCTGCTGATATTTTTGCCTTCGGTGAAGAATTGCGCCAGTTGACCAATAAGGAAGTGGACGCCTTCGAGATTCGGGAAGTAAATGTAGGCACTCCATTTTACAATGCCGTCATGGAGGAAGGGGTGCGTATTGCATGAAGAAATCGGATAAAGAACGCCTGAAAAAGATCGTTTCTACCTGGAACAGTCTGAAAGAGCAGATGGGTGAACATGGAATCACGCCGGAGATGCTGTTGCAGGATGAATTCTCACAATGGGCAGTCACGACGCCGCTCTATAATATCGGAGAGCAGGTATATCAGCTGAGCGGTGAATGGAAGCAGGCGCATACAGAACAGCCTTGGAATATGGTCGCAGGTTTGCGCCACCGGCTGGTGCATGACTATGACGGCATCAACTGGAGCATTATTGTCGAGGTCCTGTTTCAGGATATGGACCCCTTTGTGGAGGGAGTGAAAGAAATCCTTTCCGCGATGGAGTAAATGCGATGACATCCGATACAGAGAAAAAATCAACTTGCAAGAAGCCGCAGCGGCCCCAGATTCCCTATAAAAAGCTGAAACAAACACAAAAAGCCAGAATATCCAGGTGGATGTTTGAGGCGGTCTGCAAATACTACAAAGAACACCAGCAGATGCCCCCGGAAGAATTGCTGGAGTCTATGTGCCGGGAACTTTATCCCAAACTGCATGGCACTGCTCCAAAGGCTTCCTTTGAAGATCTACTGGCGGTGTTTCGGAAAAAGCAGGTTCATTTTGCGGAGAGAATCGAAAAGAACGGCCTGCCGGAGCCTCCCAAGCCCAAAGTAAAAAAGACGGAGGCCGAAAAACTTGCCATAAAGCGTGCAAGGAGGCGGGCAAAGAAGAAAAAGCTGAAAGCGCAGCAAGAGCGCCTGAACGATCTTCCTGATTGGCAAGATGACCGATTCTTCTTTATCGCCGGTTACACTTCTGGCGGCGCTCCTTATGGCGTGACATGGGAAGAAATGGGTCTTAACCCTTGGGAAAAGCTCGAATAATTACTCACAGCTCTGTGCAAAATCACAGGGCTGTTTTTATTTTCAAAGCAGAAAGGAGCCGATACTTTGCATAACCTGATCGTAACCGAGAAACCCTCTGTTGCCCGCACCATCTCGAAGGTCCTGGGTGCCACTGCCCGCCGCGACGGCTATTTGGAAGGCGGCGGCTATCTTATCAGCTGGTGCGTGGGCCATCTGGTGGAGCTGGCCCCGCCCGGGGCGTATGACCCGCGCTTTGAACGCTGGGACCGCGCCGACCTGCCTATTCTGCCTGAAAGGTGGCAGTATCTTGTGAGCAGTTCCACCAAAAAGCAGTTTGACATTTTGTGCAAGCTCATGCACCGGGCAGATGTGGATCGTATCATCTGCGCCACCGACGCCGGGCGGGAGGGCGAGCTGATCTTCCGCCTGGTCTATCACCAGTGTAACTGCTGCAAGCCGGTCTCCCGCCTCTGGATCAGCAGTATGGAGGATGCCGCCATCCGGGCGGGCTTTGCCAATCTCAAGCCCTCAACTGAATATGATTCGCTGTACAAAGCAGCCCTTTGCCGGGAGCGTGCCGACTGGTTGGTCGGCATCAACGCAACCCGGCTTTTTTCATGCCTGCACGGCGTCACCCTCAACGTGGGCCGGGTCATGACGCCCACCCTGGCCATGACGGTGGAGCGGGAAGCGGCCATTGATGCGTTCCGGCCTGAACCTTTCTACACGGTGTTTCTCAAGATGGAGGATTGCATGGCGTCCAGTGAACGTTTTAAAGAGAAAGCCAAAGCCGAGGAACTTCTGGCAGAATGCCGGAAAAGCAGCCGGGCCCTTGTGCAAAAGAGCGAGCGCAGAGAGAAATCCGAGCGCCCACCGGCCCTCTACGACCTGACTACTTTGCAGCGGGATGCCAACCGGATGTTGGGATTCTCGGCACAGCAGACCCTGGACTACACCCAGGCGCTCTACGAGAAAAAGCTCATCACCTATCCCCGCACCGACAGCCGCTACCTTACCGAGGACATGGCGGCGGGTTTGCCCGGCCTGGTCATGGACACAGCGGTAGCGTTTGGCTTCCGAGGTGCCATTCCGGTCCATGCAAAGCAGGTCATCCGCAACCAAAAGGTCAGCGACCACCACGCCATTCTGCCGACGCAGAGCGTGGCCAGGGCTGACCTTTCTTCTTTGCCTGCTGGCGAGGCCAGTATTCTCCGCCTGATCGCCGCCCGATTGCTGGCCGCTGTGGGCGAGCCGTATCGCTACGCTGAAACCACAGTGCAGTTTGAGTGCGCCGGACAGACCTTCACAGCCAAAGGCAAGACGGTTCTGGACGAGGGCTGGAAGGCTGTGGAGCGGGTTATCCTTGGCAATGCCGCCGAAAAGGGCGAGGAAAATTTGGAAGTTCTGACAGAAGTACAGGACAAGGAAACGCTTCCTATCCTGGATGCCCAGCTGAAAGAGGGCAAAACGTCCCCGCCCAAGCACTTCACTGAGGACACCCTGCTGGCCGCGATGGAATCCGCCGGCGCGGAAACCAAGGTGAATTGCCCCAACGGGGCAAGAGAGGGCGGCCTGGGCCGCATGCCAGAAGAAGCCGAGCGCCGTGGCATCGGGACACCCGCCACCCGGGCGGCTACCATCGAGAAGCTGGCGCAGAAAGGTTTTCTTTCCCGGGAGGGCGGCGGCAAGGCAAAGCACCTTATTCCCTCCGAGAAAGGCCGCACCCTCATCGCCGCTATGCCCGAACAGCTCAGATCCCCGGCCATGACCGCCGAATGGGAAACGAAGCTCACACAAATCGAGAAGGGCCAGTATGCGCCCGAACAGTTTATGGAGGAAATTGAATCTATGATGAAATCTCTCGTCAATCAGTACGCCAACACCCCCAACGCTCCCGCCAAGGCCGCCGGCGGTGCGCCGGTGGTGGGCACTTGTCCCCACTGCGGCTCGGATGTGGCCGAGCGGGAAAAAGGCTGGTTCTGCACGAGCCGCGAATGCCGCTTTGTGATCTGGAAGGATAACGCCTTTTTTAACCGCCTCGGCAAACGCCCTACCCGGCAGGTGGTGGATAAGTTGCTGCGGGACAGCCGGGCCCGCCTCAAGGACTGCAAGAGCCAGCGCACCGGCAAGACCTACAACGCCACCGTGATGCTCACCACCGAGGCCGATGGACGGGCAAAATTTAACCTGGAATTTAAGAACGGGGGTGCACGATGATGCAGGATGTTTTGGAGCGGTTTTTCGCCGCCGAAAGCAACGTTTACCTGATTTTGCAGCTCAAAGACGGGCAGGAGACGGCAGATATGCGGTTTGAATCCTTTGCCCGCCTGGAGCAGATGGGCAAGACACCGAATCCCGACCACTACGAGGCCGTTTACTTTGCCAACACCCCGGCGTACTTTTACGGCATGAGCAACGTGGAGGCATTGGAGGAACTGTACCTCACGTTCAATTTGAGGCGTCCAGAAGGTTTTCGGGGACACAGCCTTTCGGTCAGTGATGTGGTCGTACTGAACCGCGAAGGTCAGACCGGGGCGTTCTATGTGGACAGGATCGGTTTCAAGGAGCTGCCGGGCTTTTTGGAGCAGATGAAAGAGGCGGCCCGGCCTCAAAAGTCGGTGGCCGCTCAAATGAAGCAGGCCAAAGAAGCTGCACCCAAGGTCAAGACCAAGAAGCACAAAGAGAGGGACGCGCGATGAAAAATTTCACCTATGAAGAAGTCAACCTGATGGCTCTCTACAACACCGGCAATCGGGAGCGGCTGATCGAGGTCCTGACCGAGATGCGCAGCTACCTCACCTGGTCGGAGGTGGAGCTGCGGGACCTGACCGACAGCACTCTGGATAAGCTGGCCGGCCTGACCGACGCCGAGTTTGACGCGCTGGAACTGTACCCGGATTTTATCTGAGAGGGAGAATCTATGGCAGACGAAAAAGACAACAAATGGCAGTGCTATATCATCCCCGACCTGGCCACCTGGACCGGTGCGGCAGGAAGCAAGCCCTACACACCCATTGAGTTTTACGACAGCTACGAACAGGCTGCAGCCCGCTTCCAGGAGCTGCGTTCGGAACCCTACAACAGCGAAGAACTGCCGGGTGCCCGGCTGACCTTTGGCGTCCAGCGGGAGGACCCGCCCAGCGCCGCCGACCTGCTCCATGTCCGCCAGGGCCAAAACTACCTGGTGGACGATTACACCCGGATGGCGTCCCTCAACCAAAGCCCCGAGGTCATGGACATCCTGCGGCAGATGCGGAAAGACCTGGGCTTTGACCGGGTGCGTGTCTACGAGCATGGCGCGATGGAGCCGAAGGATGTGACTTTCAGCCGCTGGAAACATCCCCTCAAGCCGATGCTGAGAAAATCGGTGTTGAAAGAACTGAAGGAGTCGCGCCCCAAGGAGACTGCAACCAAACCACTCCGCAAGCACAAAGAAAGGGGCCGGGAATAAAAGGAAGGAGGCGTCATGTCTCAAAAAACACTCTACTACGCGCAACTCGCCGAGGACACCGCCCGCCGCCTGACCGGAAGCTGGGAACGATGGGCGGGCTTCTTGGCGACAGCCGGCAGGCTGTACAAGTACCATTACCCTGACCAGCTCATGATCTACGCCCAGCGGCCGGACGCCACCGCCTGCGCATCCTACGATGTCTGGAATGACCGGATGAACCGCTATGTCCGGCGAGGCTCCAAAGGCATCGCCCTGCTGGACGATGCGGGCGACCGGCTGCGCTTGCGGTATGTGTTCGATCTGGCCGACACCGGAACCCGGAAAAACTCCCGCGATCCCTGGCTGTGGACGCTGGAGGACCGGCATGGAATCCCGGTAAAGGCTATGCTGGAACGCCGTTATGGCACCGCCGCAGACACCCTGCCCCAGCAGTTGGCGGATGTAGCGGGACAGCTGGCAGACGCCTACTGGGCCGACCATGGGCAGGAGATCGGCGGCATCCTTGCAAATTCCATGCTGGAGGAGTACGATGAACTCAACAGAGGGCTTGCCTTCAAGCGGGTCGTCACAGCCAGCACCACCTTCGCCCTTTTGTCCCGGTGTGGATACGCCCCCGAAAACCGCTTTGGAGCCGAGACTTTCCGAAACATTTATGAGTTCAACACCCCGGCCACCGTGGCCGCCCTGGGCACCGCCGTCAGCGAGAGCAGTCGCGAGGTGCTGCTGCAGATTGCAGCGGTGGTCCGGCAGGTGGAACGCGACATCGCAGAAGAAAGGAGACTTTGGGATGAGCAGCACAGCATTGCAGTACACGCAGAACGGGGACTATCTGATCCCGAATATCGAGATGAACCAGCCGCAGACGCCTCTGGGCAAGTACGGGCGGATGCGCCGGATGTTTCTCAAGGAGAACCGGCCGGTCCTCTACAATCACCTGCTCCTGAGCGGGAAGCTGTACCTGCACCTGGCGGAGATCGACCGGACAGCGAAGGACCGCTTGGACCGGCAGATGGAGGAGCTGCTGAAACAGAACCCGGCCCCGGACAAAGCGGCGCGGCAGATGGCCTGGGTGCAGCACATGAACGCTCTGAAAATGCAGGCCGAGGAAGTGATCCGGAACGAGTTGATTTTCAGCTGAGTTTCTTCACCACCGAGGCGGAGCAAATCGCACAGATTGACCAGCGAGCGGAGACCGAACAAGTCTCCGCTTTTTCTTTTTCCGAGGTAGATTGGCGAGCGGCGCTGGCGTCCGGCAGCGGATTTGAACATGGCAAAGAGCGCATTGCGGCCTACTACGCTGAAAATCACACGCAGAAAGAGCGTATTGAATTCCTGAAAAAGGAGTACGGCACCGGGGGCCGCAGCTGGACGTTTCAGGATGGTAGCAACGGCTTTCTGGACTATGATGCCAGCGGTATCAAGCTGCGTTCCTATCCCAACGGACAGGAGCAACGTCTGAAATGGCCCGAGGTTGAAAAGCGCATCCACGTCCTGATCGCCACGGGGCAATATTTGGACGAAACAGAGCCGTCCATTTCGGAGGCAAACGATACCCGCACGGAAGGCGAAATTCTGCGGGAAAAACTGGCCGAGCGCGGCATCATAAATGGCCAGGTGATAGACCCGGAAAAGCTGGACAGCGACCATTTTATTCGGCAGGTGGTGGCGGATGTCACAGCCAGAGAAATGGAACCAGTAACGGAAGCGGCAGAACCTGTGCCGCTGGAATTAGCTCAAACAGAACCACCTGAACCAGAAGCCTCGCCCGATGAATCTGCCGCGCCCAACGAGCCGACAGCAACTTCTGCGCCGGAGGCCTTTTATCCTGCCGATAAAAACAATCTGCCCTACGATGTGGTGGTCGAACGGCTCCAGGTTGACCAGCCGCAGCCTGAAATTCCTGCCCGAAACTTCCGCATCACCGACGAGCATATGGGCGAGGGCGGGCCCAAGCAGAAGTTTGCCCGCAACATCGAGGCCATCCGCACTCTGCAAACCTTGGAAAATGAGAACAGGAACGCTACCCCGGAAGAACAGGAAATCCTGTCCCAGTACGTCGGCTGGGGCGGGTTGGCGGATGCCTTCGATCCGGACAAGGACAGCTGGGCCAGAGAGTACACGCAACTGAAAGAGCTGCTTTCCCCGGAGGAATATACTGCCGCCCGGGCCAGCACTCTGAACGCCCACTACACCAGCCCTACTGTCATCCGAGCCATCTATGACGCAGTGGAACAGATGGGGTTTCAGACTGGCAACATTTTGGAACCCTCCTGCGGCGTGGGCAATTTCTTCGGAATGCTACCGGAGTCTATGCAGGGCAGCCGTCTGTACGGCGTCGAGCTGGACAGCATCACCGGGCGTATCGCCCGACAGCTTTACCCAGAAGCGACCATTACTGTCGCAGGCTTCGAGACCACCAAACAGCGGGACTTCTACGACCTCGCCGTAGGCAACGTGCCCTTCGGCAACTACAAGGTCAACGACAAAGCCTACAACCAGCTTGGTTTTTCCATCCACAACTACTTTTTTGCTAAGGCCCTCGACCAAGTGCGACCGGGCGGCATCGTGGCATTTGTCACCAGCCGATACACGATGGACTCCAAGGACAGCTCCGCCCGCAAGTACCTGGCCCAGCGGGCTGACCTGCTGGGGGCAGTGCGGCTGCCCAACAACGCCTTCAAGGCCAACGCCGGCACGGAAGTTGTCTCGGATATATTGTTCCTCCAGAAGCTGGAGCGCCCCATCGACCGGGAACCGGAGTGGGTACAGGTGGGCCGGACACCGGAGGGTTTCACGGTCAACCAGTATTTTGTGGATCACCCGGACATGGTGCTGGGCGAACTTTCTGCCGAAAGCACCCAATATGGCCGGGAAGATGTGACAGTTGATCCCATCGAGGGGGCCGACCTGGCCGGACAGCTCAAGGAGGCCACTGCAAAGATTCAAGGCCGGTACGTTGCCGCCGAGAGGGCGGAAACGGAGCTGGACGAAGGTGCTTCTCACATTCTGCCCGCCGACCCGAACGTCAAAAATTTCTCCTATACGGTGGTAGATGGTGAGGTCTACTACCGTGAAAATTCGGTCATGAACCCGGTGGAGCTGAGCGGCGACGCGAAGGAGCGGGTCAAGGGGATGGTGGAGCTGCGAGGCATCGTCAACGAGTTGATTGCCTATCAGCTGGAAGATTTCCCGGATGCCGACATTGCCGCCAAGCAGGCCGAGCTGAACGCTGCCTACGACGCTTTCACCGCAAAATACGGCCTGCTCAACGACCGCAAAAACGGGCGGCTCTTTGAGGACGATTCCTCCTATTACCTGTTGTGTTCCCTGGAGAATCTGGACGAAAACGGCAAGCTCAAGAGCAAGGCAGATATGTTCACAAAACGGACCATCCGGCCCGAGCGCGCTGTCACCCATGTGGACACCCCCGCCGAGGCGCTGGCGGTGTCTATTGGGGAAAAGGGTAAAGTCGATTTGCCCTATATGGCGGAACTTTTGGGCACGCCGGAAGAGTTTGAGCGTATCACCGGCGAGCTGCGGGGCGTGATTTTCAAAGACCCTTCGGAGGATGTGAGCGACCCGGAAGCGGGCTGGCAAACCGCTGGCGAGTACCTGTCCGGCAACGTCCGCAACAAATTGCAGATCGCCAGGCTGGCTGCTGCAAATGACCCGACTTTTGCCGTCAACGTGGAGGCCCTGACCAAAGCTCAGCCCAAAGAGCTGGAAGCATCCGAGATCGATGTGCGGCTGGGGGCGACCTGGATTTCGCCCGACATCATCCAAAAGTTCATGAACGAGACTTTCCAGATCCCCTTTTATTTAAGGTACGCCATTCGGGTCAAGTTCTCTCCTGCGACGGCGGAGTGGCGGATCGAGGGCAAGACCAAAACAGGCCACAATGACGTCATGGCTTACGAGACCTTCGGCACCACGCGGGCCAGCGCCTACAAGATTCTGGAGGACACTCTGAACCTTCGAGATGCGCGGGTCTACGATACTGTGGAGGATGAAAATGGCAAGCCCAAGCGGGTGCTGAACAAAAAGGAGACCATGCTGGCAGGCCAGAAGCAGCAGGCCATCAAGGACGCCTTTGCAAACTGGATTTGGCAGGACCCGCAGCGGCGTGAAAGTTTGATTAAACAGTACAACGAGCTGTTCAACTCCACCCGGCCCCGGGAGTACGACGGCAGCCACATCCATTTTGTGGGCATGAACCCGGAGATCACCCTGCGGGAACACCAGCGCAACGCCATTGCCCATGTGCTCTACGGCGGGAACACCCTGCTGGCCCACGAAGTCGGTGCAGGCAAGACCTTCGAGATGGCGGCTTCCGCCATGGAGGCCAAGCGGCTGGGCCTGTGCCAAAAATCCCTTTTCGTAGTGCCGAACCACCTGACCCTTCAGTGGGCGCAGGAGTTTCTGCACCTCTACCCCAGCGCCAAGTTACTGGTGGCGTCCAAAAAGGATTTTGAAACCGCCAACCGAAAGAAGTTCTGCGCCCGCATCGCCACTGGGGATTACGATGCGGTCATCATCGGGCATTCGCAATTTGAGAAGATCCCCCTTTCTTTCGAGCGGCAGGAGCGCATCATCCAGGAGCAGATCGACGAGATCCAGGGCGGCATTGCTGAGCTGAAACATTCCTCCGGGGAGAAATTCACCATCAAACAGATGGAGAAAAGCCGCAAGCAGCTGGAAATGAAACTCGAAAAACTGCGGGCCGCCGAGCGCAAGGACGATGTAGTCACCTTTGAAGAATTGGGCGTAGACAGGTTGTTTGTGGACGAGTCTCACAGCTTTAAGAATCTTTTTCTTGTAACAAAAATGCGCAATGTCGCCGGTTTGTCCACATCCGAGGCCCAGAAGTCCAGCGATATGTTTGGCAAGTGCCGGTACATGGATGAGCTGACCGGCGGCCGGGGCGTGATTTTCGCCACAGGTACCCCTGTGAGCAACTCCATGACTGAGCTGTACACAGTGATGCGATACCTACAGTACGGCACATTGCATCAGAAGGGGTTGACGCATTTTGACTGCTGGGCGTCCACTTTCGGGGAAACCACCACCTCTATTGAACTGGCCCCCGAGGGCACCGGCTATCGGGCGCGGACCCGCTTTGCCAAGTTCTTCAATCTCCCCGAGCTGATGACCATGTTCAAGGAGGTGGCGGACATCAAGACCAGTGACCAGCTGCACCTGCCTGTGCCGGAAGCAAAGTTCGAGACAGTGCTGGTCAAGCCCTCGGAAATCCAGAAGGAAATGGTGCAGTCCCTTTCGGAGCGGGCGGGCAAGATCAATGCAGGGATAGTGGATGCTTCCGAGGACAATATGTTGTGCGTCACAAATGATGGCCGCAAAATCGGCCTCGACCAGCGCCTTATGAATCCGCTTTTGCCCGATGACCCGAACAGTAAGCTGAACGCCTGCGTCCGCAATGTGCTGCGCATCTGGGAGGAAGGCAAAGAGGAGAGACTGACCCAGCTCTTGTTCTGCGATTTGTCCACGCCCAAAGGCGACGGGCAGTTCAATGTCTACGATGATGTGAAGAAAAAATTGCTGGCGGTGGGCGTGCCGGAAACCGAGGTGGCCTTCATCCACACCGCCGACACCGAGGCAAAAAAGAAGGAGCTGTTCTCCAAAGTGCGCACCGGACAGGTGCGCATTTTGCTTGGCAGTACGGCAAAAATGGGGGCCGGCACCAACGTGCAGGACCGGCTGGTGGCTGTGCATCACCTGGACGTAGGCTGGAAGCCCTCCGACATGACCCAGCGCAACGGGCGCATCATCCGGCAGGGCAATCGGAACAAAACGGTGCAGATTTACAACTACGTCACGGAGGGGACATTTGATGCCTATTTATGGCAGACACTCGAAAATAAGCAGCGTTTCATCGGACAGATCATGACCTCGAAATCGCCCGTCCGTTCTTGTGAGGACGTGGACGAGCAAGTGCTCAGTTATGCCGAGGTCAAGGCACTGTGTGCAGGCAACCCGCTCATCAAGGAAAAGATGAATCTCGACGTGGAGGTAGCAAAGCTGAAGGTTTTGAAAGCCGATCACCAGAGCCAGAAGTACCGGTTGGAAGATAAGCTGCTCAAAGAGTTTCCCGCCAGTATCCAGCGGCAGAAGGTGGAAATCGTCGCCCTGCAACAGGACGCCAAAACGGCAGAGGCCAACCCCCAGGTGAAGGACGGTTTCTGCGGCATGACCGTGAAAGGGATGCACTTTGAGGACAAATTGGCCGCTGGTGAGCGGTTGCTTCTGGCTTGCAAGGAAATGCCCACCGCTGAGACGGTGACGCTGGGCAGTTATCGCGGCTTTGGCCTTGATCTGCGCTTTGATACCTTCCGCAACGAATACCAGGCAGTGCTGCGGGGTGCAACCAGTCACTTTGTGCCCCTCGGCACCGATGCCCGCGGCAACCTGACCCGTCTGGATAACGCGCTGGACAGCTTCTCCGACCGCATCGCCCGCGCTGAGAACCAGCTGCAGACTTTGTACCAGCAGCGGGACGCGGCGCAAGTTGAGGTGGAAAAGCCTTTCCCCAAAGAGGTGGAGCTGGCTGAAAAATCCGCCCGTCTGGCCGAACTGGATACCTTGCTGAACATGGAGGGCCGCCCCGAGCCGGAGCGAGAAAAACCGGAGGTCGAACAGGGCGAACGCCGGCCCTCGGTGCTTGCCGGGCTGAAAACTGCCGCAGCCGAGAAATCTACACCGAATAAGCAGCATAAAAAGGAGGCTGAAAGATGACCAATGAACAGTGGAACA
>ERZ1090864.724-NODE-726-length-17263-cov-5.881392_pt1 | contig 17263 bp, 10 predicted proteins | sample MGYA00478479_ERZ1090864 | MGnify/ENA primary metagenome ERZ1090864 (study PRJEB33644, sample SAMEA5815743) | chicken gut metagenome | biome: Chicken; feature: Gastrointestinal Tract; material: Caecum | place: Ireland | collected 2019-01-01 | study: A study of the...
GAAACCCTCTGTGTTGATGGTTACTTTTGGTATGAATGACTCCGGATATTTTGAATATAATGGGGATAATCCCAAAGAATTCGGCGAACAGAAATATCAGGAAAGTATCAAGAACTACCAGCAAATGGAGAAACGTTTCAAAGATCTTCCTGATACCCGTATTGTGATGGTCGGAACTTCCCCTTATGATGAAACCGTGCAATTGAAAGAGAATGTACCGTTCAAAACAAAGAACGAAACTATCAAACGTATCGTTGAATACCAGAAAGAATCTGCAGCAAAGAACAATTGGGAATTTACTGATTTGAATGCTCCTATGGTTGCTTTGAATCAACAAAACCAACAGAAAGACCCGACATTTACTCTTTGTGGCAGCGACCGTATTCATCCGGATAATGACGGACACATGGTGATGGCTTACCTTTTCCTGAAAGCACAGGGGTTTGTGGGTAAAGAAGTAGCAGATATGGAGATTAATGCCAATAAGAAACAGGCTGTTAAAGCAGAGAATTGTACAATCTCAAATATCAAGAAGAACGGAAAAGATTTGAGCTTTGACTATCTGGCAGAAGCTCTTCCTTATCCTTTGGATACTATCGCCCGTGGATGGGGACAAAAAAAGGCTCAGGCAGAAGCTACGAAAGTCATTCCTTTTATGGATGAAATGAACCGTGAAGTTCTGAAAGTAACAGGTCTGAAGGGTGATTATAAATTGTTGATTGATGAGGAAGAAATCGGAATATGGAGTGGAGATGACTTGGCAAAAGGCATTAATCTAGCTGCCGAATCCAAGACTCCTCAATATCAACAGGCATTAGCTGTGATGCACCTGAATGAATATAGATGGGAGATTGAGAGAAGTTTCAGAGACTATGCATGGACTCAATTTAGTTTCTTTCAACAAAAAGGATTACTTTTTGCCAATGACAGACAAGCTATCAAGGTTATGGATGAAAATCTTGAGAAGAATGGATGGCTGAAAGGACATCGGGATGGCTATACCAGAATGATGTCTGATGCTGTACGTGAGGCTCGTGAACAGGAAATGGATGTTCTTATCAATAAGATTTATGAAATAAATAAGCCTGTTGTAAGAAGGGTTTTACTAAGAAAGATATGATGCGATAACGGCGTAGAAATAGGATAGAATACTCATTGTAATGAGTATTTCTTCTCATCCCTATGAGTATTTTTTCTCATAGGAATAAGTATAGTTGAGAATTGAGCTTTTAACTCTTCTTCCAGAAGTCGGAAGTGAAAAGCAATAATACTGTAAACAATTCCAAGCGTCCCAAGAGCATTAAGAAAGAAAGCAGCCATTTGGCAGCATCAGGCAATGCACTCCATGAGAAAGCCGGACCACATGTGCCGAGGCCTGGTCCCATATTACCTATGCTTGAGATTACGGTTCCTATTGATTCCAGAAAACCGACTCCTAAGCCCATCATGACAAGTACACTGATGATAACAATGACCACATACAAAAAGGTGAAAGCCAATACAGTAGACTGAATGGAAGGAGAAATAACTTGCTTATTTACCCGCACCGGGAGTATGGCGTTAGGGTGAAGAATATGTTTGAATTCATTTTTCACTACTTGAAACAGGATAACCATACGAATACACTTGATACCTCCTGTTGTACTGCCGGCACAAGCTCCGATAATCATCACAATGATGAGACAGCCCCAGAGGATAGAAGGCCAGAGCATATAGTCAGCTGTGACGAATCCCGTAGAAGTTTGCAATGAAACCACTTGGAAAAGCGATTTTCGGAATGCCTCCTCTACTCCCATAGAAGAAGTCTGATGGAGCCAGATAGCAATGAATAGAGTGAAGAATGAAACACAAATAAAGTAGAACTTCAGTTCCGCATCATGTAGGAACTTCTTAATCTTCCCATTAAACATCAACAGCAGCAACGTGAAGTTAATACCTGAAAGGAACATGAAAATGGAAATTACATAGTCTATGTAAGGTGAATGGTAATATTCAATGCTGGCCTGTTTGGTAGAGAACCCACCAGTGCTGGTCGTAGCAAAAGCATGACATACACTGTCGAATATACTCATGCCACCACCTATTAATAAAATAATCAGCGTTCCCGTCATTCCGGCATAAATACCCCAAATCCATTTAGCAGTGATGCCAATGCGAGGATGCACTTTATCATGAGTAGGTCCACTGGCTTCTGCTGCGAACACCTGAATTCCGCCCACACCGAAAATCGGCAGAACGGCAATGGTGAAGAATACAATACCCAAACCACCTATCCATTGCGTCATAGCCCGCCAGAAAAGTATTCCGTGGGGCATCGACTCTATATTATTCAGAATAGTGGCACCTGTACTGCTAAATCCGGACATCGTTTCAAAAAATGCATCCGCAACATTGGGAATATATCCTCCTATATAATAAGGTAACATACCGAAAAAGGAAAAGGTAACCCATGCTGCGCTGACGATGACATATCCATCACGGCGATTCAAGGATTTCACAGCGTCTTTCCCGATGGCAAGCAGCAGAAAGCCAATACAGGCTGTGACAGCAGATGAAATCAGGAAACTCTGCAAGTCATTCTCTTTATAAAAAAGAGAGACCGCTCCACAACATAACAGCATCGCTGTTTCTATCAGAAGCAGAAAGCCCAGAATCCGGAATATCATCTTTGAATTAATCATAAATTGGTTTAGTTATCTTATGCTTAATTAAAGAACTTCTCAATCTTTTTAATCATCATACTCAGGCAGAATACGACTACATGGTCGCCGGGACGGATTTGTGTATCACCCGTCACCAAGATACCTTCTCCGTTGCGGATCATTCCTCCGATGGTAGTACCCTTCGGGAGTCCCAGGTCTTTAATCAGGTGTTTGGTGATTTTAGCACCTTCCGGTACAGTGAATTCAGCAACGTCCGCATTGGCAAAAGTAAGACATTTCACATTAGACACGTCGGCATCCAACATCATTTGGTAGATATGGCTGGCAGCAATCATTTTTTTATTGATAACAGTACCGATGTCAAGACTTTCCGCCATACCGATATAGTCGATATTCTCCACTTCTGCCACCGTCTTTTCCACTCCCATACGTTTAGCGGCGAGACAGGCTAGAATATTTGTTTCCGAGTTACCGGTCAGAGCAACAAATGCTTCGGTATTCTTTAGTCCCTCTTCGATGAGCAAATCCATGTCGCGACCATCTCCGTTGATAATCATTGTCTTATCATCCAGTAACTCTGTCAGGCGGTTACAACGGTTTAGGTCATTATCAACTATTTTCACCTGCATATAGTCCGGCACATATTGTGCGGTACGGACTGCGATACGGCTTCCCCCCATAATCATCACATTGCGTACGTCGGCATAATCTTCCTTGCCGGCTATCTTACGAATATAAGGAATATACTTGCGGGTAGTGGTGAAATAAACAATATCATGCAATTTAATGACATCGTCTCCACGGGGAATAATAGTTTCCGTTCCACGTTTGATGGCTACTACGTGATAAGGTATGTTAGGACCACCTAGCTGATGCAGCGGTATATTCAGGATTTCAGCCTTTTCGCGCATCTTCGTACCAATCAGAACCAGAGAACCTCCACAGAACTCCCACCATTGGCGTACCCAGCTCATACGCATGGAAGATACGATTTCTTTAGCAGCCAGCATTTCCGGGTAAATCAGAGAATCTACTCCCAGCTTTTGGAAAAACTCTTTATTTTTGGGCAGAAGATATTCGTAATTGTCGATACGTGCCACTGTCTTTTTAGCTCCCAGATTGGTAGCCAGCATACAGGCAGTCATGTTACGGCTTTCGTCCGGTGTGACTGCGATAAACAGGTCGGCTTCTTTGACGCCCACTTCTTTCAATCCGGAGATGGAAGAAGGAGAAGCGGCAACAGTCAGCAAGTCAAAATTGGCACTAAGAGCGCTTAGTTTCTCTTCGTCATCATCCATCAAGATGATATCTTGCTTTTCGCGCGATAACAACTTGGCCAAATGGGTGCCTACGTTGCCGGCACCGGCAATAATAATCTTCATGTCAATTGATAAATTCTTTTATTTTAGTCAGAATCCCTTCTTCATCCATGCCGCACAGTTGATACAGTTCGGCAACTGATCCATGCTCTACAAATAGGTTGGGGATACCGATACGCTTCACGGTTGGTTTGTATTCGTTGTCTGCCATAAATTCAAGGATAGTACTACCCATACCGCCTTTGATAATCCCGTCTTCGATAGTCAGGACACGTTGGAATTTGCGTCCTACCTCATGTAATAGCTCTTCGTCCAGCGGTTTCAGGAAACGCAAATCGTAATGGGCGATCGACAGACCGAAATCAGCTTCTGCCCGGGTGATGGCACGGGCGGCTACGTTTCCTATCGGTCCGATAGTAATCACTGCAAGGTCGCTACCCTCTTTCAGTTTCCGTCCTTTTCCTACCGGGATCTCTTCTAGCGGACATTTCCAGTCCACCAGTACGCCGCGTCCACGGGGGTAACGGATCACGAACGGTCCCTTGTCCGGCAATTGTGCCGTATACATCAGGCGACGTAATTCATGTTCGTCCATCGGGGAACTGATAGTCAAATTAGGGATCGGGCGTAAACATGCCATATCAAAAGCTCCGTGATGAGTAGGACCGTCTTCGCCAACCAATCCGGCGCGGTCGAGGCACAAAACAACAGGGAGATTCTGAATCGCTACGTCGTGGATGATATTATCATGCGCCCGTTGCATAAAAGAAGAATAGATATTGCAGAATGGTTGCAGTCCGTCTTTTGCCATCCCACCGGAGAAAGTAACCGCATGTCCTTCGGCGATGCCTACATCAAACGCACGTTTGGGCATTTTCTCCATCAGTATATTCATCGAACAACCGCTAGGCATGGCGGGAGTGACACCGACAATCTTCGGATTGGCTTCGGCAAGCTCTACCAATGTATTTCCGAATACATCCTGGAAAAGCGGAGGCATTCCTTCAGTGTTGGCAATGAAACGTTCGCCGGTGACCGGATCGAATTTGCCGGGAGCATGCCATTCGGTAGCGTGTTTCTCCGCCGGACCGAATCCTTTTCCTTTGATAGTATGTAGATGCAGGATTTTAGGTCCTTGCATATCTTTGATATCACGTAATACTCTTGCCAGGTTCTTTACGTCGTGTCCGTCTATCGGACCGAAGTAACGGATATTCATCCCTTCAAAAATATTCTGTTGCTGTGCCGCCATCGATTTCAGGCTATTTCCGAAACGGATGAGCGCTTTGCGGCGTTCTTCGTTTAGAATGCCAAGCTTGAACAGCATGCGCGAGAGCTTGAAACGTAGCTGATTATAGCGGTTGGAAGTCGTTAGGTTGAAAAGATACTGCTTCATGCCTCCTACGCTGCGGTCGATTGCCATATCATTGTCATTCAGGATAATGAGCAGGTTGTTCGACGTGGCAGATGCGTTGTTCAATCCTTCAAAAGCCAGTCCGCCACTCATTGATCCGTCGCCGATAATGGCTACTACATGACGTTTGGCATCTCCTTTCCGGGCGGCTGCGACAGCCATACCTAGAGCGGCAGAAATAGAATTGGAAGCGTGTCCGCACGTGAAAGTATCATATTCGCTTTCTTCCGGAGACGGGAAAGGGCGGATTCCACCGAGTTTCCTGTTTGTGGAAAATGCTTCACGGCGTCCTGTCAGAATTTTGTGGCCGTATGCCTGATGTCCCACGTCCCATACAATACGGTCGTATGGTGTATTGTAGACGTAGTGCAGAGCTACGGTTAGCTCCACTGTTCCCAGACTGGCAGCAAAATGCCCCGGGTTGCAGCAAAGTTCTTTAATAATGTCTTGCCTTAATTCACTACATACCTCCGGCAGTTGCTCTACGTCTAGTCTTCGCAGGTCGTCAGGATAATTGATAGTGTTTAGCAAGTTATATATCGGTTCATTCTTCATGATTCGAGGAAATTTAGTGCAAAAATACGAAAAGAAAGTATATTCGCCCCCCTTTTTTTTATAAAATCTTATTCGGCATAGGGACGTATCTGTTTTTCCATACTCCCTAAGATTATTGAATCGTGAGGAAAAAGAGGTAGGAAATTGTTTTTTGATTACTTTTGCATATGAAACGTAATGAAATGATGGAAAATCGTATGAACTTTCAAACATCTGTAGAATTGCCTGCCGGGATGCCACCTGTCAGTCATGCAGATCGTATTCTTTTGATGGGTTCCTGTTTTGCAGAAAATATCGGGAGACAATTAATGGACGCCGGGTTTCAGCTGGATCTGAATCCTTTTGGTATCCTTTATAATCCTTTGTCCGTCTCATCCGCTTTGAGAGAGATTATGGGACATAAAGAATATACCAGCCAGGATTTGTTTGCCTACAAAGACTTATGGCATAGTCCGATGCATCACGGCTCTTTTTCAGCTTTTACGCCCGAAGAAACGTTGCATACCATAAATGCCCGTCTTCATCACGCCCATCAAAGACTACCGGAGTTGAACTGGCTAATGGTAACTTTGGGCACCGCTTATGTTTATAAACAAAAAGAGAGTGGGCAAGTGGTAGCCAACTGCCATCAACTGCCGGAAAACCATTTCTTACGTTACCGGCTTACTGTTGAAGAAATTGTAGAAGATTATACAGCGCTCATCACCGGAATGGCAGCCTGCAATCCGGAATTAAAATGGCTGTTTACAGTCAGCCCGATCCGTCATATACGCGACGGAATGCACGCCAATCAATTAAGTAAATCTACGTTGTTACTGGCCATCGACCGGTTGCAGCAATTGTTCCCGGAACGAGTGTTCTACTTCCCCTCTTATGAAATCATATTAGACGAATTGCGTGATTATCGCTTCTATGCTGACGATATGCTGCATCCGTCTCCTCTGGCGATTCGTTACCTGTGGGAACGCTTCTCCGAAACCTTCTTTTCCGCTGAAACAAAGCAGGTTATCATGGCAGTGCAGGACATCCGCCGGGACTTGGCACATAAACCCTTTCACCCCGAGTCAGAGGCGTATCAACGCTTTTTAGGACAAATAGTGTTAAAAATAGAACGACTTATCGGAAAATACCCGTACTTAGATTTTCAAAAAGAAACAGAACTATGTCATATGCGATTGAATCCATAGCCAAAAGTATCGGTGCCCGCCGTATGGGCAAACATAAAGCGACTATTGATTGGCTGTTAACAGACAGCCGCTCTTTGAGTTTTCCGGAAGAAACTCTCTTTTTTGCTTTAACTACCAAACGAAATAGCGGAGTCCGTTATATCCCCGAATTATACGACCGGGGCGTACGCAATTTTGTAATAACAGAAGAAGACTTTAAATTAATTGAGAATGGAGAATTGAAAATGGAGAAATCTGGGCAGGATGATGCGCAGCCAATTCTCAATTCTCAACTCTCAACTCTCAATTTCCTTATCGTTCCCAATCCTCTGAAGGCTTTGCAGAAGCTTGCCGAAGCGCATCGTGATAAATTTAAAATCCCTGTGATCGGTATCACCGGAAGCAATGGAAAAACCATTGTGAAAGAGTGGTTGCACCAGTTACTTAGTCCGGATCGTTGTATCGTCCGTTCTCCGCGTAGCTATAATTCGCAGATCGGAGTTCCTCTTTCTGTATGGCAACTTTCAGAAGAAGCAGAACTGGGCATCTTCGAAGCCGGCATCTCCGAAATGGGAGAGATGGGAGCCTTGAAACGAATGATAAAGCCTACCATTGGTATTCTGACCAATATCGGCGGTGCCCATCAGGAAAATTTCTTCTCATTGCAAGAGAAATGCATGGAGAAACTGACGCTTTTCAAAGACTGCGATGTAGTGATTTACAACGGCGATAACGAATTAATCAGTAATTGTGTCGCAAAATCAATGCTGACTGCACGTGAAATAGCCTGGAGCCGTAGGGATATTGAACGTCCGTTGTATATCAGCCGTGTAATCAAGAAAGAAGATCATACCGTTATATCCTATCGTTATCTGGAAATGGATAATACATTCTGTATTCCTTTCATCGATGACGCTTCCATTGAAAATGTGCTGAATTGCCTGGCAGCTTGTCTTTACCTGATGACACCTGCCGACCAGATCACCGAACGGATGGCCCGTCTCGAACCGATTGCCATGCGTCTGGAAGTGAAAGAAGGAAAGAATAACTGCGTATTGATTAATGATAGTTATAATTCAGACCTGGCATCGTTGGATATTGCACTCGACTTTCTGGTACGCCGTTCGGAAAAGAAAGGCTTGAAGCGGACACTGATCCTGTCGGATATACTGGAAACCGGCCAAAGTACCGCTACGCTCTACCGGCGTGTAGCACAGTTGGTGCAGAGTAAAGGAATAAATAAACTGATTGGTGTAGGGCAGGAAATATCCTCCTGTTCCGCTCGTTTTGATGACGATCTCGAACGCTACTTCTTTCCTAACACAGAAGCACTTCTTACATCCGGCATACTCAAATCACTTCATTCGGAAGTAATTCTGGTAAAAGGTTCGCGCGTGTTCAACTTTGATTTGGTATCCGAAGAACTTGAATTGAAGGTGCATGAAACCATCCTTGAAGTAAACCTCGGAGCGATGGTCGCCAATCTGAACCATTACCGTTCCATGCTTCGCCATCCGGAAACAAAGGTGATCTGTATGGTGAAAGCATCCGCTTACGGAGCCGGTTCGTACGAAATAGCCAAGAGCTTGCAGGAACACCATGTCGATTATCTGGCTGTGGCCGTGGCTGACGAAGGTTCCGAACTTCGCAAAGCAGGTATTACCGCCTCTATTATAATTATGGATCCGGAGCTTACGGCATTCAAAACCATGTTCGATTATAAGCTGGAACCGGAAGTCTATAATTTCCATCTGCTCGATGCGCTCATCAAAGCTGCGGAGAAAGAAGGAATCACCAACTTCCCGATTCATGTGAAACTGGATACAGGTATGCACCGTCTGGGCTTTGCGGTAGAAGATATACCATTGCTCATTCGTCGTCTGAAGAATCAGAGTGCGGTGATCCCCCGTTCGGTATTCTCTCATTTTGTAGGAAGTGATTCGCCGCAGTTCGACGCTTTCACTCGCAGGCAGATTGAATTGTTCGAGAAAGGCTCGCAAGAATTGCAGGCTGCCTTCTCTCATAAGATTCTCCGTCATATCTGTAATACGGCAGGAATCGAGCGTTTCCCTGATGCACAATTTGATATGGTGCGCTTGGGAATCGGACTTTATGGAGTTAGCCCGATAGACAATTCGATTATACATAATGTAAGTACGTTGAAGACTACCATTCTTCAGATACGGGATGTTCCCCAAGAAGATACGGTAGGATATAGCCGGATGGGGCATTTGGCACGTCCTTCACGCATTGCGGCCATTCCTATCGGCTATGCGGATGGATTGAACCGCCATTTGGGACGCGGCAACGCCTATTGCCTGGTGAACGGAAAGAAAGCTCCTTATGTAGGGAATATCTGTATGGACGTCTGCATGATCGATGTGACGGATATTGATTGTCGGGAAGGCGATCAGGCTATCATCTTTGGTGATGATCTTCCGATTACGGTGTTGTCCGATAAGCTGGATACGATCCCTTATGAAGTGTTGACAAGTATATCGACACGGGTGAAGCGGGTATATTATCAGGATTAGAATTTTCTAATAACCCTGTGTTGTCATAAAAAACAGGGTTAATCTATGTAACCTGTGGTGAAAATGATTATATTTGCAGCAACTATTAAAAACCTCTTATATCAAATAAACTTATGACAAACTTATTATTGTTAGGCTTTTTGCCTAGTGGTTCCGAATGGATTATTATCGCTTTGGTTATCCTTCTTCTTTTTGGTGGAAAGAAAATACCTGAACTGATGCGCGGATTAGGCAAAGGTGTAAAAAGTTTCAAAGACGGTGTGAACGAAGCGAAAGATGAAATAAACAAGGCAAAAGACGAGTTGGACAAACCTGTAGATCCTTCTAAGAACTAAAAGAGCACAACATACGGATGGCAGAAATGACCTTTTGGGATCATTTGGACGAACTGCGTAAGGTGCTTTTTCGGGTAGTTGGAGTTTGGTTTGTATTGGCGATAGGCTATTTTATTGCTATGCCCTACCTCTTCGACCATGTAATACTTGCACCTTGCCACAATGATTTCATATTCTACGATTTATTACGGCATATCGGTAAAACATTTGATTTGACCGATGACTTCTTCACACAACAATTTTATGTGAAGCTGGTCAATATCAACTTGGCTGCTCCTTTCTTTATTCACATGTCGACAGCATTTTGGATGTCGGTGGTGACGGCTATGCCTTATATCTTTTTTGAAATATGGCGTTTCATCAATCCCGCTCTTTATCCGAATGAGAGAAAGGGCGTGCGTAAAGCATTGACTATCGGAACGGTGATGTTTTTCATCGGCGTACTGCTGGGTTACTTTATGGTTTATCCGCTGACTCTCCGTTTCCTGTCTACCTATCAGTTGAGTTCGGAAGTGGAGAATATCTTGTCGCTTAATTCCTATATAGATAATTTTATGATGCTGGTTCTCTGCATGGGATTGGCTTTTGAACTTCCGTTGGTTACATGGCTGCTTTCTTTGCTGGGAGTGGTGAACAAGTCTTTCTTGCGGAGATACCGCCGTCATGCGGTGGTTGTCATCGTGATAGCAGCTGCTATTATTACTCCGACAGGCGATCCCTTCACATTGAGTGTCGTAGCTATTCCACTTTATCTGTTGTACGAGATGAGTATTTTGATGATAAAAGACAAGAAGAAAACCGAAGAGGAAGTAGAAGATGAAGCTGGAGATGAAGTTGCCTTGTCCGAAGAGTGAAGCGATAGAATCTTATGAAATCCTTTTAGCAGTTTGCCGGGCAGAAGATGCCTATCTTGCCGTAGGATATAAGCAAATGCGCGACTTGCTGGAACGCATTTGTCGCGGGCAAATGCAAAACGAAAGTTTACAGATGACCGATCTTTCCGCACGAATTAGTTTTGTGTCAGCTAAGGTGGGTCTTTCTGTTACAGAGCAGAACCGGCTGCATACTTTCCGGTTAACTTCAAATGCTATCCTGAACCGTCAACAAGAGCCCAACCGGGAACAACTCTTGCGGGATGCGAAAACCCTGGCTTTCTTTATCCGTAAACTCTTGGATGAAGATATTCCTCTGGAACTATATCGACTATTTCCGCGTGCGGATGCCACCTATTTGGTTGCGCCTCCTGCCCGCGAGCGGGTACAGCGGATGCGTGTCTGCTTCCAGTATGCCGACGAACAATATCTGTATGTGACTCCCTTGGATGAAGTTTCGGAGCAACCATACCTTGTCCGTTATAATGTTCCTCAAATCAATGAAGAGTTTGCAGAAACGTGCAAGTTGCTTTGGCGGCATGCGCAAGTCAATTTATTGGATGTAGCCATCGATGAAGCAGGAATCCTGACCCCTTCTTTTATCGTACTCGAACCGGATTACTTGCTCGACATCAGTTCCCTTGCCGAGTGTTTCCGTGACTACGGACACCATCCGGCCAACTATTTTCTTTCCCGTCTTCAACCGATCGAAAATGCTCGTCCTTTATTACTGGGAAATATAGCCAACCTTTTTCTGGACGAATGGATTCATGCAAAGAGTGAAGAGATAGACTATCGTACCTGTATGCAGAAAGCCTTCCGGCGTTATCCTATTGAACTGGCCGCCTGCTCTGATTTGCGAGACAAGGAGAAAGAACGCCAATTCTTTGAAGACTGCAAATTGCACTTCGATCATATTCGTGAAACAGTAAATGACACCTTTCATGCAGCCGGCTATGAGCTTGACAAGACAGATGCCGTGCTCGAACCATCTTATATTTGCGAAGCACTCGGACTTCAGGGACGTCTTGACTATATGCAGCGGGATATGTCTTCTTTTATCGAAATGAAATCCGGTAAAGCGGACGAGTATGCTATCCGGGGCAAGGTAGAACCGAAAGAGAATAATAAGGTACAGATGTTGCTTTATCAGGCGGTATTGCAATATTCGATGGGAATGGATCACCGGAAAGTGAAAGCCTATTTGCTTTATACCCGCTATCCGCTTCTTTACCCTTCCCGTCCTTCGTGGGCGATGGTACGCCGGGTAATTGATTTGCGTAACCGGATTGTAGCCGATGAATATGGCATCCAATTACGAAACAGCCTGGAGTATACGTCACAAAAACTGGAAGAAATTAATGCTTCCACCTTGAATGAACGAGGATTGAAAGGGCGTTTCTGGGAAACATACCTGCGTCCTTCTATTGATAACTTTCAATCGAAGCTGAAAGCTCTTTCCGCATTGGAAAAGAATTACTTCTATGCGGTGTACAACTTTATAACAAAGGAACTTTATACCTCAAAATCCGGTGACGTGGATTATGAGGGACGTACAGGGGCAGCTTCTTTGTGGCTCTCTACATTGGCGGAGAAATGTGAGGCTGGAGAAATCATTTATGATCTGAAAATAAAGGAGAACCATGCCGCCGATGAATATAAAGCCGGACTTACTCTTACCGCTGGAAGTGAGATGCTTCATGCTGAAACTTTCCTTCCTAATTTCCGTCAAGGCGACGCCATTATCCTTTATGAACGAAACTGTGATACAGATAATGTCACCAATAAAATGGTTTTCAAAGGCAATATCGAGTATCTGACAGAAAACGAAATAGGTATCCGCTTGCGTGCTACCCAGCAGAATCCATCCGTACTTCCGGCCGAAAGCCTTTATGCCATAGAGCATGATACAATGGATACGACATTCCGCTCGATGTATCAGGGCTTATATGCTTATCTTTCTGCAAGAAAAGAACGTCGTGACTTGTTGCTGTCACAACGTCCTCCGAGGTTTGATAAATCATTGGATTCCATGATTTTCTGTTCGGAAGACGATTTTACGCGAGTCGCCCTGAAGGCAAAAGCCGCACAGGATTATTTCCTTCTTATCGGACCTCCGGGAACAGGCAAGACTTCATGTGCCTTGAAGAAAATGGTAGAGACTTTCCATGCAGACAAGGATGCACAGATTCTTTTGCTTTCCTATACCAACCGGGCGGTTGATGAGATATGCAAGTCGTTGGCTTCCATTGCTCCGGCAGTTGACTTTATCCGGGTAGGAAGTGAATTGTCATGTGATGAAGCCTACCGCGGGCATCTGATTGAAAATGAATTATCCTCTTGCAACCGTCGTTCGGAAGTTTACGAGCGTATTCGGAATTGTCGGATTATTGTGGGAACGGTAGCGGCTATTTCCGGTAAGCCGGAACTGTTTCGCTTGAAACATTTTGATGTAGCTATTATTGATGAGGCTACCCAAATCCTGGAACCGCAGTTGTTAGGAATCCTCTGTGCACGTGGAGAAGATGAAAAAGATGCAATAGATAAGTTTGTATTGATCGGAGATCATAAGCAACTGCCTGCTGTTGTGCAGCAAAACGCGGAACAGGCGGCAATCTATGATGAATCATTACTGTCTATCGGATTGAGCAATCTGAAAGATTCTTTGTTCGAACGTCTTTATCGGAACTGTACGGCAGCCTGTTCATCGTCTGCTATTCATCGTTCCTATGATATGCTTTGTCGTCAGGGACGCATGCATCCGGAAGTTGCCTTATTTGCCAATCGTGCTTTTTACGGGGGGCGGCTGATTCCTGTCGGACTACCTCATCAAATAGAGGACTCGGACACGATCTGCCGTTTAGCTTTTTATCCGTCTGTGCCGGAGAAAGCAGGAGCATCTGCCAAAATCAACTATTCGGAAGCACGTATCGTTGCGGATTTAGCCGTTCGCATTTATGAACACCATCAGTCGGATTTTGACGAATCCCGTACTTTAGGAATCATTACTCCTTACCGGAGTCAGATAGCATTGATTAAAAAAGAAATAGAATCAGTAGGTATTCCGGTTTTGAATCGCATTCTGGTTGACACGGTGGAGCGGTTCCAGGGAAGCGAGCGTGATGTAATAATCTATTCCTTCTGTGTCAACTACCCTTATCAATTAAAATTTCTATCCAATCTGACGGAAGAAGAGGGTGTTTTGATTGACCGGAAACTGAATGTTGCCTTGACCCGTGCAAGGAAACAGATGTTCATCACGGGAGTTCCCGAACTCTTGGAACGCAATCCTCTCTATAAAAGTTTATTAAAATTAATAGAAGGCTCCTGAAAAATTGCATCATTTTTGCAGATGTTAGTTTTTATTCTCTCTTTATGCAATTCATTAACACCTCTATATTGAACAAACGCCTATATTTGCAACACGTTTTTTTCATAGAGATTTAGATTTAAGGTTAGAAGAATTGTGGAAGTCGTGAGACTTCCCTTTTTTTCATCTTAACGTTTACTATACTTCATTATAGGAATGCAAAACACTGTTTTTTAGTGTTACGTTTAAAAAAATTGCAGGAGGATGATGCAGGATAAGTAAACCTAAAAAGCCTTCTTCGTGAGAAGAGGCTTTTTTATTTTTCATTTTTTGAATAATTGGTTAAAAACAAAAGAGTAATCCGGCGACGGATTACTCTTTTGTTTTTATTGATAGTATCTATTGAAATGGAATTAATCCAATACGATAGGTTTGTATTTCGGAACTAATGCCTTCATGATGACCCAACCAAGCAGATAAGCTACTGCACACACGCAGAAAATTATGAAATATCCGGCAGGTTTACCTTCGAAGCCCATGAATGTCATGGCAGGGTGTACGAATTGTGCTCCTTGTTCGAGCAATTCTTTCGTCATTTCCACCTCTTTGCCGTCAACCATTGTTGTTCCGGAAGCATATACGAACAAGTTACCTGCCACTTTCTGAAGAATCATAGAACCTACGCCTCCTGCCATACCACCGATACCGGTAATACTTGCAATAGCCGTTCTTGGGAACATATCACCTACAGTAGAGAAGATGTTAGCTGACCAGGATTGATGAGCAGCACCACCGATACCGATTAAAATAACCGGGAACCATGGAGAAACCGTACCTAACGGCTGTGCCAACAATACAACCAATGGGAAGAAGGCGAAGATCAACATCGCTTTCATACGGGCTGCATAAGGATTCATACCCGTTCTGTTGATGAAGATGGTAGGTAATTTACCACCATAGATGGATAACATGGTTACCGCATAAAGCGTAAAGATTAATGCCATACCCAACGGGTCGGAGGTTTTGATGCCGAATTGAGTATTCAGATAAGACGGAGTCCAGAAAAGGAAGAACCACCATACACCGTCAGTGGTGAACTTACCGAAGATAAAGGCCCATGTCTGCTTGTAGCTGAAACATTGCCAGAACTTCATTCTTTTTTCATCTTTCTCATCTGTCATCGGAGCACTGCCTGCTTCGCGCTGGTCTTGTTCGATATAATCAAGCTCTGCCTGATTGACATGTTTGCTTTTAGATGGAGCATCGTACATGAATACCCAGAATCCCATCCAAATGAAGCCAAGTCCACCAATCACGATAAATGCCATTTCCCAACCGAACGCTTTGGCCAGGATAGGAATGGTAAGAGGGGCAACCAATGCGCCGATTGACGCACCCGCATTAAAGATGGAAGTAGCATACGCACGGTCTTTTTTAGGGAAATACTCTGCAGTTACTTTAATAGCGGCAGGGAAGTTGCCAGCTTCTCCTAAGGCCAGAATACAGCGGGCAGCGAGGAAGCAATACATACTGACAGTAGCGATAACGACGATAGTGTCTCCTGTTGCACCAGCCAGTTCTGCTGCGCTGTGGAGACCAACGTGAGCTTCTGTGATGATACCGCAGACAGCATGGAGGCAAGCACCGGCAGACCAGACACCAATGGCCCAAAGGTAGCCTTTTTTAGTTCCCATCCAGTCGACAAAACGACCGGCAAACAGCATACATATAGCGTATACAATCGAGAAAACAGAAGTAATAGTACCGTAGTGAGATTCGTCCCAGTGGAATTCCGGTTTGATAAATTCATCCCATGTCAATGAGAGAACCTGACGGTCGAGATAGTTAACTGTGGTAGCAAAAAATAGCATAGCACAGATAGTCCATCTGTAGTTTGTCATTTTTTCGCCTGTTTTTTGAAATGCATTCATGATAATGGATTTAAATAGATTTTGTTTCGTTGACAAAGGTCGGTATTTAGACTGAATTTTATTTGTAAAAATTGGTCAAAATCATGTATTATTCGTTGCATTATAGTTGGATTTTGTTACATCCTATATATAATAAGGTAACGAGTGTTTGTTCTTTGGGGGAAGAATATGCAAAATCCGGAAAACTTCATTCCTTTCTCTCGCAGGAGAAAAGAATGAAGTTTTTCGGATCATTGATTATATGTATGAACAGGAATACGCAACGATTAGCGCATTTCTGTATATTTGATTTTGTCCATATCTCCGTAGTCGAGGTTTTCACCTGCCATACCCCAGATAAACATGTAGTTGCTTGTTCCGGCAGCAGCGTGAATAGACCATTCCGGTGACATGATAGCTTGTTCATTCTGCATCCATACAATACGCTCTTCTTGAGGTTCGCCCATGAAGTGACAGATCGCATTTCCTGCCGGTACATTGAAATAGAAGTATGCTTCCACACGACGAGAGTGAGTGTGTGCCGGCATCGTGTTCCATACGCTACCCGGTTTCAACTCTGTCAGTCCCATCTGTAATTGGCAAGGACCTTCTTCAAGTACGTTGTTAACAATTAACTGGTTGATAACGCGGTCGTTGCTTTCTTCCATCTTTCCGGCAGCAAATGAGTTGGCTTTCAGAGAACCTTTGCGTCCGTCGATAGTAATCAATTGAGTTTTGTATTCCTTGTGAGCAGTAGCCGAGTTGATGTAGAACTTGGCAGGATTGCTGGAATCTTTGCTCTTGAAAGTCACTTTCTGCTTGCCTCTACCTACGTATAAAGCATCTTTGAATTTCAGCGTATATTCTTTACCGTCTACGGTTACGATACCTTCGCCACCAATGTTGATGACACCCAGTTCGCGGCGTTCAAGGAAGAATTTAGATTTCAGCGGATCAATCGTTTCAAGTACCAGTTCTTTTGTTGCAGGTACTGCACCACCGAAGATCAGGCGGTCGTACATTGAATAAGTAACGTTGATTTCATTCGGAACCATTACTTTCTCCATTAGAAAGCTACTACGCAGGCGGTTGGTATCATACGTTTTCACGTCTTGAGGACTGCAAGCCACTTGCATCTTGTAATTCACCTGGGCAGAAGCAGACATCGCTGCGATACCCAACATC
>ERZ1090864.725-NODE-727-length-17238-cov-7.134261_pt1 | contig 17238 bp, 32 predicted proteins | sample MGYA00478479_ERZ1090864 | MGnify/ENA primary metagenome ERZ1090864 (study PRJEB33644, sample SAMEA5815743) | chicken gut metagenome | biome: Chicken; feature: Gastrointestinal Tract; material: Caecum | place: Ireland | collected 2019-01-01 | study: A study of the...
AGCTGGTAGTCAGGTATTAGGTTTTGTTATTTATTGTTTTTCAATAAATGGTGAAAATTGTCAGCGCAACTGTTCTTGCAACAATTGTTTGTCAACTTATCAACAATAGTTTGTCAACCTTGTGCGCAAGTTGCGTTTGTCTGCGTGTTTGTGCGTCCTGTCAAACGCCCCCGCAGACATGGCCCCGCGCGAAAAAGCGGGGCCATGAAGTGCCTGCCAGACTGCCACGCCCTGCATTGTTTCGGCACATTGCACAAACACTACGCCAGAGACCAGCGAATTTACTGCTTCTTTCCCGTGATTCCCACAGGGGAAAGCGCAAAAACCGGGCCTTTTGCTGCTGGGCTAGGCCCGGAATTTGCATTAATCCGGGCATGATCCAGGCTTTACCCCGGATAAAGGGGGGTAGGTTTTCAAGTAGGCATGGAAAAATGGAATTGAGGAAAACGCTATGCAGTACCACCCCACCACTCATTCACCACCCTTTCGCCATCCCCTCTCCCCTTCTCCACCCACGCCCTTCTACCCTCCACCTACCATTGGCCCAATCTTTATCAATTATTCTCGTTATCCAACAACGCATCTGCTTTTAAGCGCCGTGCAAAAGGGCACGTTGCTAGTCGTAAAATGTATGTTATAATAAAAGTGCATTATAGAACTATTAGAGGGAAAGGTGATGGCCTAAAATCCTTGTAACCATTCTGGCTCAATGGATACGCGGATTATTTTTCTGATTTTCTTAGTCTTATATTTAACCCTTGAAAGGTTATTTTTTGGCTACAAGGGGTTGAAAAGTAAACTTATTAACAGTTTGTTTACAATTCAGACCCATATTTTAGGAGGTATTTATGGCTAGAAAAAAGGCTATGACAGCAGTAGTTACACATGAGGACAGTCTGGTGGTTGTTGATAAAGATACTGGTGAGGTCGTTGACATTACATCGAATAAGACGATCAAGTACAAAAGCGGAGCTCATTATCTGAAAGTGTTTACTGACCATCCATTGTTCAAGTCCACTATGCCACACTCTACGAGGACATTACTTTTTGCTCTGGCTGATATGACGCCCTATGCCTCCCTGCCGTCTCAAAACATTTATCTTTCTGGGTCTATAGCTAAGAAACTTGGGGAAGATTATGAATTGGGTGCCTCAAGCATCAAGGCTGGACTTAAATGGCTTATAGAGCACGAAGCTGTCCGTCGGGTCGAAAGAGGCGTATATCAAGTAAACCCCTATCTGTACGCTCGTGGGCCGTCCAGGGATGTTCTTCGGCTACAACGGGAGTGGGACAGCACCGCCCAGCTCCCCGAGCAATCCTAGAGCCTCCCAGGTGCCATTACAAAGGATTTCAAATAAAACACCCCCGCAGCTTGTAAGTATCCCTTACAGGTTGCGGGGGTTAGTTTTTGTTATATAAAAAACTGGATATTGGCTTCGCTTTAATCCCAACGATCAAGACGATAGATCGTCTGTCCTGTCTCTGTGGTCACTTTGAACTTTGCGTTCCATCTGCTCAGACTGGAGTTGTCTTTTTGGAGCCTGATCCCACAAGCAGATGCCTCATCGTATCCGCCCAATACGGAATTGCGGGAGTAGGCTTCAATCGTAGACCTGATCTCATGCAGTTCAGACTTTAACACTTCTGGGAACAATGCGGAACCACACGTCTGATACCCTATATCTTTGCACCCAGCCAGGATGAAGAACACAGCTTCACTAGCTTTGTATTGATTCTTGACCCACATATTGGGCTGGAGAGTAACCGCCGTCACTTCCACCCAAGTATGCGGAGTAAGATTCCATTGGGTTGGGGTGCTCATTCCAGCATATACATACCAGTTAAACGGGCATCTGTTGTCCGGCATGTCCCACTGGATAATGGGCGGTGCGCTCTCGTCCTGTGTGGTAACGATTGCGCTATACAAGTTTTCGGAATCCTCCGTAGAAAATTCAATCTTTTTTGCGGTTGGGAGAACAGTTCGGCTGAATTTCTCCCATGTCATAGTCACGGCAGGAATCCTACTAGAAGTGTTGGAGCGATTTGCCTTGGATTGCTTTGTCTCAATTCCAGCAAATACGCCACTCGCAGATTTATCCTCTGTTTTTGGAGTAGGCTTCCAAATAGTCTGAATCTCATCCAGTCGTGCAAATCGGCGTAGCAGAGAGTTTTTTATGCCAAGCCTCTCCACAATCTTCTCTGCCTGAACCACATTTCCGGCAGCGGGCTTTGCTTGCGGACGGCGGTACTGAGTGGGATTCATTTTCTCTGCAAATCTGCGCTTCACATCCTCCAGCGGCAAACCATCCTGAATATCGTCCAACAGAGTACCCACCATTCCGCTACTGATATGGCAGAATCCGGCTGGAGCGTGGGCAGAAGCAAACCACAAGAGATTCCTCTTGTTTACTCCAGGCTGGTTAATCCGCTCATACAAATTGTAGAGCCATTCCACACGGCCCAGCAGTTCATCTCCTCGATAAAGTACACCAGATCTTAGAATGTTCAAGGCTTCCCTAACGGAATCCTTTGTGTACTTGGTGAGGGCCATGCAAAGCATCTTATGTTCTTCTGCGTCCTCTGCCCGCATTTGCCAAGCAGTATGAAGCGGACTTGAATATACGGCGTAGGACGGCATTGCGGCAGACATGTGTTCCCAGCACCCGGTTTTGGGACAACCCAGCATTTTCTCAGATGTAACAAAAGTCCCATTGACCTTTGCTTTCTTTACAGTTTTCCAAAGTGCAGACACAGCATTGTAGAAAAAGTCTGGCACATCAAAATCCCACATGATGGGCGTTTGCGTTCCAGTGTCTCGGTCAATAACCACCAGACCGCCAAACCGATTCACAAAATGGCGGCAGGCGTGACAGTTGTAATGCTGTCGGGCCTCCTCTGGCAGATTTTCCAAAAACAGGTCATACAGTCCGCTTGCATCAGTGGTAAACAGTCGAGTACCGTTTTGTAGAGTGTGCTTCTCAAAGGATTGCTTGATGCCCTCCAGCAGTTCCTCGTACCCGTCATGCTCTCTGAGATGGTCAATCTCCAATGCAGAAATAATGTCTTTCATTTTGTTTCCTCCTTTTAGCTTTTAGGAACTTCCGGCATCGCCCAATGCGTGACTCCTTTTATAGGCCACCCAAGATATCCAGGGATATCGTAGAACTCATTGGTATCAGGCTGATACCACGCTTCTTGCCAATCCTCTCCATTCCAGGCCAGCACTTTGACCTGTACAAAACCCTCCGCCGCCTTTCCCTCTGGAATGGTTGGGAGGGACTTTTCAACGCTAATCCACTCCATTGGTTTCCTCCATCTCAACAGCAGTTTCAATGCTTCCGATTTTCCCTTTTGGGTGGATCAAATATCGCCCAATGAGTAACGCCACATATTGGCTCATCAGCTAAATCAAAAAAATTTTTCATGCCAGGCAGATATGACGCTTTATCCAATTCCTTCCCATCCCAAATCAAAACCTTGATTTCTCTATCTCCCTTCTCTGCCTTTTCTTTTGGAATCGTAGGAAGTAATTCTCCAACGTCAACCCAATTTATCTTTCCTGGTGTTTTGTCGCAAATCGTTTCCTTGATCCGCTCCGCTATCATGTATGCCTTTTGGTCGATGCTGATGTTTTTGCCCCGGATATCCTGAGAACTGATATCCAGTTCTTTGCACAGCTCATAGAAAGCCGTATCGGCACCATCCTTGTATGCAGCAGTCTCTTTTTCTTTGCTTTCATAGTTAGAGCAATGTAGCATCTCCCGCACTTCCTCCAGGCACTTGCAGTACCCTTGGAACTCTGCTGTAGCTCGCTTAATCGCTTCCCTATGCAATTCCTCCTGGTATTTCCGGTTATTCTCCAGACCAGCCTCAAACTTCTCTGTGTCTATGTGCTCTGCGGTGTAGCTCATGTTATCCCTCCAGTTTCTTGATTTGCTCCGGGTTGAGGATAGGAGCGCGGTTGTTCCACTCGGCTATTGCAGCACTTTTGCTTGTGCTTTCGATTGTCAATTCGCAATCAACACATTGCACAAACCCTTTCCAATTTCCGGTGTCCTCCCAAGAATCAGTTTTCCCGCCGCAACATGGGCAATCAAGAGCTATCCCATTTTCGGTAAACTTTCGTTGCGCCTCTTTATCCCCCAGCAACGCCCTAGTCTTTTCGTCAAGCATGGGAAACCACCTTATCATAAATATTTCCTACAATTTCACAGTAAAACAACCTAGATATATCTTTGGTTTCCCACCCTGCCTCGTCAACAAGCAAGAACCCAGATAGTTCTTTGTCACTCTTAATTAAAAATGTTTTCCTGACATTTGGATCAAAAACCTTGTCAAATTCAAAGGATGTGATCCCGTTTCTATCTATCATTCCAACACACTGGCATACCGTCTCCGGCCTGACCTGCACAATAGCGTTGAGTGGATTTCCTTCCGGCAGGATGAACGGCACACCACCAACTTCCAGATAGTACCCAAACACCCACTCGCCGTTGTGATCTGCTTTAGCCTTGTGTAGACGCTGGCTCATTTGCTTACCTCCCTTTTGTCAAAGAAGTTCCCAACCACTTCCGAATTCTTATAGTGCTGATACAATGGTTCGTAATGGTCACTTTTAAACTTCACCATAAAGGTTCCATCAATGAACACCACAACCCCAAGCATCGGCTTACATCCCGTGTCAATAGAGTTTATTTTCAAGATGTCTGACTCGAAGATTTCCTTCTTTCCATTGTCATCAAACCCAGAATACTCGCAGATCGTGTCCGGGTCTACCTTTGCACCCTCTAAGTCTCTTGGCATACCCCAGTCTGCAAAACAGGCCCTGACCATGATGAACTCCTTGTTCAACACCTCAAAGCATGAAAGAGGAGTCACATCCACCGGAACTCCTCGCATCCACTCTCCGTCACCTTTCATCTTCGCCTTGAATAGGATTTCTCTCATACATCTACCTCCCGATACTCCGGCTCTTCCCACTGGTTCACAGTCCCATCGTCCAGTTCTCTCCCCCCATAGCTTTTTGTTACAAGTGTCGCCCCAACAAAATTACTTGTAACGATAGCCATAGAGATAGCCGCTGCGGAGTCTGGAAGTTCAAAAGTGACTTTCTTCATCTTTGCTTCTTATCCCCCTTAGTTTTTTCAGTGTCCATTTCCTGATATACCTCTTTGTTCTCCTCTTTATCCGTTTTTTCTTAAACCTTCCGTCTCCCCGAAGTTTAATCCAACTCCACTTCCACCTTAACTTGTTCAATTATTTCCTCCAATAATCTCATCCAGCATCACTGTCTCCCCAGGCTTCAAGGACGGAAACATATCCTTCTCCATTCCGATAGAACACCACCCAACATTGGGATCTTTTCCGTCTCCGTCCATCAAACTGGGCCACCCGTCCTCGCCCTTCTGGACATGGGTAAAGTTGTCCATCCCAAACATCCGCTGAATGGCCTTTGCGTCCTCGACTTCCTGTGGAGTCCACTTTTTCTTTCGGATAAGAGTTGTGGGTTTATTTATCATGTCTGCAATAATCCAAGCTGGAACTTGGTTTTTCGGAAAATCAGGGAACTGCGGAAGGCCACACTTATCAATACAAATGTCTGCACCATCAAAATGGGACAAAAAGCGCTCTCCGATTTCTACGCCAAGCAGCTCACAGATTTTAGGCTTCTTCTCGCTCTCCACTTTCTCAACAAACCCCCATTCATATACATCATCAATGCCGACCGGTTCCATATAGCAAAGTTTCCCGTCATAATATTTTCCTGGAGTATGAGAGCACCCCCACTCTCCACAGCTGGAACAAACCCTTTCTCGAAAAGAATAACTGATGCTAACTTTGGAATGGCGTCCATGCTCGATCTCAAATATAAGTGCAGAAGTTTTTTCGGTAAGAGGGATCTTTACTCTGGCCTTCACCCATCGGTATAAATCTCCCGCCTTTGTCTTTTTGTCCTTTTCAACCACAACCCAGGCCTTTAGGACTTCTGCCACTGGCTCTCCTCCAAGCATGCCCAATGTTCCATAGCACAACTTTGCAAGATGCTCCAAAGTGTCGGCAGAAAACCGCTCAAAGCTTTCGTTAATCTCATTGTCAAACAATTTCACATCGAAAGTATAGGTCATGTTATCACACACCCTTTCCTTTATGCTTCCCACACCCTCCGTTCATCTCGTGGCACACCCCTCCGCAATAAGTACACATAGGCACCAGCAGCCCATGAAGTTCAGGAGTGGCCTCCATAGCCAACTTGCACATATCGGCAACCACAGAGCGGGTTTCCTCGCTTGCCATATTGCAGAGCCACTTGTTTGCGATCACCTGCAACTCCTCTGCGTTCACATCCCAAATCATGGATACCATAGCGTCCTGCCTTGCTGCATTCCGGTCATAGTCATGCTGCCGGTCATTGCGCTGGCTTTCCACATATGGCTGGGCATGAACATGGCGGCACAGGTGGACACTGACCCAAGACGGGATCTCCAAATAGAAACTGTACCGCAGATACCGGATAGGGCTGTGCCGGGCCTCCAGGATTTCTCTCTTCCACTCGCTGGTTGGCGGGTTTACAGGCTTCTTTCCAATGGTCACAAGCGCACGACGCTTTACTTCCATCCAATCCTTTTCGGAAGGGGACTCAATCAAATTGATTTTATACATCTTTCTTTGCCTCCGGTTGTCCTCTTTTGCAAAATTCATCTGGAGAAACGCACGTCCTGAACTCCCGGCAGTACAGCATACCAGGGAACATTGACGTTGCTCCTGTCTTGATACAGTCTTGACAATGGCACGGGATAGCCTCTACTTCTTCTGCCGCAAGTGCATCCAGAGATATGTCATCTGTGCAGTACCCACAGTTCACACCGTCAGAGATAATCTGTGCGTTTTCAAGCATTTCTTGGACTTTTGCGATCTCAACATACTTACCCATCTTCCCACTCCCCTATAACTGTTTTTCCCATATATCCTGCTCTGACCTGTGACAAATCAGCTCCACATTGGGGGTCATTCTTGTATGTCACTCTTTTTACCCTTGCGTCTATCTCAAAGACATCAGTGTGATACTGGTCGTTTTCATTATTGCAAACGGTCAGGTTGTGCCATGCGGTTCCAGTTTCCTCTACCTTAATCCACCAAACCGCCAACTTCTCTTTTGGATACCCAATAGATATAACCGTTCCATCCTTAAACTCGATCTGCGCTACTTTCTCGTAGCAATCTATTTCCTCGTTCCGTCCACCATCTTCCTCAATCTCAACAAGGTCATCACTGGCTCCGTACACAATGGTCATTTTCAACACCCCAATCAGAAAATCAAACTCGCTGGGTCATCCCATGCGCTGTATAGTTTGCAGTCTGGACGAAGGATCAGGTACTTATAGTTCTCCTCTGTGTTCTCTTCTGCGGTACAATCCCGCTTTCCCATACAGTCATCATCCAGCACCACAGAAAGGCCATGGAGCGACATTTTCAGAGCACCATACGGCAGACGGCCTAGCGGATTCCCATTCTCCATAACATACTCCGCAATTTGCTGTACCCACTGTGTAGGCATTGCGTTTTCTTTTACCCATCTTCCTTGCTCAGTTTCAGAAGAGTCAGCATAGAGCACACGCAACGTCACCTGATCTGCGCCCAGTTCTTTGCATTTTCTGAAAATCATTTGAGGCCCATACCTGCCAAAGGATTTCGAGAGGTTCAGGCTCAACCTCAAAGTGAAATCATATCTCTTAATCTCTCGGCACAGCTCCGGCAGATTGATTTCAACGCCATCTGGGCACCCAATGATCTCCATGTTCCTTTCATTATCGAAAGAGGACACAGACAGGCTAATCACATTCACCCCAACATGGTTCCGCAAAAACCGAAGATAGTTCTGGTCAAGAAGTGCGCCGGTGGTCTGCATCTCTATCCAGTCAAACGGGTTTCTCATCATCTGCATAAACAAACCAAAGTAGGTGAGAAACTTCCGGTTTTGCTGGGGTTCGCTGTCCCCAGTCAGCATAATGGTGTTGCATCCGTTCCGCTGCGCGAACTCCAACCGTTTTAGGTAGTCCTTCACATAGAGGTCAAAGAACGGCAGGTTATCGTCCATCTGATTCTTATATGTATTTACACTCATTTTGCTCACGCAAAAGGCACAATCGTTGATGCACCGCTGGTTTGGCACAACCACACTCAGGCTTTGTGCTTTCAAAGTCAACCTCCCAAATCTACTCCAAAGATGTCCTTAATCCATCCGATAATCTGTCTGTCCCATCCACCAAGTAACCCGTTCCATATCAGAACTTCTCCAAAAACCCGTTTCGGCTCCATGCTCTGGAACATATCGTCACGGCTGGTATCATCCGGCTTCATTCCCCACCGCTGGCGCAGATAGCGCAGAACGTATTCTGGGTAATCGAGTTTTTTCTTAAACTCTGCGTATGTTCTGCATCCAGCCTTTAATCTCAGGCTGCTCATTTCTCGGCAAAGATTGTCAAAGTCGGTTGGATCATATCCAGTTTGCTCGTATTCACCCAAGCGGTCAATGATCTCGCCCTCATACCGCTGCTTCACCTTTGCCTGTGGAGCATAAGTCATAGCAGCCCCTCCACGGTCAGCCGGTACATAGTAGCCGTTAGGCCCCTTCTCGGTCATTCTTTCCATTCTTTATCGCCTCCAACGCCTCTTTCGCTTTCTCGTAGTCCCTAAACACAGTTCTTCCAAATTCAGAGAAGTCCGCCGACCCAGAATAATCAAAGTTCATTATTTCTGATGTCTGGTCTACAAATATGCTTTCTACAGTGTCCTCAAAACGGCAAGTTTGTTTTTTCGATCTTCACAGTCAAACCCTCCGTTGTCGTCACTATCGAGAGGGAATGGACAGGTTGCTTTCAGTTCACAAGGACAATAATATCCTGTTGCAGTCCCAGGGTCGCCATCTGGCCCATACATTGTACCGTCAAGGACTTGAGGGAAATTTTTGCAGGTTGTGATATAATATATGGTTTCTCCAATGCGGACAGGAGGGATAATGCCTCTATCTTCTCTAGCTGCGTCTAGGGCTTCTTTTACTTCCTGTTCCTCCAATCCGTCCATCAGGTCATATAGGGAAGCAAGCTGTTCACAGATATCATCCATTGGTACGGTATCCCCGTCCTCACTGATAGAGAGGGGGAGCGCACACCTCGCTTCTTTGTCTGCCCATTGCACCAATCTCTTCATACTTCCTCCTTATCCCGCACTCATAAGCGCCAGCATCCCCGGTGCTCCAAAGTAAAATGCTTCGTTCTGTACCGTATCCTGGTATTGTTGTTTTCCCTCAAACTGATCTACCACCGCTTTCTCATCCCGGCTCATGTCAGCGTACCGTTTCTTCCCATACACTGGCGGCAACCAGTTCTTTTTTCGCCCCCCGAATAGGTTGAACTTTTTCAGAAGTTCATCGTTGGTAAAAAAGATATGTACCGTTCCCTTCTTTTTCAGTTCCACCGCAAAATATTTGCATTGCAGCCGCTCACAATCATACTTCTTGCTCGCTGTGCTGAACGCCTCATGCAGAACATCCCTAACCGACATCCCATCTGTGCGCCCGTTATCCAGATAGGAAAGGATCTTTTCAAGTTCCTCCAGGTAGTCGCATGCCTTGTATGCGCTCCAAGAGCCACCCCACCGGCTATCGTACAGTCCGTAGAAGGGGACAATTACTTTCTGCTTCACCTTGCAGCAATCATTGGTTTTCCATCCATTGTAGTAATGGACGTTGTTGTTTTTCTGGAGACTGTGCTGATAGGTCAGCTTATCAAACATCTTCATGATGGCATCTTCGACATTCTGAGCCAGCCCAGCGGACAGTTCCTTTTGGATTTGCAGGATATTTGACATGGTAAAATCGTAGGCTCTGAACCGCTCCAGTTGAGCCATGTACTTCTCCCGAACTTCTATGGTAAAAAGTTTCTGCATCTTCGGAGAGGCAAACAACTTATGCCAGTATTTGTACCGCAGCTCCCGCAAATAAGCGTTCTGTCTGGAAAGCACGCCTTCCGTCATAAGTTCGTGTTCCTTCGTGCTGACGTGGAGCGTTATCAAACTGTGCCTGTTGTATGTACCCCCATCATCTGGTATGTATCGTGCCATTTCCTCAAACTGGTCAATCACTTTCAGACCAAGCCGTGCCTCCATCTGATAATAGCGGACAAGCGCCCGGAAGAAGTCGGCCTCTACTATGTCCGTTACCTCTCCGCTTTCCTGCGGCACATCCACTGCACCGGCCAGTTCATAAAAAGACACTTCCTTTTCTTTGGCCTTTGGAATGTTGACATATACCATCGCCACATGAACATTCGTCTTTCTCTCAGCATCAGAGAAAGCCCCGCTCATAAACTCCACGTCTGCACCGTATTCATTCAGCTTGTCCAGTAGCTCTCCACGCAGGTTCTCTCCATTCCGCTCAACGGTAGAGGCGTTCAGCAAACATACAATCTGCCCACCATGTTTCATCAACTCCAGGGCCTTTGCAAGGTGCTTGTCTCCATCTTTGAAGGGAGGGTTCATAGCGATCAGATCATAGCGGGTCACACCATCCCATGCAAGGAAGTCAGTTCCAACCACACAAAACCCTTTTCCCTCCAGAACACTCCGCAAATCAGGGTCAATCTCCACGCACTCAATCTGTGCCCGCTTACCCTTCAAACGACGCTTCATGCCCTCCGCAATGTCTCCCTTACCAGCGGATGGCTCCAGGGCAAAATGGACTTTCCCCCACTTCACCTTGTCCATCATACGCTCAACAAGGTCATAGGGTGTGGGGTAGAACTGAACTCCAAACATGGGTTAAACCTCCGAATTACTGTTTAGATTTTCTCGCTCGCTTCTTTGAAAATATCCAGCAAGTTTTTTGGTGTTCCATCCTTTTCTTTTGTTGATACGCCAAACAAACGCTGGAAGAAAAACTCATAATCTTCTTCCATTGCTGCTCCAGTATCTATCCGATACATGGCTTCCGCAAGCCGTTTTTCTCCTCTGGTCAATTCTTCATACTCATGCGCTGACTCACCAGAAAAGACATCTGAATCAAGTGCTTGCAGAATCGTTTTTATACCATCTTTCCCCAACACTTCCCCCACATTGTTAAGCCTCCTTGTGATACCACGGGCGGAACATATCAATCCGTCTCAAAAGATTTTCAGGGTGTCCGTCAAAGCAGATTGCCCGGTCATCAATATAGACGATTGCCGGTGGCTTCTCCTTGCATACCCGATCAACAAACTCGGACATCTTATATTCATCCAACCATTGTTGAATAGCCGCCGCTCCTTCTTCGCCGGCACAGCGGGTAGATACGATCACCACTTCATACCCAGCATCGTGGATTTCTTTCAGAGCATCTTTCATACCCTCAACCGGCGGGTCAGGAATTACAGTTGCACCCTTCCACCCACTGGTATAGCTGTGGATTACGCCGTCAAAGTCAAACACTACTGTTTTTTTCATTATCAGGCCCTCCAATCCCAAGTTCTTTGTATAGTTCCTCTCGAAGTCTCTGACATTCTTCGTCCACCAAACGCTTTGCGGTTTCTTTTCGGCTAGGTTTCAACCATTTGTCTTTGAAATATTGAACATCTGCTTGGTACTGTTCTTCTCCGGTATCCCCGCTTATGTAGTAGTCATAGCTGTGGATGACACATAGCAAGTCCCACACCAACTTGCTTAATTCTCTATCTTTAAGTGGATTGATCTTTCCGGCCTTTTCAACTTCTGAAAATCCTCTTTTCCCATAAGAAAGCTCCAAATCCCATCCAAACATATCTCTGGCAAGACGGTCTTGGCTGTAATCAAAGTGGCCTCCGCTCATTTCCTGTCACTCTCCTTCATGCTCCAAGATTTCTTTCGCTGCCTTCAAATGCTGCATGGCCTCCACCCTTTTATTTGACCAGCCGCTTTCATCCAAATCGTGGATAACATCATCCAGCAGTTTCAGAGGCGCAACATACTTCGGCACCCGCTTGAAAATCACGCAGTCACCCTCTAAGGAAACCAACATCCGATCTCCTTCGTGTATTCTCAGTGTGCGCCTGATTTCCTTTGGGATAGCCACACGACCCAGATCGTCTACAAATCTTACGATTCCAAGTTCAGTCATATTTCCACTCCCAACAATCTTCCTGATATTCCCGGAGACACGCAGGGTTGAACGGGGCACGCCAGCAGTTTAAGCATTTGTCTTTTATGTGATAAGCGGAATAATGCTTGCAAGCAGAGCAATTTCCTTTGAGTAACCATTTGATTTCGTGCTCTAATGCCTCTTGAAAGTTTTCTGACGAATATCCATCAGAGCACCAAAATGCTGGCCCAACAAGTTCCCCGGTTCCGGTTGAACGCATAATCGCCACTTTGATATTTTTTCGTGCCAAATCTTCGGCATCCATTTCCCTTATCTGCTCAATGTGGGTCATGGGCTTATAAAAATTGCATGTAAATCCATGTGGGTTGATCCCGGTTGTCCAAACCAGACATGACCCTTTTTCATTGTATTTACATATCTTACAACTCATCTTTCCCCACCGGCTTTCTCAGCCACTCCAAAATGTAATGCTCTGCATTAGTCTGTTGCGCCGCCTGATAAAAAACTTGGGTCAGAAGGTGCGCTTTTTCTTCATCGGTCAACTCTTGTAGGTGGTCAGCATTGGTAACCTCCTCCACTTCGTCCTCATATCCGAGTTCCTTTTTAAGTCCACAGAGTTTCCACATGTCCGTCTCGATAAACATGGTTGAGTCAAAAATTGTATCTGCGATATATGCTCGTATACCGTACCCTTGTCTCCACTCAAATCCGTCAGCAAGAGAAAAAATTTCATATCTCTCGATTTCTTTCAAAAGATCATATCGAGTCAAAGCCAACCGATACATTGGTCTATAAAAAATTCGGATAATTCCTCGGTCTGGAAGAACAGAAATCACCTGCTCTTTTGTCAAGTAGTTTTTCATTCCAGTTCCATCCCATCGGTCCCGCAGCATGGAAGTTCCATACCGCAAACAGCGTTTTTAGGAAAATCACAGTCAGCAGTGCTACCGACGTAGATAGGTGGATCGTCAATCGGTATATGATCCCAAAAAACAGCCTCACACTCTGCGATGTCCTCTACTGACCCAACTGGATATGCCATCGTCTTATAGCAAGCCTGCGCTGGGCTTCCTGCCTGAACCAAGCACTTTACCCCGCAATGTTCGCACTCGACAATGTATAGCCGTTCCTCGCAGTAGTATGTTTTCAGTTCGTGACCGCACTTTCCGCAAGAGATTCCGGATTTCAGAGGAGGAAAATCTTGTTGGTATATCGTGTGACAGAGTTGATCCAAAATATTGGCGCCCTTATCGCTTAGTTTCATTTCGCTTTCTCCATTTCCGCTCTCAGGCTATCCTTGATGTAGTAGTCCACGCCCAACTCCTGACAAAGCGCCTCGGCCTTTCTCCCAAATTCGGCCCAATCAATGTCGGAGGGCCAGTAGTTGAGTTTTCCGATTTTCACCCTGTCAAAAATGTCACGCCAGTTCTTTATGCAATCCAACACCCGCTCTGCGTTTATGACCGGCTCGAAAGAACACCACATTTTTATACCTACCTGTTTTGCAGAAAAAACATCAACAAGCCTATCCTCCGGGGAGTACAGCCCATCGTTGCCGCCGTCAAACGTAATGCCGTACCAGTCCTCGCCATCCAGCAGGTCAAAATCCCTACTCCCGTCGCCCTTTGTTAGTATCTGTACATGGTTTCCGTGTGCTTTCAGAAGTTTAATTATCTCGCGTGTCGGCGTGGTGTCATAGCCTACCGGATATGGATCGCACAAAAATGACAAATGGATAGTTTTCCCGGTAATGTGCTCCCGCTCCAACTGCTTACGCACTTCTTCCACAATGTTCTTGCGAGGCTCAACATGACCATGGAACTTCTCCCGCTCACGATGAAGCACATTCGGCGCAAAGCAGTAGTAGCACCGGTGCGGGCATCCAGTATAGATGTTGATAGCGTAGTCTCCGTACTCTTTCGCCTTTCCAGTAGGTTCATAAATAGGTTTCATTTTGCTTCCTCCACCAAATCCAGACCGTCCGCCGCATATCCTCCAGCGTTGCCCTCCAATGCAACCACCAGCGTTCCGCTGCACATCCACGGCCCTGTACGCACCGTCCAGATTTTCTTTTTGTTTGCCTGAGCAACAAAATACTTGCCATTCATCCGCACCTTGTCTCCGGGCTTAAACATCCTTGACTTCCTCCTTCGCCCAGTTTGCAAAAGATGTGGCGGTCATGTGACCCCGCTGACCGGCAGAGCGGTTTTTCTTGCTCCCGTCTTTCACAATTTCATAGAGGATACAATCATGGTCTCGCTGCCCAACATAGAGAGGGTAGTCACCACGATCAATTACCTTGCGCTCTCGGCCACGTCCATTGCTATACACAGCGCCAATCTTAATTTCAGACTTCTTCATGCCTTACACCTCCGCATTTTTGTAGAAACTCATCTGCTCCAGGTACATTGTGGTTTTACTCACATACTGGCAATACGCCCACGCCAACCGCGCACCCTTACTCTGTGTGTAGCCGGGCAGAAACGCCACCACATCGGCGGTGTCCATCATCGCCATGCAAATGCGCATATAATCCGAATGCCGCATACCTTCCGGCAGTTCGGCGGGATTTAGGACCACAAAACCCTCCGCCTCCAAACAGGCCTTGGCATGGTCAAACTTCCTTTTATAATCGGGATCTCCAGTAATCCTTCCGGCTATGTACGCTTTCATTGAGTTTCCCCCTTATATTTCTCCGCCAGTGCAATCAGTTCTTCCGCCATATCGTATGGCATATCAATCTCGCCATATTGTAGCTTGTACGCAAGGCCTTTTGCCTTTCTGATAACGGATTCTCGATGCCGCTTCTCAATCTCCTCCCATTTTTGCTTTTCTGCCTCCGCAATGAGTTCAGGAGTAGCTGGAACCAAGTCACCACGGGTTTTTCCGTACCCCTTGTAGTAATCTGGCCAATTATTCTGACAGAACACGCCTTTGTCTGTGTTCACTCGCCCGGAAGGAGTTACCTTCTTCACAGTAGCAATCTCCAGGCTGTGCCATCTCTTCACAATCACCCTATCACCCGGCTCCAATGACATGGCCCAGGCTTTCCATTCTTCCCTAGTCATGCTCACACCTCCATTTCTCTTTGCAACGCGTCAATCCTCGCCTTTGCCTTTTGAAATATTTCTGGGTCTTTTTCAATCCCGATATAGTTACGCCCATTCTTAATGCAAGCGACTCCAATAGAAGCACTTCCCATACAGGGGTCTAAGACTGTATCTCCTGGGTTTGTGTAAGTCAATATAACCTGCTCACACAGCCAAACTGGCTTTTGAGCCTCGTGGATATTGCACTTTTGCTTATCGCTTGGGCCTTTCATTACATCCCGTGGGTATCGGTCTGTGCTGTCATAGCTTGTTTTCCCATATCCGTGATAGCAAGACCCAGTTCTGCAGTTTCTTTTATGCTGGGCGGTGCTCACTTTCCGCTCGTGCCCATGTGTCATTTGTGGGTTGTATGTAGGAAGCTTCTTGTAAAAAATCAAAATGTTTTCGTGTGCCTTCATCGGCATTCTCTTTGAGTTCAAATGTCCGGTTGCATGAGTCTTTTCCCATATCCACTCATATCGAAGTTCCTGAAGGTTACTACATCCAAGCACTTTATCAAACGGAGTTTGTGCAAACATAGCCTTGCACCCGTTTGGCTTCACAATTCTTCCTGATTCCTTCCAGAATAAATTTAAATCAATCGGTGTGTCCCACTTGCAATTTGTTGTTCCGTATGGCAAGTCGGTAAAAAGCATATCTACGCTTTCAGATGGGAAACCTCCAAGTTCAACATTGCAATCACCACAAATCAAAGTAACCACTTGGCCTATCACCTCACATTCATTGTAACTCTTTTATTTCCTGTGGTCAATATCATATTGACTATTTTTATCCAAATATTGACATTCCCCTTGACATACCGCCTATGTTTCTGTTATCCTTACTTTGCGAAAGAAGGTGATTTTGTGCTAACAATGGGCGAGCGGATAACAGTCCTGCTAAAACGCCGTAATATGTCGGTGGCTGAACTTGCGGAGCGAACCGGCCAATCCAAGCAAAACCTATACGGTAAAATGAAACGGGACAATTTTCGGGAAGAAGATCTGCACAAGATCGCCGCCGCTTTGAACTGCACATATTTCTGCGGGTTCAGGATGGAGGACACAGGGGAAACAATTTGATTTTGTAGAACAGGGGGAACCAAAACGGCTCCCCCTGTCTGATTGTTAGGATGCTGTACAGTCCATGATCGCCTTAATACCACGTCGTTCCAGAATCTCGTGAATCATCATGCGCCCTTTCTGCGTCCACTGAGTATAAATTTTTGTATCAGGCGAACCGTCAGACCTGGAAAACGAAATGGTTTTCGATTTTGTGTAGCCTTGCCCCATGTGCTTCCGGTACAGAATCCACTGTCCGTTGACGTTGTGCTGGATGCCTTCCTCATGCAGAATCTTGTTCAGTTTGTTTGCGGTCAGGTCATAATCTGCCGCCACCTGTGAGGTTGCAAGGGAAGCCTTGCTTTCCAAAATGGTGTCCACATACCGTTTGATGGGCTGGAAATCCGCAATGGCCTGTTTCTGCTGCTCATTTTCGGCCATCAGAGCCATTTTCTGCTCTTCCATATCTGCCAAGGCCCTCAATGCGGAAGGGTAATCTTTGGGGATAACAAGAGCACCCCCTGTAATACGCTCCCTCATCGCCTCAAAGGCTGTGACATAGGCTGCGGTAAAGAGCACACCCTTCTCGCCAGTCATTTTATTGGCTACCATGTCGCAGCCTTTCTTGGTCAAAAGGTAACAGGGCTGTTCTTTGTTCTGACTGTTAATGTAGGTGCTCGGGATAAAGAAGTCGGACGGCGCAATTTTGCGCTCTTTTGAGGACTCCCCAAATTTGGGGGGAGCGTTTTCAGATAGGATTTTGATATACCCTGCAATATCCCGAATAAGGTGGTCGTGACGCTTGCCAGTCATCTGCGCCACTTCCCGGCTGTCTACAACATCAATGTGGTTATGCTCAAAAACTTTCAGTTCTTTCATATAAATCCTCCTATCAATTACGCCTTGGCACCAGGGCAGACCTTGACGGGCTGTGCCGCAAGGACAATCTCAATGCTCTTTTCTTCGCCGGGGCAAATGCTTC
>ERZ1090864.726-NODE-728-length-17221-cov-55.905802_pt1 | contig 17221 bp, 15 predicted proteins | sample MGYA00478479_ERZ1090864 | MGnify/ENA primary metagenome ERZ1090864 (study PRJEB33644, sample SAMEA5815743) | chicken gut metagenome | biome: Chicken; feature: Gastrointestinal Tract; material: Caecum | place: Ireland | collected 2019-01-01 | study: A study of the...
CTTTCAGCCTGTTTTGGGTCTCTATCTTTTATACACCATAAGGAGGAAAAATTCACTATGAAACTCAAGAAGATTGCTTCTCTGATGCTGGCCGGTGTCATGGCCGTCAGCATGCTGACCGCTTGCAACACTGCTTCTGAGCAGCCCCAGGATCCGACTACCCCCCCGACTACTACTCCTGCGACTGGTAAGTCTGCAGTCTTTGAAGCTGCTCTGAGTGATCTGGCCGATGTTAAGATTACCATGAGCGACAGCAATGATCTGCAGGCTGCTCTGGACGCTGCTGCTCAGAACGTTGGCAGCGCTACTATTATCGACTTCACTACCGCTATTCGTGCTGCTGGTGCTGTTCGTACTATTGCGAACTTTGATCCGTCTGGCACTGTCTACCTGGCTCCGAGCTTTGTAGCGACTACTAGTGTTCCGGCTGGTGATTTGTCTGTGACTGCTGATGATATGGACGCAGTGACTGTTCAGACTGCTTTCGGAAGGCTGGTTCCTGTAAATACTAACGATGTTGCTGACGAAGTTGTGACCATGCTGTTTGCAGTTGATGGCTTCATTGGCGAAGATGCCGCTGTTAAGCAGGTTGCTGAGGCTCTGGATAGCTATATTGGTGATCTGCAGATTGATAATGATATGAGCCAGTTTGAAGATGGTTCCACTGATCACACCACTCTGCACTACACCTATACCGGTTCCGTCAGCGTCACCAACCGTGCTCTGGCTGACAATCATGGCATGAGCCTGAACATCATTGCTGTTCAGATCACCCGCACTGCCAACGCCTGATCTTAGACGAGACAAAATGTACTTATAACAATTCCGGTCGCACCATAACCGGAATTGATATAAGGAGCTGGCAGGCGTAAAACCCTGTTGGTTCAAATGCTCCACCCTTTTCATGTGACGACAAAAAGGGACTACCTCACCAGTAATTCCTTCTGTTGTTGATCGCACCAAAACAAAAGAACTTTTGCGTCACGAAAGATAGGGTCCCTCTGCGGGGGTCGGCTGTAAAGGCTGGCCCCCGCATTGTTTGTATCTAAACCCTCGGTTGCGGTGCCCTGCTTTTGCTTCGGGCGTCGTCGCGCCCTCGCAAAAGACAGACCGCTGCCCCTGCTCCGCTTCGGCTGTTTCTGCCGCAGGCAGCGCCTCAGCTACGCAGCCCGCCACCCTTTTAATGTGTCCCCCCTGTCGCTGCGCGACATCCCCCCTTCGGGGGGAATAAGCTGAAAGCGGCTTCTTTTACTGTAAACATACAGCAAGAGAAGCCGCTTTTTAAGTTTGCCTTACCACAAAGTTGGCCTCTGTCCACGGGCGTGCACTTGGCTCCCCCGTTTACGGGGGAGCTGGCACAGGGTGCGCAAGCGCCCTGTGACTGAGAGGGCTAAAAGCTGGCGCGAAGCGCCTGAGAGGGGAGCAAACAAAAACCGCCCCCGTCCGTATTTTGCGGATGAAGGAGCGGTTTTGTCATGTGCGGGCTTTTGGGCCGGGGCTCAGAAGTTCCGACCGTTCCAGCCCCAGTCGCTGACGGGGTGGTAGGTGACGTAGACGGCCTTGGGCGGGATGCCGAGGTGCTCGGACAGGATGCCGCAGACAAGGCCGGTCATACGGTTATAGTCGGCGGACGAAGCCGAGCCGTAGAGGCTGACGGCCACATAGGCGCCCTTGTCCAGCTTCTGGCCGCCCAGCCAGAGCTCGGCGTTGTCCTGAATGGAGACCATCAGGTAAGTCTCTGTCTTGTGCAGGGCGGTGATAGCCTGGCCGAAGGCGGCCTTGAGGGCTTCGCGCTGTTCGGGGGCGGCGGGGACGGTGGTGCGCAGATCAATAAAAGGCATGGTGATTCCTCCTTTGGGCGGCGTCAGGCGTTGGCGGTCAGGGCGTCCAGGACGGCCAGCACATCGGCGGCGTTCGTGTCCGGCTTGACCTTGGGCATGGCTTTGCGGATGATCCCTTCGGGGTCGATCAGGTAGGTGGAGCGGACGGTGCCCATGCTGACCTTGCCGTACTGCTTTTTCTCTTTCCAGACGTCGTACAGCTCCAGCACGGCGTGGTCCGGGTCGGACAGGAGCAGGAAGGGCAGCTCGTACTTGGCCGCAAATTTCTGGTGCGAGGCGGCGCTGTCCTTGCTCACGCCGATGACCACGGCGTTTTTAGCCTGGAACGCGCCGTAGGCCGAGGCGAAGGCGCAGGCCTGGCGGGTGCAGCCGGGGGTGTTGTCCCGGGGGTAGAAGTAGAGGACCACCCACTGGCCGCGGAAATCGGCCAGGCTGTGGGGCGCGCCGGCGGCGTCGGTCAGAGTAAAATCGGGGGCTTGGGTGTTCTCGTTGAGCATAAGGTTCCTCCTTTGAAAATGGCGTCCTGCGGTATTTTCAGGATACCACATTTGGACATGGGATACAAGGGGGTTGACGGGGCGTTTCCGCCGCGCTATACTGTCCGGTGCGGGCTGTGCGGGCCCGCTTGAAATGTGGCAATTTCGGAACGGAAAAAGGAGAATCAACGCTATGATGTCTGGGGGAAAGAACCTGACCGAGGGGCCGCTGGCGCGGCAGATCCTGGTCTTCAGCCTGCCGCTGGTGCTGTCCAACCTGCTGCAGGCGGTTTTCAACATGACCGACATTGCGGTGGTGGGACGTTTTGCGGGGTCCCAGGCATTGGGCTCGGTGGGGTCCACCACCATTTTTGTCACCCTGATGACCGGTTTCCTGATCGGCCTGGGCGGCGGCGTCAATGTGCTGGTGGCCCGCTTCTACGGGGCGGAACAGCCCAAAGACGTGGAAAAGTCGGTCCACTCGGCGCTGCTGGTCTGCCTGGCGGCGGGCGTGCTGTTGCTGGTGGTGGGCGTGGGCTTTTCGCCGGCGCTGATGCGGCTGCTGGGCACAAAGCCCGACCTGATCGACGGGGCCATTTTGTACCTGCGCATCTATTTTCTGGGGATGCCGGCCATGGCCATCTATAACTTTGGCAACGGCGTGTTCAGCGCGGTGGGAGACACCCGCAAGCCGCTGGTCTATCTGACCATCGCCGGCGTGCTGAACGTCGTCCTCGACCTGTTTTTTGTCATCGTGTGCAAGATGAGCGTGGCCGGCGCGGCCCTGGCCACTATCCTGACCCAGTACCTGTCGGCCTTTTTGATCCTGCGGGCGCTGGCGCGCACCGAGGGGTGCTACGGCCTGCAGCGGGAAAAGCTGCATCTTGACCCCGTCATGACCCGCAGCATCCTGGGGCTGGGGGTGCCGGCCGGCTGCCAGAACGCCATTTTTGCTTTGGCGAACCTGTTCATCCAGGCCAGCATCAACACCTTCGACACGGTGGTGGTCAGCGGCAACGCCGCCGCCGCCAACGCCGACCCCCTGGTTTACGACGTGATGGCCGCCTTCTACACCGCCTGCGCCAGCTTTATGAGCCAGAACTACGGCGCCGGCAAGCGGGAGCGGGTCAAGCGGAGCTACTTCATCTCGCTGGGGTATTCCTTCGGGATCGGGGCGGTGCTGGGGCTGTCCCTGGTGCTGTTCGGCCAGACGTTCCTCTCCCTGTTCACCACCGAGCCGGCCGTGGCCGAGGCGGGGATGCAGCGGTTGCTGGTGATGGGGCTGTCCTATCCCATCTCGGCCTTTATGGACTGCACCATCGCGGCCTCCCGCGGACTGGGCCGCACCATCGTGCCCACCTTCATCGTCATCATGGGTTCGTGCGTGTTCCGTGTGGTGTGGGTGTACACCGTGTTCGCCTTCTTCGGGACGCTGCTGTCGCTGTACCTGCTGTTCGTCTGCTCCTGGACCGTCACGGCCATTGCCGAGGTGATCTATTTCGCCCGCGTTTACAAAGAGCAGATGCGCATTTACGAAAAGGAATAAATACGTTGGATATTGCGTTTTGGGGCGCCTGGAAAGGGCGCCCCTGTTCTGTTTTGGCTTGACATTTGGGGTCTGGCAGTTTATGATAGTAAAGTAAATAGTGAGGGAGGGAAGTTATGGAAAGAAATCTGACAAGCGGCAGCGTGCTGAAAAACATCGTCAGTTTTTCGCTGCCCTATCTGCTGTCCTACTTTCTGCAGACTTTATATGGCATGGCGGATCTGTTCATCATCGGGCAGTTCAGCGGGACGGCGGACATCACGGCGGTGTCCATCGGCAGCCAGGTGATGCACATGCTCACCGTCATGATCGTGGGGCTGGCCATGGGGGCCACCATCACCATCGGCCGGGCGGTGGGCGGCCAGGAGCATGAGCGGGCCGCCCTGGCCGTGGGCAACAGCGTCACCCTGTTCATGGCGGTGTCCCTGGTGCTGACGGCGGCGCTGCTGGCGCTGGTGCGGCCCATCGCGGCGGTCATGTCCACCCCCGCCGAGGCGGTGGAGGGGACGGTCCAGTACCTGACCATCTGCTTTGTGGGCATCCCGTTCATCACGGCGTACAACATCATCAGTTCGATCTTCCGGGGGCTGGGGGATTCCAAGAGCCCCATGTACTTTGTGGCGGTGGCCTGCGCGGCCAACATCGGCCTGGACTACCTCTTTATGGGAGGGATGGGGATGGGCCCCGCCGGCGCGGCCCTGGGCACCACATTGTCCCAGACCTTGAGCGTGGTGGTGGCGCTGGCCGTCATCACCCGGCAAAAGACCGGCCTGCCGCTCCGGCGGGCCAGCTTCAAGCCCCGGCGGGATATCCTGGGCCCCATCCTGAAAGTGGGCGTGCCGGTGGCCCTGCAGGACGGCTTTATCCAGGTGTCCTTCATCCTCATCACCATCATCGCCAACAACCGGGGCCTCAACGATGCGGCGGCGGTCGGCATTGTGGAAAAGGTCATCAGCTTTGTTTTTCTGGTGCCCTCGTCCATGCTGTCCACCGTGTCGGCCCTGGCGGCCCAGAATGCCGGCGCCGGCAAGGACCAGCGGGCCGCTCAGACTTTGCGCTACGCCGTGACCCTCTGCGTGGGCTTCGGGCTGGCGGTGGGCATCGCGGTCCAGTTCCTCGCGGGGAACATCGTGGCTGTGTTCGACAGCACCCCCGCCGTGGTGGAGGCCGGCAGCCAGTACATTCGCGGGTACATCTGGGACTGTATGTTTGCGGGGGTGCACTTCAGCTTCAGCGGCTATTTCTGCGCCTACGGCAAGTCGGGCATCTCGTTTTTGCACAACGCGCTGTCCATCGTGCTGGTGCGCATCCCAGGGGCGTATTTCATGTCCCAGCTGTTCCCGGCGACGCTGCTGCCCATGGGCTGCGCGGCGGCGGCTGGTTCCTGCCTGTCGGTGATCGTGTGTGTGATCGCCTTCGTCTGGCTGCGGCGGCAGGGAAAGCTGGCCGGCGCTGCTGCGTAGGGTTTCACACAATTCTCATAAACCGACCGTTGACGTAGGAAGAAAGTTGTGTTACACTGTAGGTGGTTTGATAGGTAAGGCTCCTACAGGGATATGGGCTGCTGCCGCAAAATGGTGGAGACACCATGCGCAGGTCTGAACAGGATGCGTCGAATCCAAGGCGCGTCATAACGCAGCTACACCGCCCTGTAAAGCTAAAGCTCAGGCGAACAATCTTCTTGAATTTCCTCCGCCCGCTTGTCCTATCGGACAGGCGGGATTTTTTATGGTTTTGACGCCCGGCGGCCGGACGGCCCCGGTGGGCGTGGAGCGCCCGGGAAAGGAAGTGAGCGCAATGGACCCCAGCAGTAGACGAATGCAGGCAGACCGCCGGCAGCATACAGCGGCATGGACAGGGTACAGGCGCTCCGGCCTGTGGCCTTAGTTCCGTGCGCCCTATGCGCCCGCGATCTGCCCAAAACCGGCAGAGGCGGGCGCTTTTTTGCGCCCTCCCGGCCCCATGTGTGGAACAAAGAGGAGGGACGACCCATGATGATGAAATGGATCAAAGCATACGCGGCAGCCCAGAGCACGGGTGCCAGGCGCTCGGACGAGTGGCTGCGGGAGGCGGCCGCCTGCACCGAGACCGAACTGCTGGCAAAGCTGGGGGCGGCCCCGGCGGGCCTGACCGCAGAGCAGGCCGAGGCGGCCCGGGAAAAGTACGGCTCCAACCGGCTGGCCAAACCCAAGCGCAAGCGCGCGCCCCGCCGGCTGCTGGAAGCCTTCGCGGACCCGTTCTCGCTGGTGCTGCTGCTGTTGGCGGTGGTGTCGGCCTTTACCGATATTGTGTTTGTGGCACCGGCCCAGCGGAACTATATGACGGTGGGGATCATCACGGTGATGGTGGCGGTCTCGGGGGTGCTGCGCTTTGTGCAGGAGACCCGCAGCGGCAACGTGGCCGAAAAGCTGTCCGCCATGATCCACACCACCGCCTGCCTCGAGCGGGACGGCGTCCGGCAGGAGCTGCCCATGGAGGAGATCGCGGTGGGAGACATCGTCTACCTGTCGGCGGGGGATATGATTCCGGCAGACCTGCGCATCCTGAACGCGAAGGACCTGTTCATCAGCCAGTCGGCCCTGACCGGCGAGAGCGAGCCGGTGGAAAAGACCGCCGCGCCGGCGCCCGCAGAGGGCGCGGGCCTGCCCGTGACCGAAGTGCCCTGCCTGGCTTTTCAGGGCAGCACCGTCATCAGCGGCAGCGCCCGGGCGGTGGCGGTGGCCGTGGGGGACGGGACCATGTTCGGCTCCATCGCCCGCACCATGGGCAATAAGCCCCCCAAGACCGCCTTTGACAAGGGCATCGGCAGCGTGAGCCGGCTGCTGATCCGGTTCATGGCCGTGATGGTGCCGATGGTGCTGCTGCTGAACGGCTTCACCAAGGGCAGCTGGATGGAGGCGCTGCTGTTCGCCATTTCGGTGGCGGTGGGCCTGACCCCCGAGATGCTGCCCATGATCGTGACCACCTCCCTGGCCAAGGGCGCTCTGGCCATGAGCCGGCAGAAGGTCATCATCAAGAACCTGAACGCCATCCAGAACCTGGGCTCGGTGGACATCCTGTGCACCGACAAGACCGGCACCCTGACCCAGGACAAGGTGGTGCTGGAGATGCACCTGGACATCGATGGCAACCCCGACGACCGGGTGCTGCGCCACGCCTTTTTGAACAGCTGGTTCCAGACCGGCCTGAAAAACCTGATCGACCTGGCGGTCATCGCCAAGCAGGAAGAGCTGGGGGCCGGCCCCATCGTGGCCGCCTACAGCAAGGTGGACGAGGTGCCCTTCGACTTTGAGCGCCGCCGGATGAGCGTGGTGGTCTGCGATACCGCCGGCAAGACCCAGATGGTGACGAAGGGCGCAGTGGAGGAAATGCTGGACTGCTGCGCCTGGGCCGAGCGGGGCGGCAAGGCCGTGCCCCTGACCAAGGAAGTGCGCCGCCAGGTGCTGGCCCAGGCCGACGGGCTGAACGCCCAGGGGATGCGGGTGATCGCGGTGGCGCAGAAGAGCAACCCCGCCCCGGTGGGCCAGTTTTCGGCGGCGGATGAGTGCGATATGGTGCTGATCGGCTTTTTGGCTTTCCTCGACCCGCCCAAGCAGACCGCGCCTGCCGCCATCGAGGCCCTGCACAGCTACGGCGTACAGGTCAAGGTGCTGACCGGCGACAACGAAAAAGTGACCAAGGCCATCTGCGCCCAGGTGGGCCTGCCCGCCGAGCACATCCTGCTGGGCTGCGACATCGACGCCATGAGCGACGAGGAGCTGGCCGCCCAGGCCGGGAAGGTGTCGGTGTTTGCCAAGCTGTCCCCGGCCCAGAAGGCCCGCATCGTCCGGCTGCTGCGGGAGAACGGCCACTGCGTGGGCTATATGGGGGACGGCATCAACGATGCGGCCGCCCTGCGGGCCGCCGACGTGAGCATCTCGGTGGATACCGCGGTGGACGTGGCCAAGGAATCGGCCTCCATCGTCCTGCTGGACAAGGACCTGATGGTCCTGGAGCAGGGGCTGATCGAGGGCCGCAAAACCTACGCCAACATGATGAAGTACATCAAGATGACCGTCTCGTCCAACTTCGGCAATATGCTGTCGGTGCTGGCGGCCAGCGCTTTCCTGCCGTTCCTGCCCATGACCGCGCTGCAGCTGATTTTGCTGAACCTGGTGTACGACCTGTCCTGCACCGCCATTTCCTGGGACAAGGTGGACGCGGAATACCTGCGCGACCCCTGTCGCTGGGACGCCGGCGGCATCCTGCGGTTCATGCTGTGGAACGGGCCGGTCAGCTCGGTGTTCGACATCGCGGTCTTTCTGCTTATGTACTTTGTGTTCTGCCCGGCGGCTGCCGGCGGCAAGCTGTACAGCCAGCTGACCGACCCCGCCGCCCGGGACGCCTGGGCCGCCCTGTTCCAGACCGGCTGGTTCGTGGCCTCCATGTGGACCCAGACCCTGGTCATCCACATGGTGCGCACCGCCAAAGTGCCGGTGATCCAGAGCCGGGCGTCTGCCCCCCTCACCGGGCTGACCTTGGCGGGGATCGCGGTGGTCACGGCGCTGCCCTTCACCCCGCTGGCCGAGGGCCTGGGCCTGACCGCCCTGCCCGCCGGCTACTTCGCCGCCCTGGCCGGGGTGGTGGTGGGCTACATCCTGCTGGAGAGCGCAGCGAAAGCCTTCTACATCAAAAAATACCGCAGCTGGCTGTAAACGCACAGCAGCGTTTCCAAACAAAAAAAGCCGCAGAAGCGCGTCTGCGCCCTGCGGCATCTCGGCCTGTCCCGACTGGACCTTTAGTCCGGCCGGGACTTTTTGTTTTTACTTCTGGCGGAAAAGGGTGCGGAAGATCAGCCGCACGAAAGGCCCGCAGTAGCACAGCTGCCACAGCAGGGCGCAGGGGAGGTTCATCCCCCAGGTCTGCACCCAGACGGCGAAGCTGGGCTGCTCCTTGAACAGCACCGTGGCGATCAGGCTCATGACGGGGCACATGACGCAGCAGATGCAGAAGGAGATGGCGTAGCTGATGAACTGGGGCCGGTCGTCGGGGCGCATGAAGGTGAACGTCAGCTTGTGGGCCAGGCCGTCCACCACAAAGAACTCGAGCACAAAGGCGACGGGCGCCATGATGTACAGCTCGTGCAGCGCCAGCACAAAGGTCTCGGCATGGACGCCGCCAGTGTTCAGGGCCACATTATAAACGATCATGCCATAGACCATGCAGATAGCCATGATGGCGGTGAATACGACGTTTTGGAATTTTGTCTTGGGCATAGGTTCCTCCTGGAAAGTGAAATAGCCCCCGGCGGGGGGTGGCGCTGCTGTGTTGTTCGTTTGCATTCCAGGAAGAATGTGCGTTGCCAATGGGTACCATGCGCGCCGGTTTTGGATTATACCACAAAATCAGGCGGGATGTAAGGGGGAATTTAGGCTTATGCCCTCTCAGTCATGCCGCGCAGCGGCATGACAGCTCCCCCGTAAACGTGGGAGCCTCCCCTCTCAGTCTCGCCGCCCTTGCGGGCGTCTCGCCAGCTCTCCCGGAGGGAGAGCCAAGTGCACGCCCGTGGACAGAGGAAAACTTTGTGGTAAGGCGAACTTTTTTGCGGCTTTGCCTTACCACAAACTTTGCCGCGATTGACGCAGGTACACTTGGCTCCCCCCCGCGGAGGAGCTGCCATGCCGCAAAGCGGCATGACTGAGAGGGGAGCAAAAAACTGCATAAATATACAAAATTTACCACTCCCACGCTCAAAATTCCTTCCCGCGCCTGTGGCGCGAAACGGACTGAAAAGACAGGAAGTAAAGAAAAGAAAGCAAAAACCAAAAATTTGTAAATCGGGCCTTGACACCGGGGGGGGTATGCTATAATGCTTTTGAAAGGAAAAGGACCTTCCTTTCAGCCTGTTTTGGGTCTCTATCTTTTATACACCATAAGGAGGAAAATTCACTATGAAGCTCAAGAAAATTGCTTCCCTGATGCTGGCCGGCGTTATGGCTGTTTCTATGCTGACCGCTTGCGGTGGCAACACCATTAGCGATGACCAGCAGGGCAACAAGCCCGAGGAGCCCACTGCTTCCGCTTATTCTACTGTCATGGAAAGCAAGCTGTCTGCCCATGCTCAGGATAAGATTGATATGAGCGATGACGCCGATCTGACTGCCGCTCTGAACTATGTTGTGGGTAACGTTGGCAATAATGCTGTTACTCAGGAGTTCTGGAAGACCATGAGTGATGGCCGTATCCACTTTATCGATGGCAAGGCTGCTCCTGTCCTTAAGCTGGTGAACACCAAGCTGTACGACAAGATGAGCGCTAAAGCTGAGTGGGAAGGTTCTGCAACCGGCGTTATCAACCACCTGAACCCGACTAAGACGAACACTGGCGATTATAACTACTACACCAAGAACGATGTGAACGCTGTTCTGCTGTATGCAGTTGACGGTGGTGTCGAGCTGGAAAATGCTATTGAGCAGGTTGCTAATGATATTGACCAGGCTATTGTCGACCTGACCGATGAGTACAAGCTCAATACTACCAGTGACGGCGCTACCACCAATTTCCACTACACTGGTTCTGTTGCAACTTGCACCAAGACCTTTGAGTCTGGCCACGGTCTGAGTGTTACTTTCATTGCGGTTGAGATTGTTCGCCACATCGGCAAGTAATCAAAACATTACTTATAACAAATACAGGGCACCATACTGTATTTGATATAGGAGCCGGTAAGTCCTAGAGACACTTGCCGGTTTGGCACTACCCTTTACTGTGACGACAAAGGGGAATAAAACACCAATTATTCCTTCTGTTGTTGATCGCACCAAAACAAAAGAACTTTTGCGTCACGAAAGATAGGGTCCCTCTGCGGGGGTCGGCTGTAAAGGCTGGCCCCCGCATTGTTATTATCTAAACCCGCCCGCCGCCCTTTTAATGTGTCCCCCCTGTCGCTGCGCGACATCCCCCCTTCGGGGGGAATAAGCGGCAAACGGCTCCTTCTGCTGAAAGCATCCAGCAAAAGGGGCCGTTTTAACAATGATTCAGTGCCCTTTTTTACCCCTCCATCCGGCGAGGACCCACGGCGTGTACAGCACCGCCCAGACCAGGAGGACCAGCAGCATCAACCCGGCGAGGTAGCCCGGGCCGGTGCCGAAGACCTGCTCGATTAGGCCCAGGGCGGCGTTGCCGTAGGAGCCGCGCAGGAACATGAAATTGGTGCCGCACAGATGGTTGACCAGGGCGGCGGCCAGCACGTCGAGGCAAAAGACCCCGAACACTTTGGGCAGGCGGCGGACGGCGGGGCGGACGCCCCCCGCCAGCAAAAGCACCGGGAACAGCACCAGCATGGTGTGCACCGTGCTGGAGTGCAGGTGCATGACGTTCCACAGGGGCACAGCCTGCCAGGACGGAAAGAGCAGGGCCGCCGCCGCGCCGGGCAGGCAGAGGGCGTAGAGCACCTCGGCGGCCAGGTCGTTGGGGCGCAGGGCGTACCACACGCAGATGAACAGGTTGATGCTGCACAGGTGGAAGGGCAAAAACGCCCAGACGAACTGCCCGGTGGCGAGGGACGAGACGTCTTTCAGCAGCTCGTCGGCCAAAAGCAGGACGGTGAGCACCGCCAGAACCCGCCGCCGGCCCGCCTGCCCCAGGCGGCGGAACAAAAGCGGGCCTCCCACACAGAGCGCGGCGCACAGGCCCAGCCAGAACAGGTGCACCGGGCCGAACAGCTCAAAGGCGTGGTAATCGTACCCGTGCAGGGCCTGCATGGTGTCGATGGTGTACCAGAAGGGCGAACAATCGGGCATCCTCCCCGCCCCCTCTCAGTGATAAAAGGTGTCGAAGTTGACCTGCTGGTAGAACCGGCGCTGCAGCTCGCCGAAGCTGGCGCAGTTCTGGGCCAGCAGCCACATACTTTTGGTCACGGCCGCCTCGATGGTCATGTCGTGGGCCTCCAAAAACGCAAAGCGGTCCTTGACCCGGCGGCCCACCTCGTAGATGCCGGCGTCGCTGCCCTCGTAGATCACCTGGGTGGTCAGGATCAGCACCTTGTGGGTGTCCTCGTAGCGGCCCAGGCACCGGGCAAAACCGTCTACCAGGGACTGGGGCAGCCCCCCTGCCCCGAAGCTCTCCACAATGACGCAGTCGTACAGGCGGAAAATGCTGTCCAGCAGTTCCGGGCCCATGCCCGGCGTCAGCTTGAGCAGAAAGACCTTTTCATCCAGCTCATGGCTGAAACGCACCGGCCCGGCGGGGCGGGGCGTCTCGATGTAGCGGACCAGCCGGTCCCCCTGCACTTGGGCCAGATGGGGGAAATTGACCGACGCAAAGGCGTCGTAGCTGATGGTCTTGTTCTTTTTGGCGCGGGTGCCCGCGATGACCGACCCGCCGAACACCACCATCACCCCGCGGCTGCCGGGGTCCAGGGCGCAGACGACGCTGTCCCGCAGGTTCTTTTTGGCGTCGGTGATCTCGTTGGAAATGGGCTGCTGGGAGCCGGTCAGGATGATGGGTTTGTCCGCGTCCTGCACCAGATAGCTCAGGGCCGCTGCCGTATAGGCCAGGGTGTCGGTGCCGTGGCAGAGGATGAAGCCGTCGTAGCGGTCGTAGTTCTGTTCGATGGCGCGGGCCATGTCCAGCCAGTGGGCCGGGCTCATGTCGGTGCTGTCGATGCTGCACAGGGCCAGGGTGTCCGGCTGGCACAGGCCGGCCAGGCCGGGCATGTGGGCCAGCAGCTCCCCGCTGGACAAAACCGGCCGCAGCCCCTGCGGGGTGCGCACGCTGGCGATGGTGCCGCCGGTGGTGATAAAGAGGATCTTTTTCTTGTTCATGGCTGCCTCCCTTAGATGGATCACGACCAGTATAGCACAAAACCTTCCCCCGGGAAATGCCCGGCTTGCTTTTTAGAAAAGGATGGGGTATCATGAAGAACAGATAGGAAGCTCGCCGCATGGCCCAGAGGGCCAGGGAGGGTGTTTCGACTCCCCCTCCCTAGGCCCTCTGGACTCCCTACCCACCCGCAGCGACCAGGGCGGAGCCCTGGACCCAAAAGAAGAAGGGCGCTCTGGACGTCTGCCTGAAAAAATGCCATCACTCGCTTTGCTCGCGCATTTTTTCCGGGCGGCATCCGCCCGGCGCGCCGGTTACATATGCGCCCGCTGCGCGGGCGCCCGAAGGAGACGTTATGAATCGAACCAACAAAAAACGCAAACTTCCCTCTCTTGCCACAGTGCTGACCCTGGTCCTGATGCTGGCCGCAGGGTTTGGGGTGGGGTGGCTGGTTGCCTGGCAGATGGACCGGGCCGGCCTGCCCGGCTGGCAGATGGTGGTGCTTTTGCTGGCGGCCGTCTATCTGGGGATGCTGGTGCAGATCGTCCTGCACGAGGGCGGGCACCTGGCGGCGGGGCTCGCCACCGGGTACGGCTTTGTATCCTTCCGCATCGGCAGCATCATGCTGCTGAAAAAGGACGGCAGGCTGCAGTTCTGCCGCTACCAGCTGGCGGGCACCGGGGGGCAGTGCCTGCTGGCCCCGCCCCCCTGGCGGGAGGAGGGCTTCCCTTCCCTGCTGTACAATCTGGGCGGGCCGCTGGCCAACCTTCTGTCGGCGACCCTCTGCGGGCTGGGGGCATGGCTATGCTGGCAGAAAGCGCCTCTGGCCGCCGGGCTTTGGGGGGTCTGGGCAATGCTGGGGCTGTACCTGGGCCTTGTCAACGGCATCCCGCTGAAGATCCAGGGGATGCCCAACGACGGCTACAACGCCCTCTGCCTGCGGGGGGACAAAGCCGCCCAGCGGGCCATCTGGGCCCAGCTGGCCATCAACGCGGCCCAGATCGAGGGCCGGCGTCTGAAGGACCTGCCCGCCGAATGGTTCGAGCTGCCGGACAACGCCGGCCCCGACGACCCCCTGAAAGGGGCGGTGTGGGTCTGCCGCTACAGTCGCCTGTTGGACGAAGGGCGGTATGAGGACGCCGCCGCCCTCCGGGCCAGGCTGCTGGGGAGCGGGGCCCGGCTGGCGGCGGTCCACCGGTATTCCCTCGAGGTGGATCAGGCGTTTTTCCAGCTGACGGAGGGCCAGACCGAGGCCGGCCTGGCCGCCCTGCAGGAAAAACAGCTGCGGGCCTTCCTCAAGCAGATGAAGTCGCATCCCGGCATGGCGCTGGTCCTCTACGGGGAGGCGCTGGCCGCCGGCAAAACGGAGGAAGCCGCCCGGCGGCGCAGAGCCCTAGACAAAATGCTGGCGGCCTGGCCCTACGCCGGCGACGCCGCGTCGGTCCGGGAGCTGCTGGCCTGGGCCGAGCCGAAGCTTTGTAAGCCGGTCACGGAATCCGGCGCCGAAATGTGAGATACTATATAGCGTGTCGAAAACGACACGCTTTAGGGGGAACCCATTTCTGCGCGCAGTCGCGCGACAGAAATCCTTTCCCCCTAATATCCCCCTTTTAGACAAAATTTAGCGCCGAACCGCGCACTCGGCCTTGCGGCCTCGCACACTCCCGGCGCTAAATTTCCCTGTATGTGTCCCGTCCATCCGCACATGTCGGCTGGACAGGACTTTTTCGACAGTCTGAAGATAAAAACGACGCGGGAGGAAAGCGCTATGGCAAATGTTGTAATCATCGGTTCGGGGCCGGCGGGAGTGTCCGCCGCCCTGTATACGGCGCGGGCCGGCATCGACACCACCGTCCTGACCCGTGGGTCCGGCGCTTTGGCCCGGGCCGAGGGCATCGAGAACTATTACGGCGTGCCGGGGCCCGTCTCGGGGGCCGAGCTGGAGCGCCGCGGCATCGAAGGGGCCAAGGCCGTGGGAGTCAAGTTCGTGGAGGCGGAGGCCGTGGGCCTAACCTTCACCGACAAGCTGACGGTGGAAACGCTGTCCGGGGACTGGCCCGCCGACGCGGTCATCCTGGCCACCGGCGCGTCCCGCACCGCGCCCCCCATCCCTGGCCTCAAGGCGCTGGAAGGCCACGGCGTGGGCTACTGCGCCACCTGCGACGCCTTCTTCTACCGGGGCAAGGATGTGGCCGTCATGGGCAGCGGCGAGTATGCTCTGCACGAGGCTTCCGCCCTGCTGCCCCTGGCCAAAAGCGTCACCCTGCTCACCGGCGGCGCGCCGCTGACCGCCAGTTTCCCTCCTGAGATCGCCGTGCGCACCGAAAAGGTGGAGGCCATCCTGGGCGAGGAGGCCGGTAAAGTGACCGGCGTCCGGCTGGCCGGCGGCGAGGAGCTGGCCCTGGACGGCGTGTTCGTGGCCCTGGGCGTGGCGGGCAGCACCGCCCTGGCCCGCAAGATGGGCGCCGAGGTGGACGGCAACCGGATCGTGGTGGACGAGCACATGATGACCACCATCCCCGGCCTGTTCGCCGCGGGCGACTGCACCGGCGGCCTGCTCCAGGTGGCCAAAGCGGTGTACGAGGGGGCCATGGCCGGCAACGAGGCCGCCAAGGCCCTGCGGAAGGGCGGTTTTTATGGAGCGTAAAGAGGCGGCGGACAAACGGTGCCTGGCCTGCAGCTTCCCCTTCTGGGACAAGCTGACCGAGGCCCAGCAGGACTACCTGTGCCGGTTCGCCCGGCCGGTCCACTATGACAAGGGGGCCCATGTCCACAGCCCTACCGAGAACTGCGTGGGCATTTTGCTGCTGCGCGCAGGCCAGCTGCGGGCCTACCTGCTCAGCGAGGACGGCCGGGACGTCACCCTCTACCGCCTGTTTGCAGGGGATGTGTGCATCCTGTCGGCCTCCTGCGTGCTGGACGCCGTCACCTTCGACGTCCACATCGACGCCGAGGAACCGGTGGAAGCCTACTGCATCGGCGCGGGCGCCTTCAAGCGGGTGATGGACGAGAACATCTACGTCCGCTGCTACGCCTACCAGATGACCGCCGAGAGCTATTCCGAGACCATGTGGGCCATGCAGCAGATCCTGTTCATGAGCGCCGACCGGCGGCTGGCCATCTTCCTCACCGACGAGCTGGCCAAGACCGGCGGCGCCGACCTGCACATGACCCACGACCAGATCGCCCGCTATATGGGTTCGGCCCGGGAGGTGGTCAGCCGGATGCTGAAATACTTCGCCGAGGAAGGGCTGGTCAAACTGTGGCGCGGCGGCCTGACCGTCCTGGACAAGCCCCGCCTGCAAAAGCTGGCCCGCGGCGAGACCGCCGGCCGCGGACGGAAACGGTAATATACAAGATTCTCAATCAATCGCCGGCCCCCTAAAGAAGCCTGCAAGGCTTTTGGGGGCCGGTTTTGCTGTGCGTTTCCGGGCAGGAGGGCGCAGATGCCGTCTGTCGTCCCTCCGGGACCGGCTGTGCGGAAATCGTTGAAAGGCCGTGGAGATTCCCTTATACTGGGGACGAAAGGAGGAAGCCCATATGCAGGTAGAAATCAAAATCGATCCGTCCTGCGCAGAACCGAAAGTGGTCGTATGGACCGCAGCGGTGACGGAGCAGATCACACAGCTGGTCAGCCGCTTGCAGGAAGGGCCGGCACAGATCCTGACGGGGAGCCGGGACGGACAGCTCGAAATCCTGCCGCCGGATAAGATCGTCCGCATCTACGCGGCCGGAGGCAGGGTGTATGCGGCCACCGCGCAGGGGGAATATCTTTTGCGGCTGCGCCTGTACGAGCTGGAAGGCCGGTTGGACCCGCGGCGCTTTATACGCATTTCCCATTCGGAAATCGTCAATCTGGATCAGATCCAATGCTTTGACCTGAACCTGGCGGGGACCATCTGCATCCGCCTGGCGGATGGAAATACGGCGTATGTTTCCCGCCGCTATGTATCCAAGATCAAACAGATTCTGGGGGTGTAACGATGAAAAAGAAGATCTTGCAGCGCGCTTTGCTGGGCGCGCCCATGGGCCTGGCGATCAGCTACTTTGTGACCGTTGTGGTCTCGCTTGGGTGGGGCGGCGGCTCTTACCTTGCCTGTATGCCCGGGCTCGTGCTTTGGGCCGGCAGTGAAAGCCGCGCCGTTGCCGTCCAGGCGCTCACAGCCTGTCTAGTGGGGGCCGGCTTTGCGGGCAGCTCGGTCGTCTGGGAGATGGAGCGCTGGAGCCTGGCACGGCAGACCGGCGTTTATTTCCTCTTGCTCTCCCTGTTCATGCTGCCGGCCGCTTATGCCATGCGCTGGATGGAGCACAGCCTGGCAGGCTTTGCGCGGTATTTTGGCGTATTTGCCCTGCTGTTCGTCCTCATCTGGGCTGCCGGGCTGTTGGCCGGCCGGTACAGCGTCCGCCGGCTGAATGCCCGCCTGGCACAGCGGCAGGCATCCGGGCCAAAGGGATGAAGCGGATACTTCTCGCCGCCCAAAACAAAAACACCCACCGTGTATGAACCGCTCCAGTAAAAGTAGACAGTGAAAAAAGAAGGCCTCCTGTGGTAGAAT
>ERZ1090864.729-NODE-731-length-17193-cov-11.051698_pt1 | contig 17193 bp, 14 predicted proteins | sample MGYA00478479_ERZ1090864 | MGnify/ENA primary metagenome ERZ1090864 (study PRJEB33644, sample SAMEA5815743) | chicken gut metagenome | biome: Chicken; feature: Gastrointestinal Tract; material: Caecum | place: Ireland | collected 2019-01-01 | study: A study of the...
AGGAGTGCTGCCGCCCCGCACTATTATCAGAGAGGGGGAATTTCCATGACCGAACCGCAAAGGCGGCTTTCCCCCACTTTCCACGGAAGAATAACCACGGCGAGAAACATCCCGTTCTCATCAGCAGCCGGCAGGAATATGCGCCGGCCCTCTGCGAGATGCTGCTGTGGAGTTCGCTGCTCTGGCACATCCGCGGCCAAAAAGAGCCGGGAACCGGGTTTGCCCGCCGCAAGAAAGACCTGCACATCTGTGACGGCTGCTCACTGGCATACCACTGCACCCGCCTGGAACGCCTCGGCTTTCCGCGCCGGGGTCCCAGAAAGAGCAGGGGATGAAAAAACTCAGAGCAAAATTTCCCGCTGTGTGCACGGCCAGTCGGCTGTGTGGTAAGGCACCACCCGAGCAAAGCGGTTGCGCCGTTGCAGGGCAATGCGTTCCTGGTCAGAGCAGTGGACCGGTATCCGCACAAACTGTGCCTTGCCTTGGCGGCAAAGGGTATCGGCGCCGGAATGTGCTTCCACCGCGCCGGTCAGGATCACGCCGCCCGTCTTCGCAAACGCTTCCGCCAGTGCAAAGGCGCCCGGTGTGCGCAGCTGCGGTCCGCTGAAAAAGCAAAATCCGTTTTGAGGCGGTTCATGATCCAGCAAATTCAAAGAAACGGACTGCAAACAAAATCGCGCTTGCGGCCGAACCCAATAAAGGTCCTGCGCCAACGCGGTGGTCTGCGTGCAAAAGTGTGCATCGGCGTACAAGGGCTGCTCAGGCCAGCGGGCGTGCAGCAATGCAAGCAATTCCTGCCCCCGCCCATATTTCGGCACCGGGAACAGCACCGGCTGTCCCGCCTCGACAAATGGCTGTACAGCCGAAAGGAAATCCTGTCGCATCGCCGCATCGCTGCGCGGTTCCGGGCCGTAAGCACTATCCAGCACGGCCAGGTCAGCTGCCCGGCCGCACACCGGATCCACGGCATATATAGGGCTGTGCTCGGTATAATCGCCGCTGAAAAGCAGCTGACGCCCCGGCAGCCCGGCCAGCGAAAATGCATACCATACGCTGCCCGCACAGTGCCCCGACCGTCCCCAGCACAATGCCAGCCCTGCAGGCGACGCGAAAGTTTCGAGCGTTTGCGCAGGCAGGGGCAGTTTGCCGAGCTGTTCCAGTGTGGGGCGGGCAGCCACCACCGTGGCGGTGCAACCAAGCCCGGCCAGCCACTCCAGCGCGCCGGTGTGGTCGGCGTGGGAGTGGGTCAAAAACACATAGCGCAAAGAGCGGACCTGGGTTTCGGTCAGTACCGGATACGGCTGCTGTGCCCCGGCCATCACGCCGCAGTCCACCAAAAAGGTGAGGGAGTCCGCCTCTACCAGAAAGCAGTTGCGGCCGTGCTCTCCCACGCCGCCGGCAAATGTCACCCGCATCAGGACGCCTTCTTTCGGCCGGTGACGGCGTTGAGGATCAGCAGTGTCGTGGTGGTGATGCCCACACAGAGCACCGCCATCGCCATACCCAGGGACACGCTGCCCTGCTCGAACTCCCGGTTGATGTAGGTGGAGACCACCAGTACGTTGGGCGGCGCGATCAGACTGGCCGTGACCAGTTCCCGGAATGCGATGATGAAAATCATCATCCAACCCGTCAGGATGCCGGGGGCGATCATGGGCAGCGTAATGCGCCGGAACACATACCAGGGACTGCCGCCAAAAGTACGTCCTGCCTGGATCAGGCTGTCGTTGATCTGGGTAAAGGCTGAAGTCACATACTGGACGGTATAAGGCAGATAAAGCACCACATAGGCCAGCACCATGATGCCCATGGTGTTGTACAGCGGCAGCACGTCGTAGACGGTATTCCAAAACAGCATGATGCCGATGACCAGAACAATGGCGGGCAGCATCTCCGGCAGCATACTGACGCCCTCGACGGCCTTTGCCAGCCGTCCTTTGCCGCGGCGCACCGCCATGACCACGGCCGTGCCCAGCACCGAACAGATACAGGCGGAGGCAATGGCCAGGAAGATGCTGTTGCCTATGGCGCCCAGGCTGCGGTCGGTGGTGAACAGCTCAGCGTAATGCTCCAGGGTAAAGTTTCCTGGGGCCAGGCCGTACCCCCGCAGCTTGATAAGCGAGCTGGCAATGATGGAGAAGTACGGGATGCCGATGGATACCACCAGCACCAGGCCGACCCAGGCCCAGGCGGCCGCCAGGCCGCCGCCGGACAAATGCGTCTGCGCCGGGCGGCTGCCCTTGCCGCTGACCAGCCGGTAGGAGGTGCGGTTGGTGATATAGTTCTGCGCCAGCCACATGACCATGCAGATCAAAATCAATACCGAAGACAGGCTGGCCGATTTGCCGAAATCCACCGGCGCGGTGGTGGAATAGCGGTGGATGTCGGTGGTAAAGACATAGAAGCCAATGCGCCGCCCCAGCGTGTAGGGGGTGCCGTACTCGGACAGAGTCTTGACAAAGACCAGCAGCGCCGCAATGGCGTAGTTGCCCGTAAGCAGCGGGGCAAAAATCTTGCGCAGCCGCAGCCCGAACCCGGCGCCGAAGACCGCGCCGCTCTCCTCCAGACTGGCAGGGATGTTAAGGATGGCGTTTTTCAAAATCGTCATCATGAAGGGGAACACGTTCAACGTCATGACCAGCACCAGGCCGCCGAAGGAGAAGAAGGATTCCGAGATGCGGCCGGTGAAAGGGAACAACTGCTGGAACAGCCCGCGCCGCTGCATAAACAGGATCCAGCCCATAGAGGCGATGTAGGGCGGAGTCATGAAGGGTACCATAAAAACAATGTCCAGCCACTTGTGTTTGCCCAGCTGGCTGCGGGCCAGCAGATAGGCGGTGGGGGCGGCAATGACGGTGGACAACAGCACCACACAGACGCCCAGAATCAGGGAATTCCAGATGGTTTGCAGGTTTTCAGGATCGGCAATGATCGTCCAGGCCCGATACAGATCGAGGCGGCCATCGATGATGACCGCCTCGGCAAATACCGAAACCAGCGGGCAGACGATCAAAAACGCCAGGACGAGCAGCAGCACCCACAAAATGGGACGGATGCTCCGGGTTGATGACTGTCGCATACTTCCTCCGGTTTTACAGGATGTATTTGGTTTACTGGCAGATCTCGTTCAGGTTTGCCGCAGTCTCGTCGGCCACAGGCACCATGGCGTCCCAATCGGTGGGAAGCTGCGGAATGTCAGAGACATTGGTGCGGTTGGTGCACTGGATGTCGGTGCGGCCGGGCAGCAGGTAGGCGTCGGCCACCAGCTGCTGGGCCTCGTCACTGAACAGGAAATCCACGAACGCTTTGGCGTTGTCCATATCCGGCGCGGTCTTCATGATCATGGCCGGGCGGGGGTTGATGACGGTGCCGCTGGCCGGGTAGTAAATGTTGATAGGCTCACCGTCATTGATGGAGGAGTAGGCGTTGTAGTCCACGCCGGCGATCAGGATGCCCTTTTCACCGGTGGTGACAGCCTCCAGCGCGGCAGCGTTGGCGCCGGGCACGGTCAGGCCGTTGTCCGCCCAGGACTGGATGATGTCCTGCCCGTTGTCCAGCCCGGTGACCAGGCCCGCCAAAAAGTCCTTGCAGGCGCCGGATTTTTCGGGATCGGGGATGGCGATGTCATCGGCGTATTGGCTGTCGGCCAGGTCGGCCCAGTCGGCATTCAGCTCCGGATAGATGGTGGTGTTGTAGATGACGCCCACAGCAGAAGCACTGTAGCCGAACAGCATACTGTCCTCGTCGATCCAGCCATCCTGGATCTTGTCGGCATTGGCGGGGGTGTAGCTGATGATCTGGTCATCCGCTTTCATGGACAGGCCGTCCGACCAGGAAGCCAGAATGACCACGTCGGCCACAGGGTTGGCGGCTTCGGTCTCCAGGCGGGCCAGGATCTCGCCGGTGGTGCCCTGGAACTGCTCGACCTCGATGCCGGTCTGCTCGGTAAAGGCGGCGGCCAGCTTGTCGGCCAGGCCCGCCGGGCTGGGCATATAGACGGTCACCTTGCCGGAACCGGCAGCGGACGTCTCGGAAGAAGACTCCTCCGTGGCATCGCCGGAAGTCTCCGAGGAAGCGGGCGCGGTGCTTTCGCTGGCAGCAGAGCTGCTCTCGGAAGTGGCCTGGCCGCCGCAGGCCGCCAGGCTCAGGGTCAGGCAGCCGGCCGTCAGCAGGGCGGCTGCGCGTTTCATCGTCTGTTTTTTCATGTTCCCTTCACTCCTCTGATATTGTGATGATCTGATTCGGATCTATGTAAACTGAAAGTGTCTCGCCGGCGGCCGCTTTGCGGCCGCAGTGAAGCATCCAGGTCACATCGGGCTGGAAGGCAAGCTGCATCTCATAGCAGTCGCCCAGGTACTGCACGCTCTGCACCGGAAGCTGATATTCGGTATAGCCGGGGACCGGGTCGATGGTCATGGCCTCGGGCCGGAACAGATGGGCGGCGTCCATCCAGTTGGATTTGCCAATGAAATGGGCCACAAAGCGGGTGGCAGGGTGGTGGTAGATCTCCTCCGGCGTGTCATATTGCTGGACCACGCCGCCGTTGAGAATGGCGATCTTATCGCTCATGCTCATGGCTTCGGTCTGGTCGTGGGTGACAAACACCGCAGTGAAACCCAAGCGGGAGACAAGGTCCTTCAGCTCGTGGCGCATCTCTTCCCGCAGCAGGGCGTCCAGTGCCGAGAGCGGCTCGTCAAACAAAATGCAGCTGGGCTGGATGACGATGGCACGGGCAAAGGCCACGCGCTGCTGCTGACCGCCGGAAAGCTGGTGAGGATACCGCTGGGCCAAATCCTCCAGGTGGACGCTGCTCAGTGCCTCCATCACCTTTTCTTTCAGGTTCTCGGTACGGTTCTGGGCGCGCAGACCAAAGGCCACGTTCTCAAACACCGTCATGTGCGGCCACAGCGCAAAATCCTGAAAGACAAACCCCAGCCCCCGCTTTTCCGGCGGGGTATCAATTTTCTTTTCCTTTGCAAACACACAGTGGTCATCAAACCAGATCTCCCCGCTGTCAGGGGTTTCCAGGCCGGCGATCATCCGCAGCAGCGTCGTTTTACCGCAGCCGGAGGAACCCAGCAAAGTGGTAAAACTGCCGCTCTCAATTGTCAGCGTAGTGGGCGCAATGACCTGTTTGCCGCCAAAGGATTTGGTGATATTGGTCAATCGAATCTCCATAAACTTCCTCACTTCATCCTCGATTTGGAACTTTATCTTATACCTTCTCCCTCCGTCTTGTCGTTCATGATCCTGTCATGTTTGTGTAAAGTTTTTGAAACGGCGTGCCGTCACACAGATCGGGTGACCGCAGGGCAACGCTATTTCTATTGTACCTTGCAGCCTGTTCCATTTGGGCCTGCGCATGTTTCTTTTCTTCCGTGCTTATCTTTGCGTTCCTTTCCGAGAAGAAAAAAGCCGGACCTGTAAAGCATATCGGATTTTCATTCCATGATACCGCCGATGTGCTGGACGGCATTTTGACCGAACACCCCGAAGTTGATTTTGTCCAGATACAACTGAATTATCTTGACTGGGAAAACGATACGATCCAATCCCGTAAATGCTATGAAACTGCAAAAAGGCATGGGAAACCCGTGATCGTTATGGAGCCGGTCAAGGGCGGGACGCTTGCCGATCTCCCGCAGGAAGCGGAAAATCTGTTCCGCACCTACCGCCCGGATCTGTCTGTCGCTTTATGGGCAATCCGATTTGCGGCAAGCCATGAAAATGTGATGTTGGTTTTAAGCGGCATGAGCGATTTGGAACAGGTCAAAGACAATGTGTCCTATATGGAAAACTTCGCTCCATTTACAGAGGAAGAATATGCGCTGGTTCAAAAAGCGGCAGATATGATCAATGGCAGTATTGCCATACCCTGTACGGGATGCGCCTATTGTATCAACAAGTGCCCGAAAAACATAGCCATTCCAAAATACTTTGCCCTTTACAATGCGGATATGCGGGAGTTGGAAACAAAGGCGTGGACTGCACAAACAATGTTATATAGCCATTTTTCGGAACAGTTTGGAAAGGCCAGCGACTGTATCGGGTGCGGACAATGCGAAACCATGTGCCCGCAGCACATCCATATCCGAGAATGGCTGAAAAAAGTTGCCGCGAGGTTCGAGGGGACTTTGTAACAACAATTGAACGAGAGTATAAAAGCGAATGGGAACTCCGCCCTGTCTGCAAGAGTAAAACTCGTTTGAAACTTAGAGAAGATACGGCGTTTGAAAACTTCCCGCTATTCTGCCGAAGTGTAAGCAGGAAACGCTAATCGCGTGACGCACATGAAGATGTTTGTAACGGGGCATACGGGTCGTCCCCGTGCGCCCGTAATTCCATTGCACTGTACGAGGAAATACGACATTTGCCAATTATCACATCCCCCCGGGGGGCTTCCCAAATTTGTGTGACATGGTATAATTTTTTTGCTTTCAGAAACAAAAAAGAGTGTCCGCACGCAGCGGCATTGGTGACCAGAAGGCCGCCCATAGCTTTTACACTGCTATAAGGGCGGTATAAACTGCTGGATAAAGCTGAAGCAGGAACAACACAGGCAGAAGTCTGCTGTATGCACACAGAAGTGCAGCGGCAGGCTTTTTCTTTTTCTGAAAAGTGAAAGCACGTTCGTACTTTATGGGGAGAAAAGCGCATGCAGAAGGTGGAAACAAAATACAAAACACGTTTTGATATTTATGAAAGACGTTCTCCGTCCACCCCAGCGCCCCCGCCCCAGATGGGATGCTGAGCTGCTGGCCTTGGCAGGCTTTCCTCACATCACAATCGATCCATACGTATGGCAGAGAACCTACCGGGAAAAGGATGAATTTTATGATCCCGCACCGGGATTCGCCATTGCGGCAACGGCGTAGGAAGGAAAATATATGAACCGACTGCAAAATTATACAGATAAAAATATCGCGTATTGGACAAAACGGGCTCCCGGCTATTCCGATGTGAACCGGGAGGAACTCCGCACAGCACAGCGAAAGGTCTGGAGCCAGGCATTGGATACCCGAATCCGGCTTCACTTTGAAGGAAAAAGCCGAAATAATATCCATGTTCTGGATGTGGGAACCGGCCCCGGCTTTTTTGCCATTATTCTGACGGAACTGGGTTACCGTGTCACCGCAGTGGACTATACCAGTGCCATGCTGGAGCGGGCGAGGAGAAATGCCGGCAGCCTGGCGGAGAAAATCTGTTTTCAGCAGATGAATGCGGAAGAGCTGTCTTTTCCCGACGGCAGCTTTGATGTTATCGTATCCCGCAACCTGACATGGAACCTTTCAAAGCCGGAACAAGCCTACGCACAGTGGGTCAGGGTGCTGAAGCAGGGCGGCCTGCTGCTGAATTTTGACGCCAACTGGTATCGCTATCTTTATGATGCCCAGGCGGAAACAGGGCATCATTCTGACCGGGAGAATGTGCGTGCGGCCGGGGCGGCGGACGATACCGCGGGGACGGACGTTGCCGCCATGGAGGCGATCGCCCGGCAGGCTCCGCTTTCCAGGTGCCGCCGCCCCCAGTGGGATCAGGATATCCTTGGCCGCCTTGGCATGAAGGTATCCGCGGATACAGAGGTCTGGAAACAGGTGTGGACGAGGGATGAGTGGATCAACAATGCCTCCACACCCATGTTCCTGATTACAGCTTCCAGAACCGCATGAGGGGGGAGCGACTTTGAAAAAATATGTATTTCGCCGGCTTTTACAGTTGATCCCCATTCTGCTGATCATAACCTTCCTTTCCTTTGGTATGATGCGGCTGGCAGGAAGCGATGCTGTACTCCAAAAAATGGAAAATACCGGAATGGTTGTTTCACAGGAAACGATTGACGCCGCCCGAGCGGAACTGGGACTGGACAAGCCCTTCCTGACCCAATATTTTGTATGGTTGGGAAATTTGCTGCGGGGGGATATGGGAACCAGCTACATTTCCGGGCAGGAGGTTTTCGGGACCTTTGTTTCAAAGCTTCCCGCCACACTGCTTTTGACGGCCGTCTCTATCCTGCTGACCATCGTGATCTCCGTTCCGCTGGGCGTACTGGCCGCCGTAAAACAGAACCGCCTGACGGATCACCTGATTCGAACAGCCAGTTTTCTGGGAAACAGCATGCCAAACTTTTTTGTCGGTCTGCTGCTGATGTATTTTTTCGCGATCCGATTGGGCTGGTTTCCCGTTATTTCCCGTGAGGTAACCTTACAGAACGTGATCCTTCCGGCTATGACATTGGCCATTGCCATGTCCGCCAAATATCTGCGGCAGGTACGGGCGACGGTTCTGGATGAACTCAGCAAGGATTATGTAATGGGAGCAAAAGCGCGCGGCATTCGTTTTTCCGTAACACTGACAAAAAGCGTTCTCCGGGCCTGCCTGGTGACGATCCTTACGCTATTGACGCTCTCCATTGGAAGTCTGTTGGGCGGTACTGCTATTGTGGAGTCTATTTTTATGTGGGATGGCGTTGGCAAACTTGCGGTGGATGCCATCAACATGCGGGACTATCCAATGATCCAGGCGTATGTAATGTGGATGGCAATCATTTATGTTTGCGTAAATCTCATTACGGATTTGTCCTATCGGGTGCTTGACCCGCGGATCCGTCTGGGGGGTGAGAACGCATGACAGCTTCTGTTTCTGTGCGGCACCAGAAAATCCGAAAGGATCATACGAAGAAGAGGCTGTTCTTCTTCCTTCTGCTGACGGCCCTGCTGATGCTTGTGGTGATTTTTGCGGAACAGATTTGCCCCTACGATCCAAATGCGCAGATTTTCACCTCGCTTGAGCCGCCCAGCGCGGCACATCCCGCCGGGACGGATCGTTTCGGCCGGGATATGCTTTCCCGGATCCTGGTCGGCCTGCAGACCAGTGTGGTCTCCACATTAACTTTGGTGGTCATCATCACCGTGGTGGGAACAGTCGTTGGTGTTTTGTGCGGCCATCTGGGCGGTGTCGTTGATTCGCTTATGATGCGGGTATCTGACGTATGCCTGGCTTTTCCAGGGCTGGTATTTGCGCTGGCGATTGCGGCATTGCTGAACGGGGGGCTGCAAAATGCGATTATCGCGCTGGCTGTCATCAGCTGGCCGAAATACGCCCGGATTGCCCGCAGCCAGACGCTGACGCTGGAAAACACGGACTACACAGCGGCGGCCCGGCTGGCAGGAGATACTTCGGCACAGATCATTCTGCGCCATATCCTGCCCAACAGTGCGGGACCTATTCTTGTAACTGCTATGCTGGACATCGGCACAATGATGATGGAATTGGCCGGATTAAGCTTCCTTGGATTGGGCGCGATGCCCCCCACCGCGGAATTGGGCAATATGATGAGCGGCGGGCGAAGTATGCTTCAGACGTATCCATGGGTCATTATCGGGCCGGGGATCGCCATTTTTGTGGCAGTGGTCATTTTTAATCTGTTGGGCGATACGGTTCGAGATCATCTTGATCCCCGCAACGGCCGCACGCAATAAAGCACGAATCATGAAAAGGAGCAACCTCGATGAATCCCCTAAAAACTCTGTTGGCAATGTTTATGGTGGCGTCCCTTTCGCTTGGACTCCTGTCCGGCTGTTCCTCGAATGAGACGGTATCCGGCGATGATGGCTCCGGGACAACATTCGTATTTGGCGATACCACTTTCAATGCAGAAAATGAAGAGCCGGATGTAAACCCCCATAACACGTACTCCGGCTGGGCCTGCATCCGTTACGGCATCGGCGAAACGCTGTTCCGTTATTCGGATTCCATGGAAATCGAACCCTGGCTTGCTACTGACTATGAGCTGGTAGACGAGCTGACCTGGAGGATCACCCTTCGTGACGGGGTGACGTTCTCCAGCGGACGCGCGATGGACGGCGAAGCGGTGAAAGAGTGCCTGGAACATCTGATCGAGGTTCATGACCGGGCCCGCGGCGACTTGCTGATCGATTCCATTTCAGCAGACGGTCAGACGGTGACGATCACTACTACGGAGCCCCGGCCTACCCTGCTGAATTATCTCAGCGATCCCTATGGCTGCATCATCGACATGGAAGCAGGCATCACAGAGGACGGCATCGTTTCCGGAACCGGTCCTTACATCGCCACTTCTTTGGCTACCGGCGAGGAACTGAATCTGGTAAAAAATGAAAACTACTGGGATGGAGAACCCGGCTTTGACAATGTAACGGTATTGACAATTTCAGATGGCGATACACTTACCATGGCCCTTCAGTCTGGCGAGATCGACGGCGCTTACGGTATGCCCTACGCCAGCTATCCCCTGTTCCAGAACGAGGACTATACCTTCTCCAGCTGTGCTACCAGCCGGGCCTTTTTTGCACACATGAACTTTGAAAGTGAAATCATTCAGGACGATGCCGTGCGTCAGGCCATTGCCATGGGAATTGATAAGGAGCGGTTCGTAGATGATCTGCTTGACGGAAACGGTTATCCTGCCGTGGGCGTTTACCCGGATAACTTTTCCTTTGGCGGGGATGCGGTAACCGCAAAAGAATATGACCCTGACGGAGCCAGAGCAGTCCTTGAGGAAGCCGGATGGGTAGATACGGATGGCGACGGGATCCGGGAAAAAGGCGGACAAACATTGACCATCCGCTGGCTTACCTATCCCAGCCGCCAGGAACTCCCCCTGCTTGCAGAATCCGTCCAGGCGACTCTCGGCGATATTGGGTTTGATGTCATCATCAACAGTACGGCAGACCATAACAGGATCCGGGCAGATCCAACGGCATGGGATGTATACGCAAGTGCGATGGTTACCGCCCCCACCGGTGATCCCGCATACTTTTTCTCCACCCACTGCCTGGACAGCTCCGTGGTGAATAACGGCCATTACCATAACGACGAGCTGGAAAGCCTGGCGGCTGAACTGGACCAAACCTTTGATACTGACAGAAGAGCCGAACTGGCGGTGGAAATGCAGCAGATCCTCCTGGATGACGATGCGTTTGTGTTCTGCTCTCACCTGCAAATGAGCATGATTTCGCATTCCGATGTGACTGGACTGGTTGCGCATCCCTGTGATTTCTATGAAATAACAGTGGATTTACGCCCTGTTGAATAAGGAAGATCCCTTGGGAGAGGAGGACGCCGTGTGGAACCCTTGCTAACCTATCGATCGGTGGAGGTCAGCTTTAACGGACGAGCGGTTACTCACGATGTGAGCTTTACGCTTCATGCCGGAGAGATCCTTGGTATTGTGGGGGAATCAGGCAGCGGAAAGAGTACGCTGCTGAAAGCTGCCATGGGCCTGCTGGGAAACGGCGGCCTTGTAACGAAAGGCGATATCTGGTTCAAAGGCAAAGACCTGCCGGATCTGCCGGAAAAAGAACTTCAAAAGATCTGCGGCGCCGGAATTGGCATAATCTTCCAGGATGCCGGTGCTTCCCTTTGTCCCATCCGTACGATCGGGGAACAGATTTATGAAAGTATGTCGGCCCACATGGAGATCACCAGATCTCAGGCCAGGGAAAAGGCGCTGGCGCTGTTTGAAAAGCTCCAATTCAAAGATGGGCAGCGGATCTGGAACAGCTACCCCTTTGAATTGTCCGGCGGAATGAATCAGCGAGCCGGCATTGCCATTGCCATGCTGATGGAACCGCCTGTGCTGCTGGCAGATGAACCTACCAGCGCGCTGGATGTGGCTGTACAAAAACAGGTGATAGAAGAAATGCTGCATTTGCGTGAACTGTTTGGGACTGCAATTATTCTGGTTACCCATGACATCGGCGTTGTGTCTGCCATGGCAGATACGGTCCTGGTGTTAAAGGATGGACGGATCATGGAGTTCGGAACGGCACAGCAAGTCCTGCATGAACCGCGGGATGCTTACACCCGTAAGCTGCTGGCGGCGGTGCCGAAGCTGCGGAGGGCATAAAGGATGGGGGTTCTGTTAAAAATAGAAGGGCTGACAAAGACTTTTTCAAAGGAAAACAAAACAGAGTATGCGGCAGTGGACCATGTCAGTTTTCAGATTGATGATGGCGAAACCGTGGGGCTGGTGGGCGAGTCAGGCTGCGGAAAGAGCACACTGGCGAAACTGATCACCCGGCTGATGGAACCTACTGCCGGAACGATCCACCTGAACGGAAAAGAGATCACGAAATCCAAAGGGAAGGAACTGCGGGAAGCATACCGGCAGGTGCAGATGGTATTTCAATCTCCTGCAGGTTCATTTGACCCGCGCAAAACCATAGGATATGGCATCAGTGAAAGTATGCGAAACAGCGGGATGCCGAAGGCAGAGAGGAGACGGCGCACAGAAGAACTTCTGGAGCAATGCGGGCTTTCACCAGAGTATGCGGGACGCTATCCTTACGAGATTAGCGGCGGCCAGTGCCAGCGGGCGGCTCTTGCCCGCGCACTGGCGATCAGGCCGAAACTGCTGATCTGTGACGAGGCCACCAGTGCTCTGGATGTTACAGTTCAGCAGCAGATTATGGAGCTGTTAAAATCTCTGAAGCAGGAGAACCAACTTTCTTTTCTGTTTATCTGCCATAATCTGGCATTGGTACAGTCTTTTTGCGACCGGGTGCTGGTGATGCACGAAGGAAAGATCGTGGAGGAAGGTACTCCGGAGCAGATCATTCAAACTCCGCGGTCTGCATATGCCAAACATTTCGTGGATGCTGCCTTTTAGCATAGGTTTCGAGAATTGTTTAATAACAAAGGAATTATACGAAAGGGTGATATCCTTCTTCTCCTTTTTCGGAACCGAACCAGCAAAAACGGACATTGTTCTTTTTCCTTTTGTCAAGAACAGTAAAGGTCTGCTGCAGAGGTAAACCTCTGCAGCAGACCTTCCTGATCAGTATCGTCTTGCCGGTCAGCCCTTGTCGGCGCCGGAGGTGATGCCTTCGACGTAGAATTTCTGCATGATGACAAAGAGGACCGAGATGGGGATGGATACCAGCACGCCGCCCGCGCAGAACAGCGCGAAGTAGTTGTTGACCAGCGTGCGGGACAGCATGTTGTACAGCCCGATGGCCACGGTCCAGTCGGAGCTGACGCCGGAGTTGAGGATCATCTTGGCCATGACGAAGTCGGTCCAGGGCATCATGAAGGAATTGATGATGGTGTAGACCAGGATCGGCCTGGACATCGGGATGACCACCTGGAAGAAGATGCGCGCTTCCGAAGCGCCGTCCAGCTTGGCGGCTTCCCGCAGCGAGACGGGCACCGTGTCGAAAAAGCCCTTGCAGATCAGGTAGCCCAGGCCCGAGGACCCGGCGTACACCATGATCAGGCCGGCGTAGGAGTTGGTCAGGTTCAGATACCGCAGCACGAAGTAGACGGCGATCATGGCCAGCACGCCGGGGAACAGGTTGACCGTGACCGACAGGTTCTGCAGCAACCGCCGGCTTTTGAACCGGCAGCAGCTGAAGGCGTAGGCCACCATCAGCACAAAGCAGGTGGAGATCACGCAGTTGAACACGGCCACAATAAAGGTGTTGGCGAACCACTGGGGGAACTGCGCCACGCTGTCGGGGTGGAACAGCACGTTGATGTAGTTGTCCAGCGTATAAGTCTCGGGGAAGAAGGTCGTGAAGTTGATGCCGCGGTAGCCGGAAAAGGAGGTGACCACCAGCCAGACGATCGGCACCAGCCATACCACAGACAGCGCGATCAGAATCAGGTGGCGGATCGTGCTGCGCACGCCGCGCTGGACCTTGCCCTGACGAAGCTGCTTTTGGGTATCGGTAGACATTGCCTGTGTCAAGAGAACGTCGCCTCCTTCTTGTTGATGAACCGGAAGCACACCACCGTGAACACGGCGCAGATGATGAACACCATGATGCCGATGACGGCGGCCATCTTGTAGTTGTACTGCTCCTGGGTCAGGCGGAACAGCCAGGTCACCAGCAGGTCCACTTCCTTGGCGCTGGAGGCTGCCATCGCCTGGTCGGTGGTGACATAGACATCCTGCGTCAGCAGATAGATGACGTTGAAGTTGTTGATGTTCTTGACAAAATCGGTGACCAGCGCCGGGCCCTGGACGCTGAGCAGGTAGGGCAGCTTGATGGAGAAGAACATCTGCACCGGGTTGGCGCCGTCAATGCGGGCGGCTTCCAGCATATCGCCGGGAATGTTCATCAGAACGCCGGTGGCGATCAGCATCTGGTAGGGCACGCCGACCCAGATGTTGATGAGGATGATCATGACCTGGGCCCAGCCGTTGCTGGTCAGGAAGGGGATGTGATCCATGCCGGGGCTGAGCAGCCCGATGTTGTGCAGGAAATCAGTGACGCCGATGTTGGACATCATCGTGTTGAAGATGCCGTTGTCGCCAAAGAAGTTGCGCACCAGCAGCAGGGTAACGAACTGGGGCACCGCGATGGTGATGACGAACAGGGTGCGCCACAGCTTGGGGAACCTGGTCTTTTTGTCGTTGATGAACATCGCCAGAAAGACGCCGCCAAAGAAGTTGGTAAAGGTGGCGAAGAACGCCCAGACCAGCGTCCAGACCAAAACCTTGCCAAAGGCGTAGCCGAAGGTCAGGGACAGGCTCTGCCCGCCGCCGAACAGGGTGAAGAAGTTGGACAGCCCCACCCAGGTGAACAGCGAGTTGGGCGGCATGTGCTGCTGGTCGTAGTTGGTAAAGGCCACCGCGATCAGGATGAACAGCGGCACGATGGTGAACACCACCACGCCCAGCACCGGCAGCGTCAGCAGCGTGACGTAGAATTTCTCGTTCAAGTACACGCGGATGTCCTGCCGGAAATTGTTGGTCTTTTTGCCCGCCTGGCGGATCTGCTGCAGCTGGTAGTTGGAGGCCACCACCGCCATGGCCGCGGCGATCAGCGCCACGATCACCACCAGAGCGATGACGCTCAAAAGCAGGATCGCAAAGGAGTTGTCGTAGTCATTGACCTCGTTTTTGAAGGTAGCCGGGTTGAACACCATCTCCATCTGGACGGTGCCCAGGGTGCCGAATTTCATCAGGTTGGGGATGCCCGCCACCCCCAGGTAGTAAAGCCCGAGCCCTTGCACCAGGGTGACCAGGACCGCCTTGATCAGCTGGCCGTGGCCGATATAGCCAAGCCCCCAGACAAAGAAGGACAGCTTGGTAAAAACATCCCCATGGACAAAGGCATGGCCGAATCTCTGCAGGAAGCCTGGCTCCCTGCCGTCCGTACGCAGCGGGGCTGTCAGCGTCATTTCCGCCACAGCGACCACTCCTTTCCGTTTGATTCGCTCACAATAAAACGGGCGCCGCCCGCGGGCGGTATGCCGCAGGCAGCGCCCGCTGATCTTTTACCGGTTCGTTTCAGCCGGGGTCACTGCGCCACTGCGGCGGTGATGCCGGCGACCGCATCGTCCACCAGCTGCTGGGTGGTCTTGCCCTGGGTCTCGCCGGAAGCCAGGATCTGGCCCAGGCTGGCGGCGGGGTCCCAATAGTTGGCGCCCACGCGCTGCAGGTCGGAGAAGTCGCTCTGGGCGGCCAGCGCGGCAATGGCGGGGGCAGCCTGCACCGCCTCGGAGGCGTTCACATTGATGTTGGAGGGGCCCAGCTGGCGGTCTTCAAACCGTTTCTGCTGGTTGGCCTCGTTGGTGATGTAGTCGGCCAGCATCATGGCCACGCCCACATTGGCGCTGTGGGGGTTGACGCCCACCAGCTTGTAGCCGGCGAAGGAGCCCATCTGGACCTGCTCGCCGTTCATCGTGTAGGTGGGCAGCTTGGTGGCGGCGTAGTTTTCGCCCCAGGTCTCCTGCGCGACCTTCGCGTTCCAGGTGCCGCTGACGGCGGCGCAGACGGTGCCGTTGGTGATGCCGGAAACGATGTCGGCGTCAGGCGCGCTGACAAAGGCGCTGTTGGACGCAATGTCCATGACGGCCTGGGCCACATCGGCGCCGGGCTCCTCGTTCCAGTTGCAGACGGTGTTGACCCCGTCGTCCGCCAGGGTGGCTTCCAGGCCGGCGCCGGCAAAGAAGCTGTAGATGTACCAGCCGTCGTTCAGCGTCATGTCAAAGGTGCGTCCGGCAGCCGCCGCGGCCGCCAGGATGCCGTCCACCGTCTGGGCGTCCTCGGCGCTGATCACGCTGCTGTCATAATACAGAAAGTAGCCGTTGTCCGCGGTCATGGGGTAGGCGTAGAGCTTGCCGTCCAGGCTGGCGGCCTCCACCGAGCCTTCCAGGTTGCGGCTCTTCACATCGTCCGCGTTCAGGGTGACTTCCTGCAGCGCGCCGGCCGCCACCAGCTCGTTGAGCTGGTCGTCGGCAAAGGCAAACACATCCGCCGCGGCGGTGGGGTCGGTCAGAATGTTGTCCTTGGCGTCCGCCTCAGAGCAGGCGCCGATGTTGATGGTGATGTTGCCCTTGTCGGCGTTCTCTGCAATGAAAGCGTCGGCCATCTCGCGCAGCATCGTCTGATCTTCCTCGGCGCCCCACATGGTCAGGGTAACGTCGCCCCAGCTGGCCGCCTCCCCGGTCGCGTCGCTGCCGGTGGAATCGGTGGCTGCCGCGCCGCTGTCTGCCGCGGCGGCGGAGCTGCTGCTCGGGCTGCCGCCGCAGGCGGCCAGAGACAGCGCCATGACGGTGGCCATAGCCAGGCTTACTTGTTTTTTCATAGCGGTCTTCTCCTTTTGTGTTGGCTGTGTTGTTCGGTTGCGCAATCTTGTGCAACTCATTGCAGCATTATTATACTCCAATGGTGCTGTCAGCGTCTATATTCCAAATCCACAGTGTTTTTTCCGTGGTGTTGTGCAATTTGCTTATATTTCAGCCTTTTTGCGCTTTTTGGTTGCGCAATATAGCGCAAGTGTCCTTTCCGACCCCGGTACAACAAAAGGCACCCGCCGGGGGCGGGTGCTTCAGCGTGTCGAGAAACTCGACACGCTGCGCAAGGGGAAACAGCCGCGCACGGCAATCGCCTAACGCGGCTGTTTCCCCCTGTGTATCCCCTTCGACAAAATTTTACGGCAAATCGCGCACTCGTCACTTCGTTCCTCGCACACAATTTGCCGCAAAATTCCCCTGTCGGTGTCGCCGTCATCGGCGCATGTCCGCCGACGGCGACGGATTTTATGCCATTTCGACATTCTGAATCATCCGCCGGGGCGGATGATTGGCAGCGGTACCCGTAAAATTTACTTGGTGGAATCCCGAAGGATCAGTTGATGCCCTTCCACCAGGCGGGTGTTGGTCTGCTTGCGGGACAGGATGTCCAGCAGCATCCGGCAGGCG